>Ga0209723_1006697_pt1 | contig 10933 bp, 4 predicted proteins | sample BiotimSIPDNA_2_FD_185750 | JGI IMG/M metagenome (GOLD analysis project Ga0209723, IMG submission 185750) | Anaerobic biogas reactor microbial communites from Washington, USA - Biogas_R2 time_0 SIP DNA (SPAdes) (version 2) | ecosystem: Engineered > Bioreactor > Anaerobic > Unclassified | place... | reverse complement strand
CGCGCCGAGCTCACCAAACTGCTCCAACAACGCATGAATTTACCCTCAACCAGGTCGCTCACCGAAGCCTTCCGCATCCTCGGCAAAGAACCACGCGTCCGTGTCGAAAGAGACCAAACCGGCAAAAAGTGCTACACCTGGGCCAATCCCGGCACCGGCGCGATGGAAAAAATTGTCTACGGCTTGCCGCCCGCCATGGCGCTCGATCTGGCCAGCTCTTACCTGCTCAGCAAAGCCCGCCTCAACCAGGTGGACCAGCAATGGGAAAAGCTGCAAAAGAAAAACAAACCCTCCGAACTGGAGCAGCGATTGGCAGATTTTATGAAGGAGGTTGAGGGAGAGGGGAAGGAGAATAGTTGACGTGGAAGACTGAAGAGGTTCTTTTCTCTGCTCGTGCCGGTCTACAGACCGAGCACGGGATTTGACCGTTAGGTCTCTTACTAATCTCGCCCCTCTGCCCCTGGGCTTCCCCCTGGGGGCTGTTTACGTGCCGGAGGCGAAGCTGGATCCCACCATGAAATGGATGGGAGACTGAAGAAGGTCTTTATTCTGTTCAACCAAACAAAAACACACTCTCCCCCGCTTCGACGGACCCTCCCTCGAGGGAGGGCTGTATTTGGGGTCCTTACTATAAAGCTTTCAGAGCTTCTCTACCAGCAGGAGTGATTTCCCAAATACCGCGGGGGGAGTCTGGAGCCATCAGACCTTCGTTGACTAAAATCTGACGAGCCCAACGGGCGTTGTTTTTCCAGCAAATATCATTTTCATTTGATGAGGTTGCTTCCAAATCTTTTTCTGTGAACCTATCACCCATTTTCTTTTCCAGCTCTGGGTATACCTTGCGGAGTTGAGCTCGACCGCCCAATTCTTTTAAAACCTGAAGGATGGGAAGTTGAAATTCACTTTGAGGAGTCCGCTCGTCCTTTTTTGCTTTATAAACGGGCTTTGGTTGCCCAACTTCAACAGGACGGCGTGGGGGCACCTGCATTTTGACCCACTCATCACAGAGGGCAATCACTTTTCCCTGAAATGCAAGCACAGATTCGGCTTTGTTGATCAGTTCGTGAGCTTGAGCATATTGCTTCTTGTCCAGCAGATCTTTGCCCTGGGCATTCAGATCTGGAATAATGCGCTCCAGTTCTTCCAGGAGCATGTCAAAAGCGGGAATAACCTCTTTATTGATCATGAAATACCTCCAAAATCATCACCTAATCGAACATAATTTCAGTTGAACCATTGAGCAAGTCAATCATATGCACTAATTTATTTTATTCTTCCGCTTGCGGTATCAAAACCCAAACCTTTTTCAAAGGTAATTCAGTTTGAATATCTTCTGGCAAGTTTTCATAATTCTCCTGAATCATTTGTACCAGATCATCCGCGTCCCATAACCGTATCTTGAAGTATTGCCTGGCAGCTTCCCTTTCAACCTGACCCTGGAATCCTCCCCAGGCAACGATCAATCCTGATTCCGCACTAAAGGCATCCATGACACCATTCAGTTCACGAAATGTATTGACATTGACTGGAGAATCGCCTGATTTAACCTGCACAACCAACCTGGGAGATTCAAACCCCAAGGGACCTTTCCCGGCAATAATATCAACACCTCCATCAGGGCCCTCAGGTGAAATGCGCAATTTGTAACCCTGTGCCTGGAGAACTGCAGCGGTCAAGTGAGCCAGTTTGTGCCCTTTGAATGTCTTTGTAATCGTGTCGGTGATCTGGTCACGCGCAAGCTGCTCCAGGTTAACTGATTCTTCGGCTTCGCTATCTGAATCTTGAACAGGTTTACCTGCTGCTGTCGGCTTACCACTGAGAAGTGCTTTGATCCGGTTCTCGGCATTATTTCTGCTAATACTGCAAACAGTATTTGCAGCCCCTAACGCGTAAAGCAGATCCTGGTCAATCTTGTTTCTGGGGATTTCGAATTTCCAACTAACCGGCCGGGTATGTTTGAACTCGGCTGGGTTTGCCGGTTCATATTTGTAGTTACCAGCAACATGACCAAATTTCACAATTGCCCTGTGTTTTAACGGCATTGCGACCAGGTCACCAACTTGCATTCTTTTTGAAAAAGTCCACAGCTGTGCTTCCCAGTTGGAAAGGGCTCTTTTTTTCTCATCCGGATATGTATATGTTAAAAGATCAGATAAATCCGAACGATCCTCAAGATTCGATAAATCTGGAATGTCTTCCCAGCCAATAATTGCCAGGTTCTTTTCAATCGCAAATTGCTCCCGTTCCCCATATCTACCTGCACGAACAAGCCAAAGTGTCATTTTTCCTCCAGAAATAATTATCAAATATTGAAAGAATCAATTATATTTTTTCCGATAAATGGAAGTGTTTTCATAAGTTCTCAATATCGCACAAGTGCGCTAATTTGGGGTAACGGCGGGCGTAAGATAACTCAACTTCCCTGATATCATCATCGTTTAGACCAAAAATCTCATAAACCTTCTGATCTATTTGAATCTGCTCGTTGGTTATGTAATCATATCGATTATCAATTTTTTGACTTTTAATGATTTCTTTGACAAACTCAATAAGTATAGAATTCTCATGAATTAAAAAGGGAATCTCCTTGACTTCATCGACTTGAACATGAACAGTGTGATCTATGTAATCTTTGAATAAGTTTTTGTATAATTTTGAAGCTAACATGGCAAGGACAAAGTAATCGTTAAAGTAGTCTTGGAATATTTCAGAACCAACCACGTCAAAAACTGAATTCGAGTTTATTCTAAAAGTGGGACAGTATTTTCCTGTTTGTGAAAAAGTTAAACCCTCCTTAAAGTAATAACCGATGTTTTGAAATCTCGAGCAAATTCTCTCCGTACCCTTACCATCTCTTTCCAATGCTGTTAGTGTTCTCATTCGATTGACCGCCCAGGAGCTCCAATCAATGAAAAAATCGGTTGGCACGTAATAATTCGGCAGCCAGCCTGAATCTGTATCACTCTCACCCCCCTTGTCATATGGCACAATGTATCTTCCGCCAAACCAACGCTCAGGATCAAATCCTTTTTCAGTTTTGGTCTTGTGAATCCCCAATTCGATCACTTTCATACGCCGCTCTTCATTCGTGGAAATTTCGAGTAGGTCTTTTTCTGTCAACAAGTAGTGATCAAAATCATTGATGTTACGATATGTTCCATCTATCAGTGGATTTTGATAGAGATAAGCCCAGTTATCACCTGTGGCCAGACCTTGTTTTACATCAGCGATATCACCAAAGCGTACTAACTCCACAAGCTGTCCATTGAAATGGATCTGGCGAACGGGTACGATCTTTCCAGCGATTTCTTTTCGGACTACCTCGATCCCTATATCCTGCATCAGTGCAAACAGCTTTGGGCTGCCGACAAATATTGGCTGATTGGAGTTGGTTTTTATCAGGGATTGGTCATAGAGATAAACAGCATATATCGGCGTTGACTCCCCGATATGGTCTTCAAGGGAGTATAAAATTGATTTTAAGAAATCAACATTACTTGGTTTGGAATCTGGTCGTGTTGAAATGTTTGTAAGGTCAGCAGTAATGATCTGGTTACTGTCTGGGTTTGTTTTAGTTACACACATTAAGCAGGCATTGACTGTTGCAGCAAAACAATCTTGATGCAGTCGAATAATTTTATGCACTTTGTTTTTTAATACTTGCTCTCTCAAGTCCTTATGGGTCTTAATAGTCAACCAGGTGTCGGAGACGATGAACTCTAAAACCCCTTTGGGCTTAAGGAAGCGCTTCAAAGCTGTGGAGATGAAAACGCCATAACTGTCTCTGCTTCCCAAGCCATGCCAATCCCTGATATCAGTGTCAATAGCTACCCCATAAGGCGGATTACCAATCACTACATCAAAGCCTCCAACGCATTTGCCATTTTCATCAACTCGGTCAAATACTTCAGAAAAATGAAAATCGGGTTTGAAAAGTTTGTACGTGCCGTCTTTTATCTTTTGCTCAAGTGAGTCTATCTTTTTTAGGGTTTGTTCTATTTTCTCAGCTGTTTTTCGAAATTTTTGGTTTTCCAATTGCCCCATTAATAGCTTTTGATACTTGTTAAGAACTGCCTGAATCAACTGATGCTCAAGGTTATCGAATGCATCTTTGAGTTGATGACGTCTGATCTCATCATTAGACATATAGAACTGGTCTTTGATCGAAATCATCTTCTCTTTTATTTCAGTGAAATGATCGCTTTGTGTCCAATCTATTTGCTCATTGACGGTTTCCTTAAAAATATCGATATCACCAATTTTTTCTTGTAGCGAATTGCCCACTCTAAATTGGAAATCGAGATTAGGAAGTGGCTCCGCCAGAGTTTTGTCATAATCCACAATCAAAGACAGCCAGAGCCTTAGCTTGGCTATTTCAATAGCACCGGGATCAATATCTACGCCATAGAGATTATTTTTGATTAGTTGTTTTTTTAACGATACTTCATTGACATATTTGCCAACCCGAACATTTAAGCGTTTCCGAAGGGAAATAATTACCTGCATAAATTCCACTGGAAATGCGGCTGAGCCTACTGCTGGGTCAAGGATTTTGATATTTTCTAATTTGTTGTCCAGGAGACGTATCTGATTTGGAGTAAGTTCAGACAGGTCATATTCTTCATCAAAAATCAGTTTTTGGATTAATTCATAAAAGATATTTGTTTCATTTAGAAAAAATTGCCTGATGGAATCCTTAACCATGAAGTGAACCACTTCGCGTGGGGTATAAAAAGTTCCTTTTTTTCTGCGCTCTTCTTCAGCCAGGGTGTTTTCAAAGACCTTTCCAAGCATTTCTGGATCAATGGAGACTTCCTGATCATTGGGGGAATTTTCGTCTACTGTGAAATTATAAATTTCAAAGTAATTCAGGATGATATCCCGCAAAAATTCATCTCGAAAAATGATGAATTTTCCTTCCTTTTCCATTTCTATTTCTAAATCACTGTGTTCAAATAAACCACCATTGAGATATGGTGTGTTTTTGAACTGCTGCCGAATATTGTCAGGGCGGTCTTTTTCCTGTTTAGCAAAAACCTGAAAAAAAATTGGTTCAAACACATTTTGGTAGAGGTTATGAATGGAATCGTCTTCAACTTTTTTTCTGATGAAATCAATTTTGTCTTCCACCCACCCTTTTCGAAGCAAGAAATATAGAAAGATAATGCGTCCTAAAAAGGTGAAGGTAAATTTATTGATTTGCTCTTTGTACTCTTCATCACTATATTTTGATTTCAACCAAAGGCAAACGGAATTTTTATTTGCCACCTCAAATTCTTTTCTCGTTCGATCAAAAATTTTTCGAAACTCCTTAAAGAATTTGTCGGTGACCACCTCGACAGAAAAAGAATCTTTGATTTTTTTGAGAGAAGAAAAGTTACCTGCATCCATACGCTGGAGAAAAGTCTTGTTAGTCAGGTAAGGGCTGACAAAATAGGTAAAGCGTCGAAAAGTGGACCAATCGCGTTTGGTGCCTCGATAGATAGCATGGACAAGGGAAAAACGGAAACTGCCTTCAGAGTCATAAAAGACAAAGATGCCAGCGTCATCTTCTGACTCTTTGAGAACCTTCTTGGCTAAATCGTATTGGTTTTTCTTGCCAGTTCGTTCCGAAAGGTTTTTTGTAACTTTAATAGCACAAACGATAAATGTCACTTGTTCTGGCAATTTCATCTCACCGATCTTTTCAATATGAGTAAAGTTTTCGTCATCCAAGTGGGTTAAACTCTCTTTGATCGGGGCAAAATTGCCCAGCCTCTTGTAATCGCGGAAGAAAGGCAATATCTTTTGTGGGCTGAAATTGAAAACCAGATCGTTTAAGGCATTTTCTGTCATATTTTTTGATTCTCCACTGCTATGATGATTTCTTGTTGAACCTGGTTGAAACGTTCGATTTCCTTCTCCAGGTAATCTGGACCAAGCTTGAGATAGAGGTCTTGAATGGCGTTGATGCTGGCGGATTTATCTTTTTTGGTCCCAAACTTGAGGCCGGCAATTGTGCGCAGGGTGTATTTGGGCAGGGTGGCCCATTCCTGCATGTCCGTCAGCAAGGTGCCAAGGAATTTGCGATAGTCTGAAAACTCAGGTAGGTCAAGACGCAGGAGGGTTTTGAGATTATTGAGCGATTTGACTTCAACGCTTTGCTGGGTAAGCCCGCGGTTGTTGGGGTCAATTTTGATCTGCCTGGCGATATCGTAGTTTTTCCAGAATTCCGCAGAGAAAGCCAGGCGTTCCTGCTGGAAGGGGCATTCGATGAGGGGTAAGGCTTCTTCAAAAGAAAGCAGTTGCAGGTCTTTTTCACCGGAGATCAACTTTTGAATAAAGAGTCGATTCTTGCGGAAAAAGACAAGCAGTTCATCCGCACTGCCCGCCTTGGAAACCTTGACCTTGGGTGGAAAGTCTTTCAGCTCTTCCTGAAATTCTGGGTGTTCTTCAAGCAGTTGGATCCAGCGTTTGAGCATTTGGGTATAGAAGCTGGCAGCTTCTCGCTCTTCTGCAGACTGTTGAATGCGGGTGTAAAGTGCTGAAGGGCTTGGCACTTCGTCGATATCAAATATTTTCACGTCCTCACCAAGGGTATTGTGGATGAGGTACATTTTTGAGGCCGCAATTTCGCGGGATTTGACAATAGTTGCGCCTTTTTTTGTGGGGAAGAAATTGACGATGTAGAGCTCGTCAAAGACCTTTTTGCTGATGCGGTTGATACGACCTACGCGCTGGATCACCCGAACTGGATTCCAAGGGATGTCGTAGTTAATGATCATCCCGGCCCGGTTGAGGTTGAAGCCTTCTGAAATGCGGTCAGTTGAAAGAAGGATGTCGTAGTCGTCCTGGGGGTCAGTGGTTGAGGCGTCAAAGTTTTGGTTGATGGTATTGATCAGACTGGTTGAGAGATTACCGGAAACGACCAAGAGACGATTTCCAAATTGAGGTTGGAGAGCCAAACGCAAGTGGTTGACTGTGTCGGCAAATTCTGAAAAGATGATGATCTTTCTCTTCGGTTCGCCTGGTTTTGGTGGTTTGCGCAATTCTTCTTTTATTTTTTCGATCAGTTTTGCGCTCTTAGGGTCATCTGAAACCAGGTCCATTTTGTCCAAGAGATCGATAAGCTCATCGAACATTTGGATATCCGCTTCGATGTTTTGCAAGAATTCCTTTTTGTACTTGAAGTCCTCTATGATATAAACCTTGTCCCGTTTAGGGTAATTACCCATCTCAAGGTCATTCTGATAGTCGATCAGCGCTTGGTCAATAACTTCATCGTCCTCTTCGTAGATCTTCTCAATCAGTTTGCGGTCAAGGATGTATTTGCCAGTCTTTTTGGTGAATTTCTTGACCGTCTCGTAGACTCCCTTGAACCTTCGAATGGACTGATCAAAGGAGCCAAAGGAACTCTCGAAGCGTTTAACCAACAAGCGCCGCATGAAATCGGAAAGTTGGGCCTGGGAAATGAATTCGAAGTTCTCGGATTCGCCTAGTTTTTCAGGGTCTTCACCAGTTTCGTACATAAAAGGCTGGTAGATGACACCCGTAAAACGACCCCCTTCTTTATAAGGAGCGAAGTAATGCTCAATGATTTTGTCATAGAAGTCAGATTGTTCCGGGGATAGTTCAAAGAACCATTCTTTTGGGTCAGCGACTTTGGACAGGTTTTTGACCTCTTCAGCGTAATCAGGGTTTTCTATCAGATCGAGACGGTTTCGGCGGATGGTTACCGGCGAGATGACATCCCGAATTTCTTTGGCAAGCAAGGTTTGACGCTGCTTGACCTTGTTGAGATCTATGGGCAGTTCACCAAACATCTTTTCATAATTATCTTGAGCTTTGTTCCGTTTGGTTTCGTCAGGAGAGCTGTGATAGCGGGAAATATGCGCCAAACGTTCGAATTGATAGTTGTAGCTTCTGAAAGCTGCCGCGATGTTGGGGTCCAAAGTAATGGTTGATTGCTTGGAAGCGACAAAAAGATTGAGAAGCGCCAGGATGTCATAAGGGCGATTGTTGAAAGGTGTGGCGGTAAGCAGGATAACTTTTTTGCCTCGGCAGATATTTTTGAGGTGTTCGTAATCCTGGGTGTCCTGGTTGCGGAAACGATGAACCTCGTCAACAATAACCACTTCAATATCATTTGTGTTACGGACAAATTCGGCAACCTTTTCAAGATCGCCGACAGAGCGGGCTTGCCAATCGTGCAGACCAAATTGTTCGAGATACATGTTCCATCCGGAAGTATTGTTCTTGTCTCCGATCAGCCCAGGTGGACAGAGAACAATTCCCCGTTTGCCAAGCGCTTTAGCGACAGCGCTGGCGATGACGGACTTGCCAAGACCTACCACGTCAGCAATGATGACCCCATGATTTTGTTCGATGATGCTGAGGGCCTGCTTGATAGCATCCAGTTGGTAACGATATTTTTTGTAGTTGCTCCTCTCGAAAGCTTTTTCTACGGAGTCACCTAATTCTCTGTCAGGATTAAAGACATCCAAGTAGGTTTTTAGAGCCAGGGCGTAAGCTTCGAAAGGCGTGATTTTGCGGGTGAGGGTATGTTTTTCAAGATCGTCAATTAATTTCTTTTTACTTTCTTCAAACTCGGTGATCTCAATGGACTCGTCCCAAAGGGCGTCAAAAAATGCTTCCGCTTTCTGGGGAGCGCCAAAATCGCTGATCTCGACGTTAAACTCCGCCTGACCAGACAAGCCAGGACGAGTAAGGTTGCTTGAGCCAGTGATAAAAGTGCGTTCACATTGGACGTTATCGTGATCGATGGAAATGTACAGCTTGGCGTGATTAGGTTCACGGGTTTTGCGGATGATGAGGCGATCGTCGCGGATCATCTGAACAAAGAGAGAGAAACGTTCATAAAAGTCTTGATTATCGAAGTCTTCGCCATTTAGCGAAACCTTGATGTCTTTAAAGAAGCGGGAAATGTGGTCGTTATCACTGGCCGAATTATTACTAAGGGCAAATTCGACTAATTGGTTGTTGGTCTTATCAATATTTAAGCCAACCAGAATTTTTAGTACGACGTGGTCATTCTTGACAAGCCCCTGGTAGAGCTCTTTGATGCCGGAAAAATAAAAGAAACCGACCAGGAATTTGAGCTCTTCAGCTTTTTCAGTTAGTCGGTTAATGCGAGTTTTGAGATTTGGTTGGTCTGGTACGTTGGTGATAAATGTTGAATCCATAGTCTCCCTTTTTCATGACTTTATGATGGATAATAAGTATTCTACTATATGGAAGCAGTCTGGTCATTAATAAATCTTTTCCCCTTCCCAAAATAGAACATTTGTGCTATACTTGTGACTAAAGCCTGAACTCAGGCGCGGCACGTCAAAAATTGAGATCGCTTCGCAAAAGAGGCTCGCGAAGACGAGAACACACAAGAGAGATCGCCTCACAAAAGAGGCTCGCGATGACGAGAACACACAAGAGCGATCGCCGGACTCTGCTTCGCGGGCACAGGCTGCTTTCACTCGTGATGACCTGATACCAGTTTTTACACTCAAACTGCCTTCTTGCACTATTAAAAAACAGTGTAAATAGTGTAAAAAGTGTAAAAACCCCGGCAGATAACGATCACAGCTGGCAGTAGCGCTTCACCAAGTAGGGGCGATGGCCTGCCTCGCCCAAAAGTATTTGCTCTCAAAGGCTCGGTTTGCGCTATCAAAAAACACGGCAATTAATGCAAATGGCGGCGGGATCAGGGAGAGCCCGCGAACAGAAACGCGGGGCAGGCCTGCGGTCAGATCCCGTGCTCGGCGCGGACGCCGGCACGATCGGATAGCCCCCGTAGGCCGGATTGTGTTTGCCTGCCTCCTGTGTTTACATACGAGGTCAATCCGGCAAGCCAATGCCTATAAACGATTGCCGGATTCAACTGAAGAGTCCGGCCTACGAAAAGCTGCGGGGAGTCCCGTACGCAAGCACACAGGGCAGGCACCTTTCATGGTCAGGAGACCATGAAAGAGCGGGGGTGTGGGTCAGACAAAAGGAAAAGGTAGATTGCCGCGCGCCTAAAGGCGCTCGAAATGACGGGGGAGCAGGGATCAGGGAGCAGGGGCCAGGGGGCAGGGAATAGATTGCTTCGCTGCGCTCGCAATGACGAACAGAATTAAAGGAAAAGGCAGATTGCCGCGCGCCTAAAGGCGCTCGAAATGACGGGGGAGCAGGGATCAGGGAGCAGGGGCCAGGGGGCAGGGAATAGATTGCTTCGCTGCGCTCGCAATGACGAACAGAATTAAAGGAAAAGTCTCACGGGCATGTACCTACTCTCCTCGTAGGTTACGCCGAAGATACCAGCAGGGGTGTGGGTTAGACAAAAGGAAAAGGTAGATTGCCGCGCGCCTAAAGGCGCTCGCAATGACGGACAGAACTAAATGAAAAGTCTCTTGGCAATGACCTACTCTCCTCGTAGGCTACGCCGGAGATACCAGCGGGGGTGAGATTGATATAAAAAAATAAAGGCAGATTGCCGCGCACCTAAAGGCGCTCGAAATGACGGGGGAGCGGGGAGCAGGGGGCAGGGGGCAGGGAATAGATTGCTTCGCTGCGCTCGCAATGACGAAAAAAGGGGATTTAAATGAAAAAACCGCTTGTAACGCGGTTATTCTTGTTAAATGAAAAGTCTCTTGGCAATGACCTACTCTCCCAGGGGGCTGCCCCCCAAGTACCATCAGCGCTGATGAGCTTAACTGCCGGGTTCGGGATGTTACCGGGTGTACCCTCATCGCTAGAATCACCAAGAGACATATTTCTATGTTCTAGTTAATCGAATATCATTTGCCAATCATAGCGTTTGAAAAAAAGCAGCGAGTTCTCCGCACCACGTTTGAAGCCCTCGATCATTAGTACAGTTTAGCTCAACGCATTGCTGCGCTTACACATTCTGCCTATCAAGCAGGTGGTCTACCTGCGATCTTACTATCTTGACGATAAA
>Ga0209723_1006692_pt1 | contig 10941 bp, 11 predicted proteins | sample BiotimSIPDNA_2_FD_185750 | JGI IMG/M metagenome (GOLD analysis project Ga0209723, IMG submission 185750) | Anaerobic biogas reactor microbial communites from Washington, USA - Biogas_R2 time_0 SIP DNA (SPAdes) (version 2) | ecosystem: Engineered > Bioreactor > Anaerobic > Unclassified | place... | reverse complement strand
TTCAGCTTCATAATACTTGTCTGCCCCGTAGGCAAGGGGATTCCCGGAAGCATCGGTGTTTTTCAGCCACCTTCCTGACACTCCCTTCAGATAGCCGTTATATTTTTGCTCAAGGCCCGTCAGTCCGTTGTTGTCATCGGTCACGCTTCCCAGCAGATGGGATGCGAATTCTCCCAGGGGATATGATCTTTTGCTTTCTTCTGTTAAGGACACTCCGGGCATCTCTGCTTTTCTGATTGCTTCTGCCGCCCCCGAATCAAGATATTTGGCTATTTTTACCAGGCTTTTGTCCTGAGTGATCATTTCTTTTATTTCTTCCGCATCCATATCCGTTATTTCTGCCAGAGTCTTGGCGGCAGCGTCTTTGTCCTCCATTGCCGCCGGCCTTGCCCACAGAGAATAACATATGGTACTGACGGCCAGTTCCTTGCCGTTTCTATCTCTTATTTCGCCTCTTTTTGCTTCTATGGCCTCATCATTGGTCTGCTGGGCTATTGCTTTTTTTGTCAGTTCTTCTCCCTGTACTATCTGTATATATCCGACTTTTATACACACAGCAAGAAGAAGGGCACAAAATAACCCAAATGCAAATATGATCCTTTTTCTGCTCCTTATGGCCGGTGATTTCATTTTTTTCGCCTATCTTTCCGCTTTTCAAATAAAAAAGCCAGACAAACACTTTTTTCCTCATTAAGTTGTCTGACCGCTCATTTTTATTCAGTTTCTGCCGCCGTTCACTGGAAAGCCTGTTTTTTCAGTAGGCTTCCAAAATCATCAGCAGTTTTCTCTTCTCCCGATAAAACAACATACTGTTCACCTTCGGGGTAAACCATGCCAAGCTCCCCTGTGGCTTTTTCTTCTATGGTCCTTATGTTATTGGCACTTTGTATCTTTATTTCCAGAGTTTCGACTTCGCTTTGAAGGGCTGCATTTTGTTCTTTCAGTTGATTGTTGGTAAATGCCACAGAGGCAGCATATGCGGAAGATATTATTATGCCTATGCAAATAAGCCCCGCGACTACCACCAGGAACATAAGCTTCTTCCTGTCAGCCGCCGTTACGCCGCTGCTGTTCTTGGGCCTTTGGGCTGTGGCTCTCGGCTTCATGTCAAATCCGTATTTTGTATAATTTGTCTGTTGTTCATACCATTGTTTTGCTGTTATCATCACTCTTCACCCTTTTTTCCGACACCCTTAGTTTTGCGCTCCTGGACCTGGGGTTCGCTTCTTTTTCCGCTTCATCAGGCACCACAGGTTTTTTTGTTATTTTCACCATGTCCGCTTTCTTTCCGCAAACGCATATGGGAAATTCCGGTGGACATGTACAGGGATCCGCCCTTTTATTTATAATTTCCTTTACTATTCTGTCTTCAAGAGAATGAAAGGTTATTACGCAAAGCCTTCCTTTGTCAGCCAGAACGTCACAGAAGGCATCTACTGCTCTTCCAAGCTGGCTCAGTTCATCGTTTACTTCTATCCTTATTGCCTGAAAAGTTCTCTTTGCAGGATGCGGCCCGCTTCTTCTGGCGGATGCGGGTATAGCTGCTTTTATAACATCCACAAGCTGCTGTGTATCTTCGATTTTTTTCTTTTTTCTTTCATTTACGATGAAGGCTGCTATCCTGGATGCCCATCTTTCTTCACCGTATTTTTTTATTATTTCTGCCAGTTCTTTTTCATCGTATGTGTTTACTACATCGTATGCGGAAAAATCATCATCCTGATCCATTCTCATGTCCAGAGGCGCTTTCTGCATATACGAAAAACCTCTATTTTTGTTATCCAGTTGAAAGGAGGAGACACCCAGATCCAAAACAGCTCCGTCTATGCAGGCAGCGCCTGTTTCTTCCAGTATTTGCTTGATTTCCGAGTAGTTGCTCCGGACATATATTTTTTTGCAGTTATAGTTTTTCAGTCTTTCTTTGCCGGCTTTGATGGCATCCTCATCTCTGTCAATTCCTATGAACAGACCATTGGATCCCAGCCTTTCGCATATCTTTTCGGCGTGGCCTCCGCCACCCAGGGTCCCGTCTGCATATACACCGTCGTTTTTTATGTTCAGATATTCAATGCTTTCATTGAGCAGCACCGGCATATGACTAAACTTCATATTCTTCATCATCGGGCACACCGGAAACTTTTTCCCATTCCCCTCTGTCCCAGACTTCTATCTTGTCTATACATCCAACGCTGACAACATCTTTGCCAAAGCCTATGAGCCTGAAGAATTTCTGAGGTATAGTTATCCTTCCCTGTCCATCTACTTCAGCTTCTCCGCTGTTGGAGGTATATTTTCTGAGATTGTTTCTTGCTCCTGCTTTGTTTGTCGGCAGAGATCTAAGTTTTTCTATGTGTTCCTGCCACTGGGCTTCCGGATATATGGTAAGGCAGTTATCGGGGCCTTTGCTCAAATAGCAAGTTACTCCCAGCTCTTTCCTGAACTTGGAAGGGATTATTATCCTGTTTTTTGCATCTATGGAGTTTTCATATTCGCCCAGAAACACGGTTTTCCCTCCAAAATTAGTGACACTGCCACTTCTACTATTTTATCTAAATCCACAATACACCACTTTCCTCCACAATACAAGCATTTTGCTACAAAAAATGGGCTTATGCCCCTCTCGTTTCTTCTGTTGATTACCATTTTATTCCATTTAAACCCCTTGAACACTATATATTGGGCATGAGTAAAATTTTTGTTACAACATTTCGTTTTTCCGCACTTATTTGCTTCTGCGTTGATTTTTTACCGGTCACAGAGTATAATCCAGATATGGTTTCGTATAATACCGCCCCTGATCCGGTGGCTTTTGAACTTTTTGGGATCGATATAAGATGGTACGGTATACTTATGGCTTTGGGCATCCTTGCGGGAGGTCTTGTATTTTATATGAGGGCTCCCCGGCATGGCATATCAAGAGAGTCTGTCCTTGACATACTTATAGTCGCCATCCCTTTCGGCATCGTTTTTTCCAGACTTTACTATGTTATTTTCACCTGGGAAAACTATTCCGGCGATCTTTGGCAAATATTAAACTTCAGAGGCGGCGGGCTTTCTATTCATGGCTCCCTTATAGGCGGCATACTGGGTGCTTATATCGTGGCCCGTGTCAAAAAAATAGATTTCCCCGAGGGTCTTGATGCGGTAGTTCCCGGTTTTGCCATAGCCCAGGCCATTGCCCGCTGGGGCAATTTCTTCAATTCCGAGGCCCACGGCGGCCCTACGGATCTCCCCTTTGGCATAATGGTCATGGGTGAAAAAGTCCATCCCACATTTCTTTACGAATCCATATGGTGTCTGCTTTTGTTCTTCTTTCTTTTATGGGTGGATAACCGAAGGAAATTCAAAGGGCAGACAGCACTGCTTTATGGCATACTTTATTCCGCAGAACGTTTTTTTGTGGAGGCCTTAAGGACCGACAGTCTGATGATAGGCCCCTTCAGACAGGCTCAGGTCTTAAGCCTTCTGTTAATGATCGTATGCGGGATACTTTATATATTCCTCAGCAAGAAACAGAAAAGATCATAACCCCGATAAAGGAGCAAACGGAATGAAACTAGGTATTTTAGGCTTGCCCAACGTGGGCAAAAGCACACTTTTCAACGCGATAACAAAAGCCGGTGCAGAAGCGGCCAATTATCCCTTCTGCACTATAGACCCCAACATAGGTATGGTCACAGTCCCCGATGAACGCGTGGACAGACTAAGCAGAATATATCATTCAAAAAAAACCATACATACCACCATAGAATTCTGTGACATAGCCGGGCTGGTAAAAGGAGCCTCCAAAGGTGAAGGTCTGGGCAATCAGTTTCTCGGACATATACGCAATGTGGAGGCCATAATTCATGTGGTACGATGTTTCCCGGACAGCAATGTGGTGCACGTGGATGGTAGAATAGACCCTTTATCGGATATAGAAACAATAAATACAGAACTGATTCTCTCTGATATGGAGGTCCTTGACCGCCGTATACTGCGCACTTCAAAAATGCTCAAAAGCGATAAGTCTGTCAAAAATGAGCTGGATATCCTAAAGGAACTTTACGATTGGCTTGGTCAGGGAAAAACTGCCAGAACCATGGATATGGATGATGAAGTTTCGGATTTTGTGAGGACTCTTGATCTTTTATCCTTCAAACCGGTCATCTATGCGGCAAATGTTTCTGAGGATGAGGCAGCATCCGAAGGTGAAACCAATGAAGATGTCAATAAACTGCGCAGCTTTGCCGGGGAAGAGGGTTCTGATGTCATTGTCATATGTGCAAAGATAGAAGCTGAACTTTCGGAGCTTGATGATGAAGAAAAGAAAATGTTTCTCCAAGAGATGGGTATCGGTGAATCGGGCCTGGACAAACTCATAAAGGCCTCTTACAGACTGCTTGATCTTATTTCTTTCCTCACCACCGGAGAAGACGAGACTCGAGCCTGGACAATAAAAAAAGGAACCAAAGCCCCAACGGCAGCAGGAAGGATCCATTCTGACTTTGAAAAAGGCTTCATCAGGGCCGAGACAATAGCATACGATAAACTTATGGAATGTGAGGGGAGTCTGTCTGTTGCCAAAGAAAAAGGTCTTTTGCGTTCAGAAGGCAAAGAATACGTTGTAAAAGACGGTGATGTGATGCATTTCCTTTTCAATGTATAATTGCCCCCGTTCCAAACGATTTGAAATTTTTGCCTTTGCCCGGGATTTTCCACGGAGGATAATATGAAACCCTTTAATAAATATTTTGACCATACTCTGCTCAAGCCCGATGCTTCAGAGGCAGAGATAAAACGCCTTTGCAGTGAAGCGGTAAAATATGATTTCTGCGCGGTATGCGTCAACCCCTGTCATGTGAGTCTGGCTTCAGAGGAACTTAAAAAAACCGAAGTAAGGATCGCGGCCGTGACGGGATTCCCCTTTGGTGCTTCTGAAATGTCAGCAAAGGCATATGAGGCCGAAAAGGCTTGCGGATCGGGTGCCGTTGAAATCGATATGGTACTTAATATAGGAGCCCTCAAAGAAGGAAGATATAAGTATGTGGCAGATGATATCGGTCAGGTAGCCTCCGCTGTATATGATAATGACGCCATTTTGAAAGTTATAATAGAAACCGGAATGCTTACAAATGAACAGCTGATCAAAGCTGTAAAGATAGCCGCCGATTCCGGTGCGGATTTTATAAAGACTTCCACCGGCTTCTTGGGAAACGGTGCATCCATAGCAGCAGTCAAACTCATAAGAAAGACTCTTGACGATATAACAGGAAAGCATGTCCAGATCAAAGCTTCAGGCGGTATCCGCGATCTTGATACAGCTCAGAAAATGATAAAAGCCGGTGCCGAAAGACTCGGCACCAGCTCCACTGTATCCATCTTTTCCGAATATCTCAAAAAAGCCTGATATGCTCTTTTTCTATTCTTTCAGGGCTGCTGTTATTATGGCCATCACATATACCTCTTCAGCATTGCATCCTCTCGAAAGATCGTTTATCGGGGCATTGAGCCCTTGAAGTACGGGTCCGTACGCATCAAACCCGCCAAGCCTCTGGGCGATCTTGTATCCTATGTTGCCTGAATTTATGTCGGGGAATATGAATGTATTGGCTCTTCCGGCAACTTTGGAACCTTTACATTTCTTTTCAGCCACCACGGGGGATACCGCCGCATCAAACTGCAGCTCTCCGTCCACGTCCAATTCCGGTGCTTTTTCTTTTATTTTTTCTGTGGCATTGCGGACCTTGTCAACGCTCTCTCCCGAGCCGGATCCTTTTGTTGAATACGAAAGCATGGCCACTTTGGGGTCTATCCCGAATACCTTTGCGGTCTTTGCGCTCTCTATGGCTATTTCAACCAGATCATCCTCCTTGGGATCTATATTTATTGCACAGTCTCCCATGCAAAGCATTTCGTTTTCTTTGTTTTCGTGCTCCCTTACCATGATAAAGGAAGATGATACGATGTTGTTTCCGGGTCTTGTTTTTATCAGCTGAAGAGCCGGCCTCACCGTATCAGCGGTTGAATATGTGGCTCCTCCCAGAAGTGCATCTGCCTTCTCTGTTTTGACCAGCATAGTACCGAAGTAATTGCCCTTCTGCAAAGCTGCTCTGCACTCTTCTTCTGTCATTTTCCCTTTTCGCAGCTCTACCATTTTTTCGACCATTTTATCCATTCCTGCGTATGAGGAAGGGTCGTATATCTGTGCCCCTTCGATATCAAATCCGCCCTCTTTTGCGGCGGCGGCCACCTCATCGGCTCTGCCCACAAGAACAGGCTCAAGGAATCCTTCCTTCAAAAGACGGTCTGCCGCACTTAGGATGCGGGGGTCATTTCCTTCTGTAAAAACGATTTTTCTGGGGTTTTGTTTCAATACCTCGATCAGGTTTTCAAACATTCTGTTTTCCTCCTCGTCAAATGTTATTCATTTAAAAAGCTTATATAAGGTAACTGTCTGTATTTCTGATTGAAATCCAGGCCGTATCCTATTATGAACTTATCCTCCACTGTGAAGCCCACATAGTCAGCTTTTATATCCGCTCTCCTTCCTTCGGGCTTGTCAAGCAGAGCACATATCCGTATACTTTTTGGTTTTCTGTTTTCAAGATAGCCCTTAAGATAATTGAGCGTTATGCCCGAATCCACGATATCCTCGACTATTATAACATTTTTGCCCTCAATGTCGGAATCGAGATCCTTGTTTATCTTTACTACACCGCTGGTCTTTGTGGTTGCTCCGTAACTGCTGCATGCTATGAAATCGATTTCCACATCCAGAGCGATATGCTTCATTACATCGGCCATCCAGGGTACAGCGCCCCTTAATATGCCTATCAGTATGACTCCTTCTCCTCTGTAGTCACCGGTGATCTGCTCACCTATCTCTGCTGCCCTTTCTCTGATTTCCTCTTCGGTGATCATTACTTCACCAACTGTATCATACTTCTTCATGGACTGTTACTTTTCCTCCTTCACCTCGTACTCAGCATCGTCTATTATTGTTTTATTCTTATATTTTTTTGAATAATTTGTGTTTTTCTCACCCATCCAGTACTTGTCCAGTGTTTCCCTGAGGTGCCAAAGTATCCATATCCATAAAATCAGATCATCTATCCATGCGATGGGGAAAAGGATAGGCGGGATTATATCCACAGGAAGAAAAAGATAAATTATGCCTACAACAACAAGAGCCTTTTTCCTCCTGGGAACAGTCTTATCTTTCATCATAAAGCGTATAGCTTTTATTCTTTTTATCATCATGCGAAAGCCAATGATAAACTGCATTTTTTAATCTCCTAATGCTCTTTCGATCTCATCCAAAAGGACATCATGCCCTGTTTTTTTCAGGGCGGATACAGGTATGATCCTGCCGGTTTCTTCCATGCCCAGGACTTCTCTTATCATTTCCACTGATTTCCTTATCTGAGTTTTAGATATCTTGTCACTTTTTGTGGCAGCCACCAGACCGTCCAGTCCGTAATGCTTAAGATACTCATACATCTTTATGTCTTTATCAGTGGGTCCGTGTCTTATGTCCACCAGCTGAACTGCTTTGATCAGGCCTTTTCTGGTACTGAAATATTTTTCCGTCATAGGCCCCCAGTCTTCTTTGACCGTTCTTGAAACCTTCGCATATCCGTATCCCGGCAGATCGACTATCCTGAAATTTTCATTTATTTCATAAAAATTTATGGTCCTGGTCTTGCCGGGACTGCCGCTTATCTTTGCCAGTTTCCGTCTGTTGGTGATAAGGTTTAGAAGGGAAGATTTTCCCACATTGGAACGGCCAACAAAGGCTATCTCTTTCATATTATCCGGAGGGTACTGCTCCGGTTTTACTGTAACGGCAACTATCTCCGCCTTTTTTATGATCATTTCTTTTTGGGTATCATCACCTGTTTAAGGGCATCATCAACGGTTTTTATCAGTACGAAGTTCATCTGTTTTTTTACTTTTCCGGGTATTTCCTCTATGTCCTTTTCGTTCTCATATGGAAGGAGGACTTTTTTTATTCCGGCTCTATGAGCGGCAAGAACTTTTTCCCTTATCCCCCCGACAGGAAGGATGTTGCCTCTTAGGGTTATTTCTCCTGTCATTGCCACATCTTTTCTTACTCTTGTTTTTGTCAGTGTGGATATCATGGCGACACACATGGTGACACCGGCCGAAGGTCCGTCCTTGGGGGTGGCGCCTTCGGGTATATGCAGATGCATATCCATACTCTTGTAAAAATCTTTTTTTATGCCGAGTTTATCCGCCAATGATCTTATATAGGTTATACCCGCCTTGGCGGATTCCTGCATAACATCCCCCAGCTGACCCGTAAGCTGAAGTTTTCCTGTGCCGGGAACAGCTGTTGTTTCTATGAAAAGAGTATCGCCTCCAACTACTGTCCATGCAAGGCCGGTGGTGACTCCGATCTCTTTTTCGCCTTTTATCTTGTCATACCTGTATTTCTTCTTGCCCAGGTAATCTTCCAGACTCTCCTGATCTACCGCAAATCTCTTTTTTCTGCCCGATACGGTTTTCCTTGCTGTTTTACGGCATATGTTGGCTATTTCCCTCTCCAGGTTCCTGACTCCCGACTCTCTGGTGTAATAATTTATCAGGTCTCGTACGGCTCCCTCTGTTATCTTTATGTTTTCTGCCTTCAGTCCGTGTTCTTCTATCTTTTTCGGTATGAGATATTTTTCGGCTATTTTGACTTTCTCTTCTTCGGTATATCCCATCACTTCGATAACTTCCATTCTGTCAAGAAGGGGCGTGGGAATGGTCTCTATGGTATTTGCCGTAGTTATGAACATTACTTTTGAAAGATCAAAAGGAATTTCCAGGTAATGATCCGTAAAATCTTTGTTCTGCTCAGGGTCCAGTACTTCCAGAAGGGCAGAAGCCGGATCTCCTTTGAAATCTGCGCCGATCTTGTCGACTTCATCAAAAAGAAATACCGGGTTTTTTGTTCCTGCATCTTTTATGGAACTTATTACCCTTCCGGGTATGGCTCCTATATATGTCCTTCTGTGGCCTCTTATCTCTGCTTCATCCCTGACTCCTCCCAGGGACATCCTTACAAATTCTCTGTCAATGGCCCTTGCCACAGATTTTGCGATGGATGTTTTCCCTGTTCCCGGCGGTCCCACAAGGCAAAGAATGGGTCCCTTGATCCTATGGGAAAGTTCCACAACTGCCAGGTATTCCAATACCCTTTCCTTTACTTTGGAAAGTCCGTAATGATCTTCTTCCAGTATGCCCTCCGCCTTTTTCATGTCGATCTCGGATTTGGATTCTTTGTTCCAGGGAAGGGCAAGTATGGTCTCTATATATGTTCTTGCCACTGTGCCCTCTGCCGAAGAAGCCTGCATTTTTGAAAATCTTTTTATTTCTTTTTCTATTTTTTCTGCGGTTTTTTCGGGTATATCAAGCTCGTTCAGCTGTTTGTGCCAGGCTTCTATTTCATCTTCGACATCCTCATCATTGCCCAGCTCCTCCTGTATGGCCCTTAACTGTTCCCGGAGATAATATTCTCTCTGGTTGCGGTTTATCTGAGTCTTGACCTTGCTGCTTATATCCTGTTCTATTTTGAGTATCTCTATTTCTCTTGTGAGTATCTTGTTGAGTTTTTCAAGTCTCTCATCTATCTTCATGCATTCCAGAAGTTCCTGTTTCTCTTCCACTTTTATGTCAAGATGAGAGGATACTATATCGGCGAATCTCCCGGGCTGGTCAATGGTGGCCACCGTGGGAAATATCTCAGGAGAAAGCTTCTGATCCAGTGCCAGATATTCGTCAAAATTTGCCAGGGCAGAACGCATCAGCGCCTGGGTTTTGGCAGGCACGGGATCCGGTTCCTCATCCTCTATTTTTTGTACCGCACATTTGAAATAGGGAACTTCAAAAAGCATCTCTGTTATACTGCCCCTTGTGGTCCCTTCCACCAGGACCCGTATGGAATCCCCCGGCAGTTTGAGCATCTGTTTTATCTTTGCGATCGTACCCACATGATAAAAGTCCTTTGAGGTGGGCAGGTCTGTGGTTTCGTCCTTCTGTGCAGCAAGAAAAATATACTGATTTTCTATCATTGCTTTTTCGAGAGCATTGATCGACTTCTCCCTGCCTATGTCAAAATGCAGTACCATGTTGGGGAAAATAGTCATCCCTCTTAAGGGTATCATGGGAAGCAGCAGCATCCCGTCTTCTCTTTTTTCTATTTTTTCCTCTATCATAATATCTCCTTATTTAATAAGGCGACCTATGAAGCCGCCTTGTCTTTCTCATCGACCAGTACCAGTCTTGGCCTCGTTTCCCCATCAACCGTCGCTTTGGTTATAATGCATTTTTCAACGTCTTTTCGTGATGGTATTTCGTACATGATCTCCGTCATTATGTTTTCCATTATGTTCCTGAGTCCCCGGGCCCCTGTTTTCTTTTCAAGAGCCTTGGCGGCTATCCTTCTAATGGCCTCTTCTTCTATCTCCAGTTTTACATTGTCCATTTCAAAGAGTTTACCGTACTGCTTCAACAGAGCGTTTTTTGGTTTTGTTATTATTTCTATCAAAGCATCTTCCGACAGTTCCTCCAGAGTAACTATGGCCGGCAGCCTGCCTATAAACTCAGGTATGAGTCCGTATTTCAGAAGATCCTCAGGCTGGATTTTTTTGAGTATTTCGGATGTGTCTTCTTCTTTTTCAACTATGTCCGAATTGAAACCTATTACTTTTTCACCGATACGTTTTTGTATTATCTTTTCAAGCCCGTCAAAAGCTCCTCCGCATATGAACATCACATTTGTGGTGTCGAACTGTATGAAGTCCTGATGGGGGTGTTTTCTTCCCCCCTGGGGAGGCACATTCGCCACAGTTCCTTCAAGTATTTTGAGAAGTGCCTGCTGCACTCCCTCTCCGCTTACGTCTCTTGTTATGGAAGGGTTGTCAGTCTTTCTGGATATCTTATCTATCTCAT
>Ga0209723_1006690_pt1 | contig 10943 bp, 8 predicted proteins | sample BiotimSIPDNA_2_FD_185750 | JGI IMG/M metagenome (GOLD analysis project Ga0209723, IMG submission 185750) | Anaerobic biogas reactor microbial communites from Washington, USA - Biogas_R2 time_0 SIP DNA (SPAdes) (version 2) | ecosystem: Engineered > Bioreactor > Anaerobic > Unclassified | place... | reverse complement strand
GTAAAATGTGTAGAACAAAAACTGAAAGCCCCATCAATTATTATTTTAGAGTAGCCCGTGAGAGATTCGAACTCTCGTCGACGGGTCCAAAGCCCGATATGCTTGACCACTACACCAACGGGCTGCGCTACTCCAAAATAACAGAGGAGTTATTTATGGTTAGAGGTTAAAAGTCCATTTTTGCCTAATAAGCATTCTTCCATACCGCTAAGCAAAAATTACGATTAACCTATCAGCCTTTTAAGAAATGGTACTTTCTTTAGCGGCACGATTACTGCTAAACAGATTAACAGAGTAAGTATTGTCATTAACGGAACACCTACTATAGAGTTTACTGTGTTTCCGTTCAGAGTTATTCCTAAGTATCCGTTCTGTAGTAGGTATATGACCATCATGTGGAACAGATAAATTGGTAGAGTATTCTCACTGATTAGTCGAAGAAGTTTTTGTGTCCATTTATGTTTACTCGGTTCATATGATACAGAAGAAAGTTTACTGTTACTTAGGATTATGAAAAATGGAATTGAAGCTAAAATCATTGTTGGGCTTAGGTATTCTTGGAAATAGTAAGTTTGGCCGCCGCCTACAGTCATAGCCATGAAGTATGTTCCGATTGCTGTTAAAGCTATACCTAACGTGGTTAATAGTGCCAATTGTAAGCGTCGAACTTTTACATTGACTATGTAAACGCCTAAAACATAGTATCCTATCCAACCAGGAATCATGAATACGTTAACGTCTAACTTGTAGGGTGTGACTAAACTGATTAGGGGCACTATGGAAACGCCGATAAACCAGAGTATAAAGAAGTACTTGAATAATTTTGGTGTCATTTGAGCTACAAGTAACCGTAGGAAGGGAGTTAGAATGTACAAGCCTACAAGCATGTAGAGGTACCAAAATTGGAAGTATGGCCCAGTTAGTATGCTTTCAACTATGGTTACTGGCTGATTTTCTACATAAATATTCCAGATAAAGTAAGCTATACCCCAAAAAATAAAGGGTAACCCAATTCGGCTAAGCCGCTTCTTGAAAAAGAAGCCTAAATCTTCACTTTTCTTTGAGGGAGCAAGCAATAAAGCACCAGACAGCATCACAAACAAGGGGACACCCATCCGCCCTACGCTTTGATAAACATCGACTATGCACCAGCGCCAAATTTCTAAGTCATTTAAAACTTGGATAGTTAAATCGTTTGCAGAGTGAAGTAAGAGTACGCCAAGTATTGCTACTGTTCGTATTAAATCTACAGGTACCTTGGAGGTTTTCTCTTGCGTAGGCAATTTTTGCATGATTTACCGTGCGATTTACTAGTGTTTTTATAAGTTATATCTTGCGGAGGTTACTTCGGGACCTGTGTTATGTTAAATGGCTGAGTAAAAACGGAGGGACTAATTTGTGTTTATTTATGGTTTATAAATGTATTCTAGCCCGGACTTTTACACTTTTTTACATCATTTTCCATGAACCTAAAAAGGTGATTATTGAATTTTAGAAGATATTATGTGCAATACATTTAATAAACCACAAAGCTTAAATATTAGTGAACTTCATCTCCTTAGTTTGCGCGGGCCGAATGTACTATTTCTAGCCAGACAGGCCTATGGTGACGGTTCTACGCATATTAAAGTGAGGCATAAACATTGAGTAGGAAAGAAACTCCAAAAACAAGTCAACGCTTAGTTGACAAATGCCCTGAATGCGGCAGTGACAACTTAGTTCACGATTACGACACCGGCGAAACCGTATGCGGCGACTGCGGATTGGTCCTCTATGAACAAATGATGGATAAAGGACCAGAATGGCGAGCTTTTACTCAAGAAGAAAAAGCATCCAGAAGCCGTGTGGGTGTCCCCACTTCATACTCTGTACACGATAAAGGCTTATCCACCGCAATCAGCCAAGTGGATCGAGACGCCTTCGGCAGAAAACTTCCCCTGGCCACAAGACTACAGATGTGGCGACTACGCAAATGGCAGATTAGAAGCAGAGTCCACTCATCCGTCGACCGCAACCTTGCACAAGCTATGGCTGAACTTGACCGCTTATCAGACAAAGTCTACATCCCACCCCCAATTAAAGAAAAAGCCGCCGTAGTGTATAGAAAAGCACTAGACAAAGGCTTAGTAAGAGGCAGATCAATTGCCGCAATTGCCGCTGCAGCTCTCTATGCTGCATGCCGTGGCAGTGGAACACCGCGTACCCTAAGAGAAATAGCTGAAGCAAGCCTTGTTGACAAAAAAGACGTAGCCAGATGCTACAGACTATTGCTACGAGAACTAGAAGTACACATGCCAATTGCAGATCCATTAACATATGTGTCAAAAATCGCTGAAAAAACAGGCATATCAGGTAAAACTCAAGGTGCTGCAATAAACATTCTACGTGAAGCAAGAAGAAAACGTGCAGCTGCAGGAAAAGACCCAATGGGTTTAGCTGCTGCAGCTTTATACATTGCTTGTTTACAGAACAACGAGAAAAAGACACAAAAAGACATAGCTGAAGCCGCAGGCGTAACTGAAGTAACGGTACGCAACCGCTATAAAACACTCAAAAAACAACTGAATCTTGAATTGCCAGATTAAAAAGACAATCAACTATTCAGTTTGTTTATTCTTTTTCTAATTCCATAACAACGATACCCAAGTATCCGCATTCTTCACAGTAATATTGTTTAGGCGTTAACCAATAATCTAGACTATTAGATAAACGAATTTTAGGGCTAGCACACCTTGGACAGAAAATTTGGGAGGGTTTCCTACGTTTTGCATTCTTGAAAACGTCGCGAACTGAACCTAAATCTTTCATTTAGCGTCGTACACCATTCAATTTGACTCTGCGATTACTGCAACTCAATGTTTTCTTGTGGATAACCACTTTTAATTAAGAAATCCTTTACGCGGTCACGATGGTCGCCCTGCAACATTATCTGACTGTTCTTATGTGTTCCTCCGCAAGCACAATAAGTCTTTAATTTTTGTGCAATAGAATGCAGATTAGAACTTTTATCATCCATTCCATCTATTATGGTCGTTGCTTTACCGAATTTTCGGGTTTCAAGGCGTATGCGAATCCGCTGTTGCTCTTTTTCTATTTCTCCACAAACGCATAAGTCTTTAGGTAGTCCGCACGTTGAACAAACTTCAGCCATTTCACTCAACAAAGAAATTATCAACTGGTCTATATAAGAGTTTCAAAATCTAAAGCTCGAATTTTTGTTCAGAGTTAACCAATATTCAAACATTAAAAGTCTAATTCAAGTAACGAAAAAATTTCGGCATAATCATCGACAGGCAAATTTGTACGATAAAGAAGGCTAACTAACAAACAGAGCGTTCAGGATAGACGTTTATAAAGAACCTGAAAAGCGGCAATGTAGATGCAACAACGACAAAAAATAAATAATAACTTAAAAAGTTGATGAAAAAAATTAAGCGGGGGCCGCTTCTCGCGACTCTTTAATGGGCTTCTTTGTTTTGATAATTGGAGCTTCTTCTGGCTGTGTCGGTTTTTCTTGTGCAGGTTTTTCTTCTGCAGGTTGCTCTTTTGGTGGTTCAGGAAGATTCTGCTGTATACAGCGGAAGTCAATGTCTTCTGCTTTGAGATCTAATTGCGCTTTTACTGTGCCGTCGCTTAAGTATTCAATGTTGAAACCCATTTTCTTCGTTAAGCTTATCGCCCGGTAGTTGTCTTGCATCATAATAGCGTAGACGTTTTCAACGCCTTTTTCTTTTGCAAGGTCAAGTGTGTAATCAACAAGTTTTGTGCCTAAGCCTAAGCCTTGCCAGTAGTCGCTTACAATAAAGGCCATTTCGCTATGTTTTCCATCTGATTCAATGCTGAGGCGGGTCACACCAAGGATTTTACGTTTTCCGTTTTCAACTACTTCGGCAACTAAAGCCACTTCTCTATCATAGTCAACATTACAGTAGCGGACACGAACTTCGTGAGGTGTATCTTTGAGCATTTGGAAGAAGCGGTATCGTATTGATTCTTCAGATAGACTCTGGAACCATTCCAGCCACATTGGTTCATCTTCCGGTTTTATTGGTCTAAGAAGCACTTCTTGACCGTTTTTAAGTAACCAGAGTATCTCATATTTTTTAGGATATGGACTTATAACCATGTGTTCGTGAGGTTCAAATTTTTTGCAGACCTTGTCTATGTCTATTACTATGCGAGCATCCAATATACTGGCTTCTTTCTCGCTAATTAAAAGTGGGTTAATGTCTATTTCTTTTATCTGAGGAAAATCAACTAGTAATTGTGAGAACATAAGTATTGTTTCATCGAGTTTCTTGAGATCTACTGGTGTTGAACCACGGTAGCCTTTGAGTAAACGGTAGACTTTTGTTTCTTCCATCATACGTCTAATAAGAGTTGTATTTAATGGCGGAAGCCCAATTGAGCAGTCTTTGAAGAGTTCAACTCCAACGCCGCCCATACCAAACAGTATAACTGGACCGAATACCGGATCGGTTTTTCCACCTATAATAACTTCATGACCTTTCTTTTCAACCATAGGTTGGACAGTTACACCGATTATTTGTGCGTTAGGATTATATGCGGTAGCTCGCTGAATCAAAAGTTCAAAAGCATCTCGAACTTCTCTTGGAGAATTAACGTTTAGAATTACTCCCCCAGCGTCGCTCTTATGGACAATTTGAGGTGAAAGAATCTTTAGTACAACTGGGAAGCCCATTTCTGTGGCAAATGCAACAGCTTCATCAACTGTGTTAGCAACTGCTGTTCTCACAACTGGGAAGTTATAGTATTTGAGGATTTTTTTGGCTTCATCCTCAGTGAGGATTTCTCTGTCTTCCAAAACAGCATTTCTAAGTATAGCCATTATTGGCCGTTTAGGTGGAGAAGCGTCAACAGGTAATTCTTCAGGAGTTTCGTATAATAGGTCTATGTTTTTCTTGTAATTGTGCATATACATGTATGTTTTAATGGCTTGTTCAGGTGTAGAGTAAGTTGGAATGTTGTTGGCGTTGAGGATACTGTTTGCTTCTTGCACTGCTCCAAAACCCATAAAAGAAGTTAAAATTGTCTTATTTTGGTAAGGTTGATTTCTTACGAGTTCAACAATGTTCTTGGCAATTTCAACTGATTCAGAAACAGCTTGCTGAGTAAATATAATAAGAATACCGTCGACGTTAGCATCGTTTAGGGCAGCTTCTAACGCAGCCTTATAACGGTCTGCTTTTGCATCACCTAAAACGTCGATTGGGTTACCATGGCTCCAGAAAGGAGGCAAGACAGCGTTTAGCGAATCGATAGATTTTTTGTCGAGTTTAGCTAGTTTGCCGCCTTGAGCAATGAGAGAGTCAGTAGCCATTACACCTGGACCGCCAGCGTTAGTAATGATAGCTAGACGAGGGCCCTGAGGTAAAGGTTGAGTTCCTAAAACTTCAGCGGCATTGAATAAATCGGCGATTTCGTTAACTCTAACTACACCTGCACGTTTAAAGGCCGCATCGTAGATGCCATCTTCACCTGACAGTGAACCGGTGTGAGAGGCAGCAGCTTGTGCACTTTCAGAAAATTTACCTGATTTAACAACTATTATTGGCTTAGTCCTTGCGAAGTGTCTTGCAGCGCTCATGAATTTTCTTGCTTCAGTAATACCCTCAACATACATGAGTATACTCTTAGTTTTTGGGTCTGACCCGAAATAATCAATTAAATCTCCAAAGTCAACATCTAGCATTGAACCCACAGAAACGAAGTTGCTAAAACCTATGTTTTCATGAATTGCCCAATCCAAAATTGCTGATCCTAAAGCGCCACTTTGGGATAGAAAAGCAACGTTACCAGGTTTAGGCATTTTATCGAGAAATGTAGCGTTAAGATTGATTCTTGGGCGGAGAACTCCAATGCAGTTTGGCCCAATAACACGAACACCATATTTCTTGGCTACTTCCAATAATTTAAGTTCTAAAGCTCTACCCTCAGGCCCAATTTCTTTGAATCCTGCGGAAACTATTATCACACCTTTTACCTGTGCTTTTCCACATTCTTCCATGACACTGGGGACTATTTTGGCTGGTGTAGCAATCATTGCTAAATCAATAGTATCCGGGATTTGATCAACCGACGGATAAGTTTTAACGCCCAATATTTCAGGCTTACGAATATTGACAAAGTAAACTTTGCCAGTGTAACCCGACTGAGTGAAGTTTTTTACTATGGCATAACCAACTGAACCTTCAACATCACTGGCGCCAATGATAGCTACAGTTTTAGGATTGAAGATCTTATCAAGATTTGTAGTTACCATTCCATAACCTTCTGCTTTAGGTCGTATAAACCCACAAATTAAAGGTTATTGTTCCAGAATTAATTTTTTTCGACTACAACCATAAATCTATAAGACAAAAGCATCGATAATTCTTTACATAAAACAAATTACGCGGCGGTAAAGAAAGCTAGAGTTATTTGAAGTGTTTTTTAATATCAGACAAGGAGAGAACAGTGACACCGTTAGCTTGAAGCAGCTGTTCTGCTTTCTCTACATTACTGGGACGCATTATTAACGCCACACGACCATCAACATGCACCGCTGAAGAGTAGGCATATTCAATGTTTATACCGCTATCACCTAAAAGTTTAGTTATTTTTGATAGATGATTCTGCTCTGAACTGAAGATTGCTGTAACTTCAGTGTTTTTCTTTGATTTAGCAAGGTTAAATCCTGCTTCTTCCAGCAGCATACAAGCCTTTTCAGGTTCTTCTGTAATCAATCTGACTAAACCAAATTCACCAGCATCAGCAATTGACAACGCAAAAATTTTAAGCTGACTATTATCCAACTGTGACATTGATTCAAAAAGGGAACCTGGACGATTATCAAGGAATACACTCACTTGTTTTATAGGCAAGCAGACCACCGATAAGACCTATTGATTCAGTAACTATTTAACTTTTTAATCATCTTTTTGACCACGCTTTCGAATAAGAATATATTGATATTTTATAGGCCATGTTTGCTTTCTTTACCAACCTTTATATTTCGATTTATGCAATTTCATGCTAATTGGAGATTCACTGGTTTGCTAAAGTGCCTAGAAGTAAGCAAGCGTTTTGGGGGACTTCAAGCTTTAAAAAACGTTAACTGTACAATAGATGCTGGTGAAATAGCGGGACTTGTAGGCCCCAATGGCTCAGGAAAGTCTACGTTGCTGAACATAATCAGTGGCGTCTATAAGCCGGATTCAGGAAAAATCCTTTTTGCAGATCGAGATATTTCAAAGATGCCCCCTTACGAAGTGTGCACAAATGGAATTACTAAAACTGCACAGACCGTTCAATCTTTCCCTGAAATGACTGCAATAGATAACGTGTTGACAAGTGTTCTTTTTAACCAAAAAAAAGCAGAAAAAACAGATCCAAAAGAAAAAGCTAAGGAACTTTTAGAGTTTGTTGGATTAAGTAAAGAGAAAATTGAGTTAAAAGCTAAGAAATTAAACGTGATTGAGTTACGACGCATCCAATTAGCCAAAGCACTTGCAACTAACCCAAAGCTACTCTTACTTGATGAATTGCTTACAGGGTTAACTCCCAAAGAGACTGACCATGCAGTAGAAATAATCAAAGAAATTAATCGTCAAGGGGTTACTGTCCTTATAGTTGAACATGTAATGCGGGTGATAATGGGATTATGTAATCGTGTTATAGTGTTACATCACGGAGAAAAAATCTGTGAAGGTAGCCCCAAAGAAGTATGTCTAGATAATAACGTGGTTCAAGTTTATTTAGGAAAGCGATTCACTTTCGGAGAGGAAAATATTTAATGATACTGGAGCTCGAGAATGTCTCTGCAGGCTACGGTATGGTTCAGATTCTTCGCGACATAAATTTCAAAGTCAACGAGAAAGAGATTGTGAGTATAATTGGGCCTAACGGAGCAGGTAAAACAACACTTGTACGGACTATAATGGGTTTAATTAAACCCAGTGCAGGGTCAATAAAGTTCAAAGGAGAAAACATTGAGAAAATAGAGACCTATGACATAGTCAAAAAAGGACTTACAATGATTCCTGAAGGCAGAGAAATATTTCCACGTATGACAGTAGAAGAGAACTTGCTGCTGGGCGCCTACACAGTAAAAGACAAAGTTAAAATCAAGGAAACTAAAGAAAAAGTATACAAGATTTTTCCAGTTATAAAGAAAAAAGAAAAAGCTTTAGCTCAAACATTAAGCGGCGGCGAGCAACAAATGCTTGTGATATGCCGAAGTTTGATGTCTAATCCAGAGTTACTTATTCTCGATGAACCATCACTGGGTTTAGCACCTATCATAGTTGAGAAAGTCCTTGATACTGTACGAGTGATTAACGAGGAAGGCGTAACTGTTTTGTTAGTTGAACAAAACATTCACGACAGCCTAAACGTTGCAAACAGAGGCTATGTTATTGAACAGGGCAAGATTGTGTTGGAAGGAAACAGCAGGGAACTTTTATCTAATAGACACATAAAAGAAGTGTACTTAGGCCTTTAAAACAGAGAGGAGCAATAGCTTTGGTGGAATGCAGGTACTGGAACGAAAAAATCGAAACTATGACCAGACAGGATATAGAAGAACATCAGTTGAAAAAACTTATAGAACAAGTAACTCGCTGTTACGAAAAAAGCAGCCACTATAGAAGGAAATTTGACAGTGTAGGTTTAAAGCCTCAAGACATAAAAAGTCTTGATGATTTACAAAAAATTCCTTTTACTGTAAAAAATGATTTGAGAGATAATTATCCGTTCGGTATGGTAACGGTTCATCCCGACGAAATTGTTGAAATCCACGCTTCAAGTGGAACAACAGGCAACCCAATCATCGGATGTTATACTAAAGAAGACATTAACATCTGGCAAGAGTTAATGGCCAGATCAATCCATACAGTGGGCGGTAGACCCCAAGACACTATACACATCGCCTATGGATACGGTTTATTCACCGGAGGAATGGGACTCCATTATGGGGCACAAAAACTGGGGGCAAAAATAGTTCCAGCAAGCGGCGGCATGACCCAGAGACAAATAAAATTAATGAAGGATTTAGAAGCCACAATTTTAGCGTGTACACCCAGTTTCGCAGTTTACCTTGCAGAAACCATGGCTCAGGAAGGAGTTAACCCGAAAAGAGATCTTAAACTAAAAAGAGGATTGTTCGGGGCAGAGCCATGGTCAGATAAGATAAGAGAAAGAATAGAAGAACAGATGTGTATAGAAGCATTTGATATTTACGGTTTAACTGAATTATGTGGTCCAGGGGTCTCAATAGAATGTGAACAACATGAAGGACTACACATTTGGGAAGACCACTTTATTGTAGAAACAATTAACCCTGACACCGGCGAAGTTTTAAGTCCAGGAGAAGAAGGAGAACTAGTCTTCACTACACTTACTAAGATTGGAATGCCTATGTTACGATATAGAACCAGAGATATTTCAAAAATAGCTACAGAAAAATGTAAGTGTGGACGTACTCACGCCCGAATGCTACGAGTACACGGCAGATCTGACGACATGCTCATAGTAAGAGGCGTCAACGTTTTTCCTTCTCAAATAGAATACGCAGTTATGTGTTTCCCCGAGTTAGCTAGTCAATATTTAATAATTCTTGACCGGCCTGCAGCATTAGACACATTCTTAGTGAAAGTTGAATTGTGTGATCAAGCAGCAAATAACCCTAATTTAAATCTTGGTGTACTCAAAAGAAACATCCAGCAGAGAATTCATATTGTAACTGGATTAACAGCAGATTTAGAAATAGTTAAGCCAGGTGAACTGCCAAGAACAGAAGGAAAAGCGAAAAGAGTACTTGATTTACGAAAAGACAAAATGTAGAGGGGTAAAAAGTGGCCTCCAAAATTTCGATAGATAAACCAGGTAGTTTTGCCTTGCTTAACGGCGACGAGGCAGTCGCACGTGGAGCAATAGAAGCCTCAGTTAAAGTTGCAGCAGCATACCCTGGAACCCCATCAACAGAAATTTTGGAGACCTTAGCCAAAGTTTCTAAGGAACTTGGAATTTACTCTGAGTGGAGCATAAACGAGGCGGTCGCAACCGAAGTAGCTGTAGGCGCAGCTATGACAGGTGTACGATCAATTGTTTCTATGAAACATGTCGGATTAAATGTTGCTTCTGATGCTGTAATGACTTTGGCGTATACAGGTGTTGAAGGCGGAATGATTATAGTTGTCTGCGATGACCCTGCATTGCATAGTAGCCAAAACGAACAGGATACGCGTTATTTCGCGGTTCACTCAAAAATTCCTTTGCTAGACGCTGGAAATCCACAAGAAGCATTAGATATGGCAAGGGAAGCCTACGAGATAAGTGAGAAACTACGGTTACCAATAATTTTACGTTTAACTACACGAGTTGCACATGGCAAAGCAAAAGTCAAATTAGGAAATATGCAAAAAATTGAGCGTAAAGCTGAGTTTGATAAAGATGGCTCCAAATGGGTTATGATACCTTCAAATGCTATACGGCAACATAGGGTTTTAGAGAAAAAATTAGTTGAAGCCAAACAACTAGCTGAAAACTCTTGTTTCAACTTTGCAGAGTACAATGGAAGCGATATAGGCATTATTGGTAGCGGAGTAGGCTTCTATTATGCCCGTTCTGTTCTGGATACAAAAAAATTTTCGTGGCTTAAACTGGGTTTTGTTTACCCATTTCCGTCAGACTTGGTGAAAACTTTCGCGTCTAAAGTTAAGAAATTAATTGTTATTGAAGAATTAAGACCATACATAGAAGATCATATTCAACGATTAAAACTTGACATAATCGGCAAATCTGAGTTAGGACTCGAAGAAATAGGTGAATTAACACCAGACAAAGTTAGAGAAGGGCTTTCAAAAACTAATTTAACCACAAAACAAGAAAAATCTCAACCTATAGATTTGCCACCTAGACCCCCAGCTCTTTGTCCTGGATGC
>Ga0209723_1006681_pt1 | contig 10961 bp, 7 predicted proteins | sample BiotimSIPDNA_2_FD_185750 | JGI IMG/M metagenome (GOLD analysis project Ga0209723, IMG submission 185750) | Anaerobic biogas reactor microbial communites from Washington, USA - Biogas_R2 time_0 SIP DNA (SPAdes) (version 2) | ecosystem: Engineered > Bioreactor > Anaerobic > Unclassified | place... | reverse complement strand
ATCTTCAAGCCAGCCGATAAGGCAGAGGCGCGGGAAAAACTTAACCTGAATCCTGACGAAAAACTTGTTCTCTTTGCGGCAGCCGCCAAAAAAAGCCCTTTCAAAGATCCGGATACTCTCGTCAATGCCGTCAAAATCCTGCTTGAATCCGACAGTTCCATCGCCTTCGCTTGCGTCGGTATCAAGCCCGGCAACCTGCCTGATCATCCACGAATCAGGCTTGTCGATTACGTCTCAAATCCCAAGACAATGGCAAGTTGGTATCAGGCGGCTGACATCTTTGTCCACACTGCCAAGGCCGAGGCTTTTGGCAAGACGATTACGGAATCGATGGCTTGTGGGACTCCAGTCGTAGCGACTCGCATTGGTGGCATTCCCGAGCAGGTCATTCCCGGTCAAACTGGCGATCTGTCTGCTCCAGAAGACCCTGCCGACCTGGCACAGAAAGTCCTTGCTCTCCTAGCGCTTCCCGATTCCGCCTTCCAGGCTCTCCGGCACAATGCCGCCTCCTTTGCCACGCAATTTTCCCTAGGCAACCAGCTTAAGAATTTCACCGATTGGTACCACACCCTTGTCCAGCATTGACTACGAAAATACAACTGTTCTAAAAGAGACGCGACGTGAAGACTGATTTCAGAATCAATGAAAAACCAGCCACGGAGGCACAAGTACTTGATTTTTTGAGTACGGAAAAACCAACAGAGTCTTGCGATTTCATCTCTTATCGGGATGGAGATGCAGAAGTGTTGATTGGCTGGTACTTCGATAAAGGCTGGCAGCTGTCCAGGAATTTGCCGGACGGCAGCAGTTATAATTCGATTCGGAAATATTCCCCGGAAGAGATCATCCAATGGTGGCATGAACAATCCGTACAGCCTCATTGGGCAGATCAAGAGAAGTGGGAGGTGACTGTTCTCTCGGTATCTCAGTCACGCAGGCGCTTGCTGTTGTTGTTATCACTCGGCATCCTGTTATTTTATGGATTGAAACTCTTGAGCGGTGAAATTACCCTTGGTGCTTTTCTTGTCGTTGCAGCTGTTTTGACCGCCATCTATTTTCTTCCAACCATGGCAAAATTGGTCTCCAAGCTTTATGCCTCCATCTCCAAGTTCAATCTTGCGTCAAAGAGACGGGCTTTTGCCGAACGATTTGTCCTGCGCCCACGTCTTGACGATGTTGCGTTTTTAAAGGAATGCGGGCTGGGCGCCGAGTCATTGGAAGCTCGAATTGCCTTGGCATTAAGGGAACTTATTGCGGAGAAGGCGAAAATTCCGAAAGAAGTCATTTCCGGACGCTGTCCGTGGTCGGAAATTTACCAGCTGCCTGGAATGGATGCGGTTTTTTTTGACGATGTCAACATTGTGATCGCCTTGGAGGAAAAACTCGGTTTTTCCATTCAGGACGATATTGCGGAAAAGAAGCTTTTCAATCCAAGCGTCACTGGGGAGAAAACGATTCTTGATTTCGTCCTATGTGTTGCTGAAGTCGTAAAGACGGAAAATCCAGAGATGAAGCCATGACAACCAATTCGGAAAAGCCAAAGCAGATTCAAAACAGGCAATCAGCTAGGCTGTTTCAAATCAATGTGACTTTACTGCTGGGGTCTTTCACCTTGATTCTGCTGTTGATGCAAGTTCCGTGGATGTATGTGCTGGAACCGTTTGCCTTGATTCTGCTGTTGATGCAAGTTCCGTGGATAGTGTATGCGCTGGAACCGCTAATGGAGCTGATATATGCCTTGCTATTTCAACTTTTCGGAATTGTTTTTATTCCGAGCTTCATTTTCTTTGTTGCGGTAGCGACAATGATTGGCTTGGTTTTTGGTCAATACGCTTTTATTACCGCACTTGCCAAAGAACGGGGAGAAACCCTTTCATCTTGGAACAAAATCTCCCTTTTCGTACCTATTCTCCGCTATTGGACGCTTTGGAGCCTGCTTGCAAACTCCACTCCAATTTCAGCGCTGTTGATGGTTGGTGGCTCGGTGATGTTTTGGGTGCTGGCATTGGTCGTCAGTCCACAGAGTCCGTGGGTGATGCTGTCGTTCGCCGTCAGCGTTGGCGCTTGGTTTACGATTGCCAAGCGGTTGTCAAACGGCGTGTGCAAAAGTTTGCATAAGATATGGGGCGTCGTGCTTCTTTGCGTGTTTGTGGTGTCGTCCACAGCCGGATATGTCACATTTTACCGTACGAAAAAGGACATCAAAGCGGAAAAGTCGATGTTGCAATCAGTAGGCATCCCAACCAGTCGGGAAGAGCTGAAACAGCATTTTTACCAGAGCAGGCCATTGAACACGGAATTCGTAAAACTCGTGGATCGCTACGCCGATAATAAAGAAAAACGCAGTTCAGATTGCCTGGTGTCCGCTTCGGATTACTATCGCCTGCCGGAGAGCAAACGGACGGAGCTCAAAGCCTATCTTGCCAGTGAGCTTTGCCGTGAAGATTTCAAGGATATCGATGCCTTGATCGAAACTGGCGAAAGTCTGAAGTACCAAATGAGTTTCCCTGATAATTTGTTAGAAACCTTATTGCTGCATTTGTCATTTTACCGTCCCGTCATGCGTTATTTCAGCTCCCGGATTGTTGTTGCGCTGGAAATGAACAATTCGGATGAAGCGATGCGGCTTTTCCGGTTATCAAACAAATTTCAAGAAAATGTGTTTCAAAGCGATTTTTTAGTTGGCGCAACAGTGGCTTTTGCATGTGAAGCTATTCGAGATGACAGCGTTGGTGCAATGCTTGGGAGCGGGCTTTTGTCCGAAGCCAATCTGCTGGAATTGTTGGAATTGAATCGAAATCGCGAGGAAAAACTCCGAGCCACGATGCAACATGGACTGCGCGGCGAAGCGTATTCAGTCATTGATTGCATCATTCTAGTGAATACTTCATTTTACGAATTCCGTTCGTGTATCCTAGATGCTGGCAAAACAAATTCGCAAAATTCCTATTTCGAGGGAGTAGGACAGCTTTCCGACCCCGGCAAGTTTGTGGACGGAGGCGGCTCTGCAGCGTTATCTGCTTTATGCCATGCGCCACCAGCGGGCGATTGTACAGTATTTTGACGACCCCGCACCCAATCGTGAAGCCTTGCGTGACAAGTTGAAGCAGGAACTTGCGACGCATCAATTTTACCTTGAAAAATGGCTTCTATTTTCGGATTATTCAAGGTTTGAACAACGCCTACAGAGATCGCTAACCGTCAGTAGGATGACCGACCTCGGCTTACAAATCGAACTGTTCCGCCTCAACCACGGGCATTTGCCGGAATCGCTGGACGAACTCGGTGTAAAACTCCCAGTGGATGCCCTGAGCGGCGAACCGATTCGCTACATCAAAGGGAAAGTTAAGGTTTGGGTTCGGGAAGACTTGAAAACAGTCTCACAAGAGCTTCCCGGCTGGCAACTTTCCGCGCCGGGAAGTAATTTTGGTCGAACATCGGATCAACAGGAAGAACACATGCGCGATACCTTCACGGTTATCACTCAATGGCCCGTGCCACCCGCCCCGGAACCTCCGGAAACCGACGACGACCAATCTGATTTTTTCATCGAACCGTAATTTGAGTACGATCACCCCGGGTGCCTGTACCTAAAGCCGTCCCGCTCCGCAGCAGGGCAAATTTGCCCGACCCGTCTGGCAGGGGCTATGCCATGTTCAGCCGCTTTAGCGGCGACGTCGTTTGAGTACGAGCACCCGGGGTGGTCATACCTAAACCAAGTCGAAAAAGAAACCCCATCCTTCCTTGTTGGAAGAACGGGGTTTTGAGAAGGCAGGTCTTTAGGACCGTCAGCTTATCGGGCGTAGTACTCGATAACCTTGGTGATTTCGACGTTCAATGGGATTTCCTCGGGAAGTGGCTCGTGCACGATGGTGACCTTGCACGTATCTTTGTCCTTTTCCAGATAGGGCGGGATGACAGCGTCGCTCACCTTCGCGATTTCGGCGATTTTGGGTGAGCGTTCTGCGTTGATGGTGACCACTTGGCCTGGCTTCAGGCGATAGCTTGCGCGATCGACGATCTTTCCGTCAACCAGCACGTGGCGGTGTGAAACAACCTGACGTGCCGCGAAGATGGTCGATGCCAAGCCGGAGCGATAGACGACGGTCATCAGGCGCATTTCCAAATTGCGGAGCAACTTGTCACCAGTGATTCCTTCGCCGCGCTTGGAGCTTTCATAGATGAAGCGGAGCTGATGCTCGGTCAAATCATAGAACTTACGCAACTTCTGCTTTTCGAGAAGCAATTCGCCGTAGGTGGAAAGCTTGCCGCGACGCCTGGTTGGACCATGCTGACCAGCTGGATAGGCTCTTGGGCTGGAACTTGTCTCGGTACCATCGGCGGATTTGCGAACTTTCGTATTCGTTGGGCAATTCGGCATTCCCCAAAGGCACTGACCTACGCGACGGCACAACGTGTGCTTCGCACCCTTGACACTTGGTTTCTTGGCTGCATCTGCCATTGTCTTATCCTCTTGTCTTGCTTTCCACTACCGCGATGTCAACTGGCGCCGCCTGTCAACTTAACACGTAATCATACCTAACGACAACGTTTTCCACATGGCTTTTTAACCACTGGAGGCGACTAACCGCGAAGAAAAAGTTAAATAATTTAATGCATTATTTCACTTTAGCAAGTTTTAAGGCTATATTTTGACCCAAGTCAAGCATGTCAGGTACATAACAACCACAAAATCGGAACAAATCATGCAAAAATATCCCGACAATCTCTGGACGACGCCGGAAATCTGCTCCCTCAATAGAATCCCAGCAAGAGCAACACTACACCCATACCCGACGCAGCAACTCGCACTCAATAGATCGCCGAAGGAATCTCCTTGGTACATCTCGCTCGATGGAGATTGGAAATTCCAATTGGTCGATAACCCATGCCACAAAACCGCAGAAGATTTCATCTCGCCAAAATTTGACGTTTCGGGATGGGAAGACATCTATGTTCCAGGCAATTGGACGACTCAACGCTTTGACAAGCCCTGGTACACCAATGTGCTCATGCCTTTTGACAACTACCCGCCCAATGTGCCCGAAGACAATCCGACGGGATTGTACAGATTGGATTTCAAGCTTCCCAAGGATTGGCGCGGCAGGCGCGTCGTCATCCACTTCGGCGGCGTAGAATCTGCATTTTACGTCTTTTTGAACGGCCACTTCGTCGGCTTTGCCAAAGATTCCCGCACGCCTTCGGAGTTTGATTTGACTCCCTACTTGCAAGCAGCTGGCAACACCTTGGCAGTCAAGGTCATTCGTTGGAGCGATGGGAGTTTTCTCGAGGATCAGGATCATTGGTGGATGGCTGGAATCCATCGGGAAGTCTATCTGACCTCGACAGAAGACGTCCACATTGCGGACGTCTTTGCCCATGGCACTCAAGAGGGCGACCTTACCCTCGAACTCAACGCCTCCTTCAACGGCAAGCAACCGCAGCCAAACTGGGCATTCGTCACAAAACTCTTCGACCAAAACCAGGAGGAAATCGAAGAGGGCGCCTCCGAAACTCAAATTCCCCCATCTCTCGGAGCTGGCGCGGGGAATCGGGGGAACCGATGCGAACTCAAGCTCAAGATCCAAAATCCAAAACCATGGTCTGACGAAACTCCAAACCTGTACACGCTACTCGTTGGACTCAAGAATCCAGAGGGCAATATCGTCGAATGGACCTCAACGCGAATCGGATTCAGAACGATCGCCATCAAGGACAGGCAGCTCCTTATCAACGGAAAACCAGTCCTCTTCAAAGGAGTCAATCGTCATGACTTCCACGAACGCTTTGGAAAAACCGTTCCCCGTGAAACGATGCTCCAGGACATCCATCTGCTGAAGCAGTTCAATTTCAACGCCGTCAGAACGGCACATTACCCCAACGATCCGTATTGGTATGACTTGTGCGATGAATTCGGCATCCTGCTGATTGACGAAGCCAATATCGAAGCCCATCACTACTACGGCAACCTCTGCGACGATCCGCGCTGGACAAATGCTTTCCTCTATCGTGGGATCAACATGGTTCAAAGAGACAAGAACCACCCTTCGGTCATCCAGTGGTCATTGGGAAATGAAACGGGCTTCGGCACCAACCATACTGCCTTGGCAGGATGGATCCGCAAAAAAGATCCATCGAGACTGATCCATTTCGAAGGCGTGCTGACGCCATTTAGGCAGGGATTCTGCGGCTGGCCGGACAATGTCGGAATCGATGCCACCGATATCATTGCTCCCATGTACCCGGATATCAAAAATCTGGAGGATTGGTCCAAAAACTCAAAGGATCACCGTCCGCTTATTCCATGCGAATACTCCCATGCAATGGGCAACAGCAACGGCAATCTCAAGGAATACTGGGATGCATTCGAAAACCTTCCTGGGTTGCAGGGGGGCTACATTTGGGACTGGGTCGATCAGGGACTCCTCAACCTCGATGACCAGAACCGGGAGTATTGGTCCTACGGCGGTGACTATGGAGATACCCCAAATGACAAGAACTTCTGCATCAACGGCATGATTTGGCCAGACAGGACTCCGCACCCCTCCATGTACGAATTCAAAAAGCTGGTACAACCGGTAAAAGTCACCCCGATCAGCCTCAATCAACCAGCATTCGCAATCAAGAACAAACGATGGTTCACAACGCTCGACGACCTCGACGCCTCTTGGACGCTCTCAACAGGTCAACGAACGATTCAGGAAGGCGCAATCAACCTCGATAACGTTCAGCCGCAAGGCGAGATCACCTTCACCATCGACGACCTGCAGATGCCTGAACTCCTCCCGGGAGAAGAAACATTCATCACCTTCTCGTTCAAACTCAAGCACGATGCAGATTGGGCGAAGGAAGGGCACGAAGTCGCATGGGAACAAGTGATGATGCCGTTCTCGGCGCCACCAGATAGGCCGGCATCGCCAGAAGGAAGACTTCAACTCAAAAAGTCAACACCGACAATGGAAGTCGTCGGAAGGCATTTCAAGCTCCAGATCGACAGAACGCTGGGACGCATAAAATCGTTTTCCTGGAGGGACAAGGCACTGATCCTCGATGGACCAAAACTAAATCTCTGGAGAGGGGTGACTGATAACGACGGGGTCAAGGCTTGGTCAGGGCAGCACTGGAAGCCACTCGGAAAGTGGCTCAAGGCGGGAATTGACCAGCTGCAGCTGAAAACCGTCACGTGCGATGTGGAAACGATTGATGGTGGAGCAGTCGTCGCAGACTTCTGCAACATCTGGACTGGAACTGACGAAGATGCTCCGATCTGCCACCAGCACAGGTACCTGATTCTGCCAGACGGCGAAATCCTCGTCGAAAATCTTGTTACCATTGACGGCAAGCTGCCCGATTTGCCGAGGGTCGGTGTCACCATGACTCTTGCTCCCGCCTTGGAGAACCTGACTTGGTTTGGCAGGGGACCGCACGAAAGCTATATCGATCGCAAGGCTGGTGCCAGGCTTGGCGTCTTCCAGGGAACCGTTTCGGAGCAATATGTCCCGTATGTGATGCCTCAGGAGCATGGCAACAAGACCGATGTCCGTTGGATGGCATTGGAAGCTGGTCCCGATGACGCTGGTCTCCTATTCCAAGCCGAAAACCGGCTTCTGGAGTGTTCGGCAAGCCACTTTACGCCGGATGATCTCTTCAAGGCAATGCACATCAACGAACTCGACCCAAGAAGCGAGGTCTTCGTCTATCTGGATTATGCACAACGAGGACTCGGAGGAGCTTCCTGCGGTCCTGATACACTGCCTAAATACAGGCTGCAACCAGGACTCTACAGCTTCTCGTACCGAATACGACCCTACACGGCGAACTAAGGAGCCGTCCAAGGGCGTTTATTCCCCTATAATCTTCACGAGCACTCGCTTGTTGCGCTTGCCATCTAGTTCGTAGTAGAAGATTTGTTCCCAGGGACCCAGGTCGAGTTTTCCATTGGTTACTGCGACGACGACTTCGCGGCCCATAATCGTCCGCTTCAAGTGTGCGTCTCCATTGTCCTCGAAGCCATTGTGCTCATATTGCGAGTATGGCTTTTCGGGCGCCAGCTTTTCCAGCCAGCGCTCGAAATCCTGATGCAAGCCGCTTTCATTGTCATTGATGAAAACCGAAGCCGTGATATGCATCGCATTGCATAGAAGCAAGCCTTCCTTGATGCCGGATTCGGCCAGGCAGGCCTCGACCTGTGGTTGGATATGCACAATCCTGCGACGCGCGGGGACATTGAACCACAATTCTTTGCGATAGCTCTTCATCGTCAATTATCCCTCCAATGAGAACACGCCGTTTTCATCCTTGCCCACGATTCCTTCCGGAGTCTGGACATGAATGATGATTCCCGCTTCGTTGATATCAAACGTATCCAGGAAATCAAGCGCTGTTTCCATGCTTTCAGTCTTGTACTTGAATAGACGGTTGAATTCACCAGTCTCGCTTGCAATATCTTCGGTGCCCAAGTCCTCGATCTTGACATGCTTGTCAGCAGACAATTTTGCCAAGTCAGGCAACTCAAGCTTAACCTCGGGTTCAGTCGATACCTTGAAATATGTCGCATTTTCAAGCTCAGGCAAGACTGCGGATGCCTCGCGCCACAACGCATAATGGAAATTCGTGCCGCCGATAAAGCATACGGCACCATCCAAGTGAGGATACACACCGTACCTAAGGTCGCGGGTGCAGTGAAGATCCCCGTGGCCGTCAAGCGTGATGTAGGACAGCTTTGACAGCGCCGTCGTCGCTTCCTGAACAGTTGGGAACATATACGCGACGTACTTGAAGTGCTCTGGATCGGCGCTGGCGGCATCCCAGAATTCCTTCTGTAGCCTGCCTTTGCCTTCAAAGAACTTCGCAAATGGATCCTTCTTGCTTTTCCTGCTGGTGATGATGACTGCCAGTCCCGCGACAGCTGCGATGACTGTGAAGATTACTGTCTTCTTCAGCTTTTCTGCTTTGATATCCGCCTGTTTCTTTGCTTCGTTGGCGAGTTCATCTTCCCGGGCTTTAGCTTCCTGGGCTTGTTTGGCCAACTTTGCTTCTTCTTCGGCCTTGGCCTTTGCGGCAGCTTCCGCCGCCGCCCTTTCCGCACGCGCTTCCTCGGCTGCCTTTTGTTCTGCCGCAGCCACTGCGGCGGCTTCCCTTTCAGCCTTTTCCTTTTCGGCCGCTGCGATCCTGGCTTTTTCATCGGCGATTTGCTTGGCCATAATCGCCTCTGGGTTCAAGCGTTCGCCAGGGGGCATTACCTGTTGAGCAGCCAGCAGCGATTCGATCTGGCGGTCAATTGCATTCCGCTCAGCCGCCTTGGCACTCTCGGCCTCGCGGCGAGCCTTGTCATCAAGTCGCGTCTTTATTTGTGTAATTGCCAACTTCAGCAACTCATCTGTTGCCAACCATTCGCCGCCCAAGTACGTATATCCAGCATTTTCATTCTTCTGAACAGCATCGGCCACCAAGCGGGATGTAACCTCTGCACGCTTGTCACGTGAATACTCCGAACGTTTCTGATTCAATTCCGCAACGTGCGCAGCAATGAATTCCTTCCTCTTGAGTTCGGTCGCATCCTTGTCAAACTTCAACAGTTCCATCTCGTTGCCATCAACCACCTTGATGTCCTGGAGACGAATCGCGGTGTTTCCGACCCTGATGTAAGGACCGACCTTGCCGCGGAAATACCCCTCGATCATATGGGGAATATCAGGATTGCCACTGGCATATGCGACCTGAACTTTCTCGCCAGTCCTGTAGAGTGGGTAAGTCTTTTCAGCCAAAGACTTCAGTTCCGCCTCGCTAGGTATCGGCAAATCCTTGTCCAGCTGGGCGTTCAGCGCTGCTTCGCTGCCCTTCAAGGTCTCGGTCAGGTCAATTGCCGCTCTCTTCGGAACCAAGACAATATCCTTGACCTCCTTCAAGTATAATCCACGCAATTCCTCAAGTATCGCGGCTTCACTTTTTGACGTCAATGACTTGGGTTGCGAACGCAAGTATTTTGTCGACACTCGACGCAATGCCTTCAGGCGCTCAACCGATTGAGGAGCCTCGATTATCGCTTGAGAGTACAATAGCGAACAAACAAAAAAACATATCCCGAAAAATGTCCAACGTTTGATCATTTCACTATCCTGATTAATGATACGAGGCACGCTACTTAACGCAATAATCTAAAAAAAGCAGTTGAAATCAGATTTTATTTCTAATTGGTTGATTTTCAATTGGTTATAAAGTTCATTCTGTTCACCATGCTGGTGAATTGAAATGAGTCAGTCTTCTGTAGCGTCTTTACAAGGCGCCTGGCATGGGGCATCCTGTCCCCGGGCTGAAGCCCGGGGTTAAGCATGGTCGGGCGCCTACGGCGCTAAGTCTTTGGCACGGACTGCCCGTTCGCAATCCATGCGGGGGGGGATACGGACGATAGTTCGAACGAATCCGAAGGGTTTTCATAATGCATTGCGCTGTAAGCGCTTAACGATGCTTAACCCCAGGCTTTAGCCTGGGGATGGCGAACCCACCCAAGTACAGTGCCTTGTAAAGGCACTACAATCATAAGGCGTCAACTGCTTTTTTTAGGATAAATCCTCCAACATGCATATTTTACCACATATTTTCATTCAAGGCAAATTTGCGTGATACATTTGTCAAAAACATCATGGCCCACAAGGATTTTAATTTCAATTCTGAGATAGTAGAAAGGGAGATTTTGATTGGGGAGCGGCGGCAATCTCACGGCGTCCTTCTCGGTTGTCAGGAGCAGTTCGGCATTCGCCTCCCTTGCCTTCTCGTAAAACGCCGTCATTTCATGCTCCTTGTATCGGTGATGGTCAACAAAATGACGTGAATACACTATCGTAGCACCCAGTTGCTCCAAGTATCCTAGAAAACTTTTTGGTACGGCAATTGCGCTTAACGCCGCAACACGCTTTCCGCGAAGATGCTCCAATGGCAAGGTCTTGCCACTCTCGACATGC
>Ga0209723_1006677_pt1 | contig 10966 bp, 8 predicted proteins | sample BiotimSIPDNA_2_FD_185750 | JGI IMG/M metagenome (GOLD analysis project Ga0209723, IMG submission 185750) | Anaerobic biogas reactor microbial communites from Washington, USA - Biogas_R2 time_0 SIP DNA (SPAdes) (version 2) | ecosystem: Engineered > Bioreactor > Anaerobic > Unclassified | place... | reverse complement strand
AGGAACTGTTATTTTTTTGTTTAACTTTCGCTGTTAATTTGGGAATTAACACTGCGCTGTTACCTAGTAATGCAACTTCAACTGGATATCGTCTTGCAACCATTAGGGGGTTAATTTCGATTTGTATCGTACGTTTCTGGGGGACACGGGTGAGATCTGAAAAAGATGAACCGACCGCTATTAGCAAGTCGGCTTTCTCCATAAGTTTAGCTGAAGCAGTCGAACCCAAACCTCCGTGGCAACCCATGTATAATGGTTCAGAAGCGTCAACTATGTTTTTTCCACGGAAAGTTGATGTTATAGGTGCACCAATTTTTTCTGCTAACTTTACTAGTTTAGTTCCTTGACCTCTAGCTCCGAAACCAGCTAGAATCAGAGGTCTTTCGGCTTGATCTATAATTTTTGCTGCTTTCTCAATTACCCAATCTTCCTGTCCATAAGCCATGTTGGGCATTCTGCCCTCAAAAGACATAATCTCTGCTTGATACGGAATTTTCTGTACATCATTTGGGATACCGATATGTGCTACTCCTTGGTCTAGAAGTGCATGTTTAATCGCTAAAGTAGCCAACGAGGTAGTTTGGTCTTCAGTCATCAAGGTTTTGTTGTAGACACTTAAGGGTTCAAAGAAAGCTTGTTGGTCTATCTCTTGGATGGACCCTTTACCGATTTCTTTTCTAGCAACCATACCTGTTAAAGCTAAAACTGGTGAATGATCAAGTTGTGCGTCATAGAGTCCAGTAACAAGGTTTGTTGCTCCTGGACCTGAAATTCCCAGAACCGCTGATATGTGTCCAGTTAGTTTGCCATATGCAGAAGCCATGAAAGCTGCTGTTTCTTCGTGGCGAACTTGGATGTATTGGACTTTTCCGTTGGTTTTACGTATTGCGTCAACTACGCCTAAAGTTGATGTGCCCGGAATTCCAAAGACGTATTTGACTCCCCAAGTAGCTATTTGGGCAATTAAAACATCAGAAACTGTGGTTTCCACTTTTTCTGCCTTTTTTGTTTCCTGTTCAGCTAAAATGACAAAAACTGCTGTCGATGCTCCACAGATTGGACAAACCCACTCTTTTGGTAAATTGGTAAATTTAGTGGTTTCTTTTGCTTCATCATATATGTAATTACACACTGTACACCGGTATTTCGTCATTGTAAACCCTCAAAATCATAGGAAATAATTGATTTCACACTTATCAGTTTTTGGTAACTAAAATATAGAACAATTCATAAACTGCATATGTCAATATTTACATGTAGACGGGATCTTTCAATGGATAAATGGGATGTAATTATTGTTGGTGCTGGTTCAGCTGGATTAGCTGCTGGGATATACACAGTTCGAAGTGGACTAAAGACTTTGGTTTTAGATGAGAAACTTGCTGGCGGCGAAATCGCAGATGCGCCAATCATTGTAAACTATCCAGGTTTTGTTGAAGTCAGCGGTAGAGACCTTGCAGAAAAAATGGCTAATCATGCACGTAAACTTGGTGTTAACATCCACGATTTAGAAGCTGTTACAAAATTGGATTTATCAAGTGAAACCAAAAAAGTAACTACTCCAGTTGCTGAGTATGAAGCTAAAACAGTTATCCTTGCTACTGGTTCACATTACAAAGAAGCATGTGTAAAAGGTGAGAAGGAATTTCGAGGTAGAGGTGTAAGTTATTGTGGCGTCTGTGATGGCCCATTTTTCAAGGGTAAAAAAGTTTTAGTTATGGGTGGTGGAAACTCGGCTTGTATAACTTCACTATACCTTTCAGGTATAGCTTCACAGGTTTTGGTTTCTCATAGGCGAAATGCTTTCAGAGCTGAAGAATCACTTGTGAAGGATTTAAAATCAAAACCTAATGTGAATCTTCTGTTAGACACTGAACTTCAAGAAATAAAGGGTGATAAGAAAGTTCAGGCTGTTAGTTTAATTGATAAAGCTGCTGGAAAACTATTTGAAGTGTCTGTTGACGCAGTTTTTGTCCAAATAGGAGAGGCGCCTAATAGTCAATTAGCTGTGAATAGTGGTGTTCACGTAGACGAACGTGGTTACATAAAGATTGATATGCATCAGCGAACGAATTTGCAAGGAGTTTTCAGTGCAGGAGATGTAACTAACCATCCAGTGAAGCAGGTTGGAACAGCAGTAGGTCAGGGAATCACTGCTGCACTTGAAGCCTATGCCTTCATTAGACAACCATATTATCGAAAATAGAGAAAAAGGATTATATCACTCAAAAAGTCTTTTTCACCTGTTAATAATGCTCAAGCTTATAATGCTTTAGCGGTTTAAACTTAGGAAGGCGAAAAAGAGGTTTACCTATGAGTGAGGAATGTCTTGCTGTAATTGAGATTAATCAAGATTTATGCAGCAGATGTTATGTTTGCCAATCCGTCTGCCCATATGATGCTATTAAACGTGACGAAAACGGCAAAGTTGAAATTGACATAAAAGAATGTCAGGTTTGCGGTATCTGTTATAGCGCTTGCCCTGTTTCAGCAATAAAAATGAAATATTACACTTACGACGAATTAACAGACTACGTGAAGAAGGAGAAGAAAAAATCACCTCAAACTGATGCACTTGTTTTAATGTGTAGAGGAAATTCTCCATCAACTGGTGAAATTAAAGATATTCTAAAAGAGCAAGGATTAGAAGTTAATGACTATATTTCCTTACGTTTACCCTGTGCAGGTAGAGTGCCCACTGATTTTGTTTTTGAAGCTTTAAACTCTGGAATCAAAAATGTTGTTTCCATCCAATGCGAAGATGATTTTTGTCGCTATAAAGAAGGAACAAAAGTTAACACAAGAAGACTCATTTTAGCGCGTAATGTGCTTAAACAATTGGGATATGGCGATGACGCATTAAAAGTGATAAAATTCTCTCGTAAAGTAATCTATGACGTGCTGGAATGTGTAGGCTGCGGAAAATGCGTCTTTATTTGCCCATATGACGCTTTGGAATTTGAGCCTTTTGCTACTCCCAAAGTCATTGAAGACAAATGTGTGGGTTGCGGTGCATGTCAGTTGGTATGTCCACATCACGCTATTCAAGTGAAAGGCTTCGAATTTGAAACTGTTCTTAAACGCTATTGCGAAAAAGCAAAACAACTTAAAGAAAGCGGGAAAGGGCCTTCAATTTTAGCTTTTATTTGTCAATGGTCCGAGTTTTCGACTTTAGATAATCCTCAAAAAGTGCTCGAAGGCAAAAATGTCATAGCTTTAGAAGTGCCCTGCTTCAAGTCTCTTGACCCTGTCCACGTAGTTAACGCTTTATCCTGTGGCTTTGACGGAGTTATGGCTGTTATGTGCTCATCTAAAGACTGTAAATTACAGGAAGGAAGAGATACTGCAGAACGTAACCTAAACGTAACTTTGGATGTACTTAAAAAGAACGGGCTCTTAGAACGCTTTGAATTCTACGAAGAGTCCCCTCGATGTGAAGGAGAGTTTCAGCAAAAAATGGGTGTGTTTCAGCAGAAAATCTTGAATCTCCAAAAAAATGATAAACCAATGGAGGCTAATGCAAAACGTACAAAATAGTCACTAAAAAAGAATTAGTTCCTAAGATTAAACTTTTTGAAGTTGAAGCTCCAGAAATTGCGGCTAAAGCGCAGGCTGGGCAGTTCTTAATCGTTATTCACGGTGTTAAAGGTGAAAGAATTCCTTTAACAATATGTGACTATAACACTGATAAGGGTACAGTTTCTTTTGCTTTTCACGAGGTTGGCACAAGCACCAAACGGTTAGGTGCTTTAGAAGAAGGCGACGAGATAGATAATGTAACTGGCCCACTTGGCAATCCCTCAGTAATTAAAAAGTTTGGTAAGGTCCTTTGTGTTGGTGGCAGTGTAATGATTGCGCCATTGCTTTTACAGTCTAAAGTTATGAAGGAAGCAGGCAACCATGTAACAACTGTTCTGGGTGCTCGATCTCAAGAGTTCCTTATGATGGAAGAGGAAGCAAACCGGTACAGTGACAAAGTCTATATTGCAACTGACAATGGTTCAAAAGGGTATACTGGTGTAGGTTTTCTTAATGAACTGCTTAAAAAAGAAAAGTTTGATCACTGTGTTGTTATGGGTCCAGTGGTTTTAATGAAAGATGTGAGTGAAATCACTAAACCTTTTGGTATTCCAACTATAGTTACAACAACCCCGATAATGATTGATGGTATGGGTATGTGTGGAGTTTGTCGTGTAACTGTCGGTGGAAAAATGTTGTTTGGCTGTGTAGATGGACCAGAATTTGATGGACATCAAGTTGATTTTGATGAGTTAATAATGCGTCAACGCACGATGCTTCCTGAAGAGAGGTTAAGTAGTGTGTTGGCTGATATGCATGGAGGTTGCAAGTGTGGCAGAAACAAAGCCTAAACCTAAGTTGAATAAAAAAGCCGTTGAAATGGCTAAACAGGAACCAGAAGTTCGTGTTAAAAACTTTAGTGAAGTCGCGTTAGGTTACACTGAAGAAGAAGCAATAGCTGAAGCAAACAGGTGCATTCAATGTCCAAATCCTCAATGCAGAACTGGCTGTCCAGTGGAAGTTCCAATTCCCCAGTTCATAAAAGCCATTAAAGAAAAGAATTATGCTGAAGGCATAGCAGTAATAAAAAGCAAAAATGCTTTGCCAGCTGTATGTGGACGTGTATGTCCTCAAGAAGTACAGTGCCAAGCCAAATGTGTTATTGGAAGAATGGGTGAACCCGTAAGTATCGGACGTTTAGAAAGATTTTTGGCTGATTGGGAACGTAAAAATGGCTCAGAATTGCCACCTAAAGCTGCGTCAACTGGAAAGAAAGTTGCTGTTATAGGTGCAGGTCCAGCAGGTTTGACTGTTGCAGCTGACTTAGTAAAACTTGGTCACGAAGTAACAATCTTTGAGGCTCTACATGTCGGTGGTGGAGTATTATCTTACGGCATACCTGAATTCCGATTACCAAAAGAAATCGTCCAAAAAGAAGTTAACTACGTAGAAAATCTTGGTGCTAATCTTAAACTCGGAAATCTAGTTGGTAGAATCCACACAATCCCTGAACTCATGAAAAATGGGTACGATGCAGTATTCATAGGTAGCGGTGCAGGTTTACCTCAGTTCACAGGCTGCTCTGGCGAGAACCTAGGCGGAATATACTCTGCTAACGAGTTCCTCATAAGAGTTAACCTCATGAAGGCCTTTGCGTTTCCTGAATATGACACGCCTATCCGTATCGGTAAACAAGTGGTTGTTATAGGCGGTGGAAACGTTGCAATGGACTGCGCACGTAGTTCAATGCGTTTAGGCTCCAAAGTGTGTCTGCTTTATAGGCGTTCAAGAGACGAGTTACCCGCCCGGCTTGAAGAAATCGAGAATGCTGAAGAAGAAGGATTAGTCTGCAAGTTTCTTGCATCACCCTTAGAATTCTATGGCGACTCAAAAGGCTGGGTTAAAGCTATGAAATGCATAGCGATGGAACTTACAGAGCCAGATGCAAAAGGGCGAAGAGGAGTTAAACCTATTTCAGGTTCAGAATTTGTAATGGATGTTGATACAGTAATAATAGCTATAGGGCAAACTCCGAATCCGATAATTCAACGTACAACAGACGGCCTAGAGACTAATCCCCGTTACGGAACAATACTCGTTGACGACGACGGCAAAACCAGCTTAGAAGGCGTCTATGCAGGAGGCGACGTAGCAACAGGTGCAGCAACAGTCATCAGCGCCATGGGTGCAGGAAAACGCGCAGCAAGGGCAATCCATGAGTACCTCACAAACAAAAAATAGTGTTAAGGACCAAAACTCTAAACATTTTCTTTTTTAGGATTTATTTAACCCTTCAAGTTTTATCCTACGCACCATCCGAATCTTTTGATGTCTGCTGGAGAAATTTTTTCTTCAATCATTAAGTCGCGTAAACATACTGGGTCAGTTTCTAAGTAGTCACCTGTGCAGGCATATGCTCTACCGCGGCAGCCCCCGCATACTTCTCGGTATTTGCAGCCTCCGCATTCACCCTTTAGGTTTTGTCTTTGACGCAGACTATTTAATACTTCAGAGTTGCGCCAGATATCAGTTAAACTCTGTTTCCGTATGTTTCCTGCTTTAATTGGCAGAAACGTGCATGGGTAGACGTCGCCGTTGGGTCGTAGACTAAAGTACATGTTACCTGCATGGCAACCTATGCCGTTGTGTACCCAAAACTCTTTGACTAGCAAATCTTTAGGTTTGGTGCCATGTGAACGGTGCATTTCTAAAGCTATTTCAGGATACAGCGGAGTGCCACCCGACATGGCAAAGGTCATTTCTGTATCTTCCTGTTTGCTTTGGAGCCACCGAATCAAGTTGACTCTTTGTTCTTGAGTCATAGCCTGATCCATCACGTTTTTACCCCTACCAACTGGAACTAAATCATAAACAGCAACTTCGTCAACACCCAAATTATAGAGGAACTCTAGGCGTTGTGGCATTTCGCTGTAAGTGTCTTTTAGAGCCATTGTGGTGATGATTACTTCTAAGTCTATTTCTAGGCAGGTTCTGATTGCTGAAACTGCTTTATTGAAAGTTCCCGGCAGATTTCTTAGATGATCATGTTTCTCTGGAACTACAGAGTCGATGGGTATACCTATGGCTTTGATGCCTGCCTCTTGAAGTTGCAGTGCAGTGTGTGGTGTAATCAGTAAGCCATTGGAGAGAATAGCTGTTATTATGCCCCGATTATTGCAGTGGTCTGCTAATGCCAAAACGAAATCTTTGCGTAGCAAGGGTTCGCCGCCGCTAAAAATTACCGCTTCTGTTCCTAAACTAGCCATTTCGTCAATGGCGTGCATTGCCTCTTTAAGATTAAGTTCATCTGGCATTGCTTCCCGTGCAGACACATGGCAATGTAGACAGCTCAAGTTGCAGGCTCTAGTTACTGCATAAGAAACAATAAGCGGTGTGTTGGGTTCCCCTTTTAGACCCTGACCTAACAGTTTCTGACGAAGCATCAACTCAAGCATCTTTAGGGTTGTACCCAACTTTTAAGCCTCCAGCTTGGAATACTATATTTTTGGTTTGATTATCCAAAGTTGAATAGCTCTACGTAACAACCAAGCTACTGCAAAGATTACTGCGACAACTATAACTGTAAGCGTTATGTTAGGTCCGATGTCAAATGCGTCTTCAGTTATGTCAGCAGGCTCCAAGTCAATAATTCGCACGTTATCAATAATAGCTAATCCGTCATGTCCAAAATAGTATTCTGTACCATTAACCAAGTTTCCTCTGGGGTTCTGGATACCTTCAAGAACTTTTACCGCCTGCTCTTGGCCGTCTATGTAGAGGTGCATTCCTGTGGAGGTTCGAGTGAACTTTACATTAACCCATTGGTTTAGAGGTAGAGGTTCATTTGTTACGATTTCGTTAAATCCGTCAGTGTCAGTCATGACAAAACCGCTAAGTGCGCCCTCAACGTAACCATTGCCAGCTTCAGTGGGGTTAGCACGTATAGATAATCCTAAAACGCGCAGTGTGTTCTGCCACTCGCATTTCTGGTCAGGATGATCACACTTCACAACAATGTTATTGTATGGTTCATCGGTGTAGCCAGCCACTTTAATCCACGCGTCAATCTCAACATATTTCTGTATGTCAAGTCCGGGTGAAATGGGAACATACATAAGTTCAGACATAGGCGGAAAACCAACCACAAATTTTACTGCAACATAAACAAAGTTTTCACCGTTAAACTGCATTGCTTTACCAAATTTGCTCTCCACCAATTCAGGATGTGCATCTCCTCCGATTATGCCATAATTGTAGCCGGAAACATCAGGAGTAACAACGTTAGAGCCACTAGGCTTAACCTCATCTAGTGGCCATTCACCAACTGTTAAACCGCTACTTTGACCATTAACAGATGTTAAAAAGGCAGGGCTCAAAAGTGCTGCCAAAAGCAGACATGTCATTAAAGTTTTTATTTGGTTATTTTTTGGAACCATATTTTTATCACTGGTTTATCTGAATAAAAAAGAAGTATATAGCTCTCCTAAAAGAACAGGCTGTTCCACTAAAAGAACACCACTATAATAGTAAATATGTAATGAAAACAAATTTGTAATTAGATCTTGAATGAAGTAATATTTTTGCAGTCACCTTCTTCTAAGAATATATTCTAAATACAAACCACCCAACAACTATGTTTGTCAGTCAAAAAAGGTAGAGGATAGAAGTAGATTTTATGAAAGACTTGATCAAATAATCTCTTGGCTGGCTAGTCCGTGGACGACTTGGTCTTAGCGACTGTGAAGTAGATTGGACTTGACCTGAGCTGCTAAATAACTGGGCCATGCGCCCGTATGAGAGAGTGCAGCCCGAAAGCCAGCAGGAGAAACAAAAATGATGAGATACATTGGAGTCGACGTGGGCAAAACCCGATGTCGAGCAGCCATTATGAATGAAAAAGGAACCCTGGAGAAAGAGTTCTTCTTTGAAAACAACAACAAAGGAATAACTAGTCTTCTCTCAACACTAAATACCCAAGATAAAGTCGTTATGGAATCCACAGGCAATCTGTGGCTAAACATATACGATACTTTAGACCAAAGAAACATCAAGGTGGTGCTGGCTAATCCGTTGAATACTAAAGCTATTGCTTCAGCTAAAATAAAAACTGATAAACTAGACGCCAGGATTCTTGCGCATCTTCTAAGAGCAGATCTAATCGCTGAGAGCTACGTTCCAGAGGGAAACATTCGTGAAATGCGTGCTTTGGTGAGGCATAGGCTATCACTTGTGCAGATGCGTACAATGCTGAAGAATAAGGTGCATGCTATCGTTGACAAGTATGGTTACCGTTGTGAGTACTCTGATATGTTTGGAAAGGCAGGTATACAGTGGCTGAGGGCGCAGGAGATGAACGAGATAGATTGTTTGCTTGTGGAGAATTATCTTTCGCTGCTTGACTCTGTTAAGGTGCAGATTGGTCGTGTTGATGACGCTATTAAGGAGAAGGCTTGTGAGGATGAGGATGTTTGTTTATTGCTTAGTTTGACTGGTATGGGTGTTTATACTGCTTTGCTGGTTCGTTCTGAGGTTGGGTCTATTGGGCGGTTTTCTGATTATAAGAAGCTTGTTTCTTGGGCTGGTTTGGCGCCTAGTGTGTATCAGTCGGGGAATGTAGAGTTTTATGGTCGGATTACTAAGCGGGGGTCGCCTCTTTTGAGGTGGGCACTTGTTGAGGATGCGAGGATTGCGGTTAGGCATGATGAGCGGTTGAGGGCTTTTTATTTGCGTGTGGCTAAGCGTCATGGGGATCAGAAGGCTGCTGTGGCCGTTGCTTGTAAGATGTTAAAGATTGTGTGGTTTATGTTGACGCGCCGTGAACCATATGAGAGTGCTGATTTGAGGCGTTATGGGGAAAAGTTAAAGAGTATAGACATTAAATAGGGTGATTGCTGGCGTTTGGGTAAGGTTTGGTCGCCTGTCTAGAGCGTTCGGTCTTTCATGAGAGTCGTCTAGAAGAGTTACAAGCCGACTACTACTAAACGGAGCCTACAAACCCATATGAACGTAAACAAAACATAAATTCAAAAAACAAAGCCCAGCTCCAACAACAAAATTTTATTTTATTAAAAAAAGTAAGTCTTGAATTATTCGCAATTTTCATGATTAGCAGAGAAGGCGATTCATCCTCTTGTAGAAGACACAGTTTTTGGAGTTAGCTAAGGATTGTCTGTTTGAAGGGTTGAGTTGGTGATGTAGCCTGTTGCATATGATTGTGTTGGTATTTCTTTTTCTCCAACCGGAAACACGTAGGTTTCGCCTGGTTGTAAAACGTAATCGGGCAAAGCTCCCCAATTAAAGACGTATTCACTACTTGATAGTTGCCCAAACAACCTGACGCTGTTAACAGCAAAACTGTTATTGTTGTATACTGTTACGTTAAAATAACGAACACCCAGCACACCCATATTAGCCGCTAGAGCATAGTTGGCTGTGCTAATTTCCCATGAATAATTAAAGTACCTCTGCAGAAAATTTGGGTTATCATTTCTATATACATACGTCTGTCTTGTTTGGCTGTAAACTTTATGGTACGTGTCATAGTCTATGTGTATTTGACTGTAGCTTAGAATTTGTATGTGGACTTCTGTTTGTGGTATTGTTAATGTTTGTCCGTTGATTATATCCCCGAAGCTGTGTTGGGATAGATAGATTGTTAGGTTGTGATCGCTAAACTGGAACGTGTCTAGAGTTGAAAAACCAAAGTTTATGGTTAGGTTTTGGTTTGGTTCAATATTGATTGTTGTTATTGGAGTGCTAAAATTCTCTACATTCATGCTCATGTTAGAACTTTCTTTGTGGGAGCTTGGCATGTTTACTGTATAGTTTGAGTGCCACAGTCTTAGTGTTGGAAGAATTAACTCTGAGTTGTCAACCTGTATTGTCATGTTGAGGTTACTAAGAGAGTTGCTTGTCGGGTTAACCAGAACTATGTTTCCATATGTGGAGTAATTGCTGTAGAATCCAGGGACGTAGCCCGCTACATATGGTTTGGGCGAGTTATCCTCTAATTGAGTAGCAAACAAAACTGCTAGTAAAATAACACAGATACTTACTACTAGCCCAACAATTATTTTTCTCGTAACTTCCTCATCCATGTCTAATATCTTATATTATGTTATTAATTTTACGAAAAAAATTTTTATTTATAATTTTTTTCTTCTAAAAATTTATAATTACTCATTAAATGTGTTAGTATTGTTTAGCGTTTCAGTGTTGTTTTCTATGTTGTTGTGAAACTTGCCAGCAGTTTATTCTTTCATGTTAGGAAAATAAATAGAAACATTAATCATGAGCAAAATCCGCTTTTGGCGTTGCATACCTGTTGTATGAGAATTTTTTATTAATATTTAGAATATGCCCTTAATTTAGAGAAAACCGCAAGTATCTTTCTAACTGTTACAAGATATTCCTGTTCTAATGATGGCCTCTGCATTGATTAGCTTCT
>Ga0209723_1006676_pt1 | contig 10967 bp, 7 predicted proteins | sample BiotimSIPDNA_2_FD_185750 | JGI IMG/M metagenome (GOLD analysis project Ga0209723, IMG submission 185750) | Anaerobic biogas reactor microbial communites from Washington, USA - Biogas_R2 time_0 SIP DNA (SPAdes) (version 2) | ecosystem: Engineered > Bioreactor > Anaerobic > Unclassified | place... | reverse complement strand
AAGGCGAGGCAGGTGGCGGATGGCAATCCCCGCAATTCCGATGTGGACGTTGCGATGCCGCAAAACCATCCAGGCGGCCCGGTCGTACCAGAAGGGCCTGCCCCCGTGCTCCATGAGAATCTTCAAATCGGGAAATTCATCGGCCACGTCATCCAGCAGCAGCGGATCGGCATATTTAATCCGCGTCCCCTGAAAAACCGAAGAGCCAGTGTGAAACATAACGGGCAGGCCTTTCGACTGAACATACTCATAGAAAGGGAAAAAAGACGGATCGTTTGGGTAGAAATGCTGATAGGAAGGCAGAAGCTTGAAGCCTTTCATCCCCAGGTCCTCAACGGCGTGCCGAGCCTGAACTTCGCAGGGTGTGTCCTCCCCGAGATTGAAAGCCGCAAAGGGGATCAACGACTCTTCATCGCAACAGAAGCGGGCAACCTCTTCGTTGGTTATGATGCCGGTACATTTCGGGGCGTATTCGGCCAGGACAACGGCGGAAGAGACTCCCTGTGAGGCAAAGAAGGCCACCAGTTCCCCGGGCGTCAGACCTTCAACGAATCGATCAAAAGTATCGGGATTATTCTGCAGGAAATACTCCCGGACCCAGGGTTTCCAGATCTTGGCAGGTGCTGCATGGACATGGAAATCAATAATTCTCATTGCTTTTTCTCCCTTTGGAACCCATTTTACCCATTCCCCGGTTTGTATGCTCCATGAGACGTCAAAGCTGCCTCGTCAGGGCAGCCAGCAAGAACGATGACGTGTATCCTATGCGGCCCGGGTCGTCCGGAAAGGAACAAACGCATCGCCCTTAGAACATCCCCCCGTTCACAGAAATCACCTGTCCGGTTATATACGAGGCATCGGCCGAGCAGAGGAAACGGACAACCTTCGCCACTTCCTCCGGCTCACCCACCCGCCGCATCGGGATTCTCTCGCGGATCTGCTCCTGGGGAATATTCTGAGTCATATCCGTCCGGATCAGTCCCGGTGCCACCACATTGATCCGGATCCCCAGCCTCGCCACCTCGGAAGCAAGGGCCCGGCTTGCCGCAATCAGCCCGGCCTTGGCTGCGGAGTAGTTTGTCTGCCCACGGTTTCCCACCAAAGCCGACAGGGAAGACATCGATACGACCGATCCCCGGCGGGCTTTCATCATCGCCTTGATGGCGGGCTGCGTAACATTGAAGAACCCGTTTAGAGTCGTCGCAATGACGGCATTCCAGTCTTCTTCCGGCATCATCAAAAAGAGATTATCGGCGGTAATTCCCGCATTATTCACCAACACATCGAGAGAAGGCCGGCGGGCGATCACGTTCTCCACGCAGCGCCGGCTTTCGGAGGCATCAGCCACATTGAAGCAGAGCTTCTCCGCTGACCCACCCTCGGCCTCAATGAGAGAAACCGTTTCATCGGCTTTGGCTTCAGAAGAACGGTAATTGACCACCACATGATATCCGCTGCGCGCCAGTTCCAGGGCCACAGCCCGACCGATCCCCCGGCTGGCCCCTGTCACCAGTGCGGTTTCACGCATATTCTCTTCCATCTCGCGCCCCTGCACTTATTGCGGACCTGCCATGTCCCATCGCCTGAACCATGGCGTCCGACAGATCTCCAATGATCCGGAACAGACGGTCCCCTCGGCCAGACTCGACCACAACCCCGGCATTCAAGGATGATTCTCTCATATAAGGTGTTCAAAAGGCATGGAGCCTGTCGAGGGCAGGGTCAACATCGGTTCCGCTTCTTTTCTCGCGGTAAAAATTCCGCAACGTAGTAGATAAGAATTCCCCCCTGAAGTCAAGGGAAAACCAGACCTTTTCATTGACAACAACCCTCGCCAAGCCTTATATTGTTGGACAAGTGAGAGAAGCTTGACCAGAAGCCTTGAACAATCTGAAGGAACCAGAGGTTCAAAAAGGAATGCGCTTCAGGGAAAGCGACCGGATTTCAGCAGAGCACACGTGCTGGGAGGTTTGCGCCGGTTTTCATGTTCATCGATAACCAACACTACACAGAAGGAGGCTACCATGTCTGACCGAGTTTACAAAAAAGTTGAAGTCGTAGGAACCTCGAAAAAGGGCATCGACGAGGCCATCAACAATGCAATTGAAACAGCTGCCAAAACCATCCGCAACATCGACTGGTTTGAAGTAGCGGAAACCACCGGCCACGTTGTCAATGGCAAGGTTGAACATTTCCAGGTCACGCTGAAAATAGGCTTCCGGTTTGAAGAAGATTGACGAGAAGCCGCGCTGATCCCCGTTCTCCGAAAGCGGGGCTCAGCGCGGCCCTGTCTTTTGTCACCGAATCATAAGAAAAACCGCCGTTGACATTTCCCGCCAAATGATTCTCTCGACCCATTACGACACATTATGCTGCCTCGACGAGGCCCGCGACGTTACAAAGCAGCAATCGGTCCGCCCTCAGTCTGCACAATAACCCTCCCTTTTGAATTACGATAGCGTCCGGCATCCTGTCGTCTGACGTGTGCTGCGCATCATGAAAAGGCAGCCGCAAAGCTTCGTTCACGGCAGCACCCGTTTTCTTCAAGCCTTCAGACAACTTAGAAGCAGAAAGCCCCTGCCCCTTGACAAACTCTACATATTGTGGTTAATGTCGGCCGTCATACAGCATGTGGTGTTTTGAACCACTCTTTTTCTTATTTCTTAAGGAGTTATCTGCAATGAAGAAGAATTCTTATACCCCCATCGTCCCGGAATTAACGAAAAACGCCATGACGGTTCTGGAAAGGCGCTATCTGAAGCGCGACAAGGATGGCAAGGTCCTGGAAACGCCGGGGCAGATGTTCAGGCGGGTGGCGGAAACCATTGCAGAGGCTGATAGAAAATTCAGCAAAAAGAATGGGGTTTCAAAGCTGGCAGACGAGTTCTATTCGATGATGACCTCCCTCGAATTTCTTCCCAACTCGCCAACCTTGATGAATGCCGGCCGCGAACTGGGGCAGTTGTCCGCCTGCTTTGTCCTGCCGGTGGGCGATTCCATGGAGGAGATCTTCGATGCGGTTAAATACACAGCGCTGATCCACAAATCCGGGGGCGGCACCGGGTTCTCCTTTTCGCGGCTCCGCCCAGCCAACGACGTGGTTATGACGACCACCGGCATATCCAGTGGACCCATATCCTTTATGCGCGTCTTTGACGTGGCCACGGAAACCATAAAGCAGGGCGGCACCCGCCGCGGTGCAAACATGGGAATCCTTCATGTCGACCATCCGGACATCATGAATTTTATCATGTGCAAGGCCGACAAAAAGCAGCTCAATAACTTCAATATCTCCGTTGGTCTCACTGAAGCATTCATGAAGGCGGTGGAAAAGGATGAAAATTATGAACTGATCAATCCCCGCGACGGGCAAGTTTCAGGCACCCTGAACGCTCGCAAGGTATTCAACCGCATTGTGGCACAGGCCTGGGAAAACGGGGAGCCCGGCATCGTGTTTCTCGACCGCATCAACCGCGACAACCCTACTCCGCATGTTGGAAAGATCGAATCCACCAACCCCTGCGGGGAGCAGCCCCTTCTTCCTTATGAATCCTGCAACCTCGGCTCGATCAATCTCTCCCGGATGGTCAAGGACGGAACCGTCAACTGGGATCGCCTCAAGAAGGTGGTCCATCTGTCCGTCCATTTTCTGGACAACGTGGTGGAAGTCAACAGGTACCCCCTCCCACAGATCGCCGAGATGACCCTTGCCAACCGCAAAATCGGGCTTGGGGTCATGGGCTGGGCGGATATGCTGATTCTTCTGGGCATTCCCTACAATTCCGAAGAGGCCATCGAACTGGCCGGGAAGGTCATGGGATTTATAAACCAGGAAGGGCACGCGGCCTCACTCGCCCTGGCCAAAACGCGCGGCGCGTTCCCGAACTTCAAGGGGTCCATCTATGACCGGAAGGGTGAGTCTCCTGTCCGCAACGCCACGGTCACCACCATAGCGCCGACAGGAACCATCTCGATCATCGCAAATGCCTCTTCGGGCGTGGAGCCTCTCTTTGCCGTCTCTTATGTCCGGCAGGTCATGGACAACGACATCCTCGTGGAAGTTCACCCCTACTTCGAAGCCATAGCCAAGCAGCGCGGATTTTATACGCCCGCATTGATGCAGCAGATCGCGGAGCAGGGAACGCTTCACGACATCGACGAGGTGCCGGAAGATCTCCGCAATGTCTTCGTCACGGCCCACGACATATCCCCGGAAGTACACATCCGCATGCAGTCCGCCTTCCAGAAATTCACCGACAATGCCGTGAGCAAGACCGTTAATTTTGCCAATGATGCATCCATCCAGGATGTCGCACAGGTCTATGAACTTGCCTATAAGCTGGATTGCAAAGGGGTGACCATCTATCGCGACGGTTCGCGGGATCAGCAGGTCTTAAGCAAGGGGAAGAAGGAAGAGCAGGTCCTTCCAGAGGTTCTGGATCGGGAAAAAACAACCATCAAGCGTGAGCGTCCAAAGGTTCTCAAGGGCTGGACCTATCAGATGCAGACCGGCTGCGGCCCGCTTTACATCACCATCAACGAGGACAGCACCGGTCTTTTCGAGCTGTTTACCACCATGGGCAAGGCGGGCGGCTGCGCCGCCTCCCAGAGCGAGGCCATCGGACGCATGGTATCACTGGCCTGGCGCAGCGGGGTTCAGGCGCGCCAAGTCATTCGACAGCTCCAGGGAATTTCCTGCCATTCTCCGTCAGGCTTTGGCGAAAACAAGATCCTGTCCTGTGCGGATGCCGTGGCCAAGGCGATTCAATCCCACTTGGCGGCCAACGGCGGCAAAGTGCAGGAGAAGCGAGCCTTTCTGAAAGGCGCGTGCCCGGAGTGCGGCGGTATCGTCGAGCATGAGGGCGGCTGCGTGGTATGCCACATCTGCGGCTACAGCGAATGCGCATAGACCGTTTGATGGCGGGAAGGCAGCCCGCATTCCGCCAGAGAACCGTCCCGTCATCGTGAAAGGCAGCGGATTGAGGGGGTGAACATCAAACAAACGGGGTCGCCGCCGACCGGATCGATTGCCAATAATAAGGAACGCGAGCAATTTTTCCTCGGATCATTCTCCGATAATCTTTACCAGCACTCTCTTCTCCCTGAGGCCATCGAACTCTCCGTAAAAGATCTGTTCATACGGACCAAGATCCAGGATTCCGTTCGTAACGGCGACCATGACCTCCCGGCCCATGATTTGCCTTTTCAGATGAGCGTCACCGTTTGTTCCCCCCGTCTCGTTGTGATGATACTGTGTAATGGGTTCGTGAGGCGCCAGCCTTTCCAGCCACAGGGCGAAATCCTGAAGCAGACCCTTTTCATCACCGTTGATGAAGACGGAAGCCGTTATGTGCTTGGCGTTGACAAGGACGAAACCTTCCTGAATCCTGCTTTCATTCAGACATTGGACAATCTGTTCCGTAATATTTAAAAAGCCCACCCTGCTGGGAATTTCAATCCACAACTCTTTTCGAAATGATTTCATTTTTCACCTCCACGAAAAAACTAAACCACCACCGGCGCGAAAACCGGTGGTGGTTTAGTTTCCTATACAGCCCTCACAGACTGTCTATCCTCTTGCTGCAATAAGAGAAGACTGCGGGCAACCTTTTCCTCTAATTGCCTGGAACTACTTGTTATTCCTTCTTCTAACAAACCCAAGTCCCAGAAGGCCGCTGCCCAGCAGAAATATGGCCGGGGGAACGGGGACCGGATTCGGAACCATGGCCACGTCGACAGCAAAATATGTTTCCTGAATTCCTGATCCACCTGCATCTTCCAGTCTGACACCGTAGAACCTTGTATCCGTGACAAAGCCGACAAACTGGCCTTCATTCGTGTTGGGAATTGCAGTCACTAAGGTGTTGTCATCATTGATGTACATGTTGATACCGGTTCCTGCACCACCGGGATTCTTCAGATCGAACCAGCCGCCGAAGGCTGACATGCCGGGAGCATAATTGTAAACCTGGAAGCGGGGCACATCCTTATCAACGATATTCTCGTAGACTCCGTAATGAACGACTCCAGCGCCGCCTGTCTCGGTCAGGCTGAATCCGGCTTCAAACGTTCCATCATCAAAATTCTCCACGACGAGAGCCGAGGGGTCAATCGCATTCAGGAAGCTGACATAGTTGGTATACGTGGTAACCGTGTAAGCCTGGGCTCCTGCCGCAAAGCTCATCACCAGCAGGAACATAAAAACATAAGCAATCTTTTTCATCTTCTCATCTCCTTTGTTATGGAGTTGTTATAACATTAACTTACTGTTGCCCGCAGTCTTTACTTCTTCAAATATCAATTTCTCCCCCCTCTCTTGTTTTTAATGATTTCGCGGGATCTACCCGCCGAATGCGATACCATTCCGACGGACACCCCCTTAAGTGCTCGACACACCAATCATGAACAGATGACGAAGGGCAGGTTAACGGCACCAAAGAAATGTCACAATAAGCAGCATGAACGGATGAATCGGCACATCGAAATCACGGATATCCTCACGGACACTGCGATGTCTCTTTCTCCATCACCCCACCTTTCATGCGGAAAACAACCATTTCAGAAGCGTCGGCAAGATTCCCGCTTAGCAGGATGCAGCGGAGATCGTTGCCATAAAACCGGTTCAGTTTCCCAACGCGATAAACTATCTCATTGCTATATTTTCAAAGATCCGATGCTGAATAGTACGAACTGGGACCTCAAAAATCAATACCGGAAAAGCCTTATTTTATCTAAGATTAAACGGTAACTTTGACTTCCATAAAATCTTATAGTTTATGGTCTGCGTAATTGTTGAATAATGTTGAATAACGGAACGTTGCCTGGGGGAGGGATCTAAATATTCTGCCTCAACCGGGGATGATGAGTCCTTAGATGTCGAATGAAATCATGCGGTCAGGGCAAGAGCCCTGTTGTTTGAAGCTTCGACGACGCACTCCAGCGGATCATGGAGCCCTCCGGTCAGTCTTTTACGGAAACGGCTCTCCGATGAGGGCAGACCGCCAGCCAAAATGAAAGGGGGATCTGCCCCTGCCGACCAGGTCCGGAGATGCCCCGACCGGTCTTCAACCGCACAGGGATCCAGTCAACGGCAACGTTCGTTAAGAGAAGCATCGATCATTTCCCCTGCACCATCGCCGTCATCATAGTGCCACCATTCACTATAAAGTCTTTTGAATCCGGCCTGTTCCATGGTCTCGGCAAGAAGCGTCCGATTTTCTATGACCTGCGGTGGAAGATTCTTTTCCCCATGTCCGGCCCGGACCGAAAAATCGTCAAAGGCGGTGGGCATCTCCAGTTCCCTGCCCGCCGAATCCACGAGAGTCACGTCTACCGCATTTCCTCGGTTATGGCGGGATCCGGCCTTCGGGTCTGCCACGAATCTGGGGTCCGGCACGAGGGACCAGAATAACCGCTGGGCCGCCAGTGGCCGGTAACAGTCCCACAGTTTCAGAGATAATCCCTTTTTTTTCAACTCCCGCTGGACCCGGGCAACCTTGGCCGCAGTTTCAGCCCTGAGGAAACAACGCCCGCAGTCATAAATCTTCCGTCCGGTGAAGTTATTGCTCCCGGCATATCGCATATCAACCGCAGCATCCGGCACCATGGTTTTGATATCCACCAAGGGAAAGGTTTTGCTGGTCGAGCGGGGCTCCATAAGGCTTGGAGAAGGCAGCTGCCAGCTGTTCCAGACCCTGGCGTAAACATTCCGGGGAAGTTGGACCAGAACGGGATTTCTGTCGGATTGGATCCACTTCATGATTCTTATCAGGTCGCCTTCAGAAAGAGCCGTGCAACCGCAGGTCGGTTCGCCCGAAGAGTGCCTGATATGGATAAAAATGCAGCTCCCCTTGCCGGCCTTGGGATCAGAGGTATTGTAACCCACAACCAGCAGGATCCTGTACATATCCGCAAACTCCCACATTCGCTCCGAACTTTTCCAATCCCTGCCCCTGTCGTCGGATAGTTCATGTATCCCGATGATCCGGTTGTAGTAACGGGATGACGGGTCATCCACACAATGGATTCCTTCAACGATCTGACGATAGGGGAACAAGGCGCCTCCCGGCGGCTGAGCAGACAGGCCCATGGCCAGCGGAATGGGAAAGATCCCGGCCGGAGCCCTGAGATCCCCCTCAGCCTTGATCGGCTCACCGGGCAAGATTCCACCAGAGTTCGAATCCCAGGCAAGTCCCTGACGACCCACAACTGCGGCGATGCCTTCCCCCTTTCGGCACCAGCCTTCTCCCGTTCGATCGAAGAGAAACAGGGTAGCCCGGGAATCGTTCCAGGAATCGGTTACGGAGACGATGACCTGTGCGCCCCCTCCAGATTCACGGGGAAAGCAGGGAGAGGCCGTCATCACCAGCAGCAAGGACAATAATATCATGACGAGATACCTCATCATTCCACTCCTTGGACCTTTGGATCATTGACTTTGCCTGATTCGTATCGGACTGTCCAGTTCCTTTCCAACATCTTCTTCCCATGCTGTTCCTGCTCTTTTAACAGTGAGCCCTTCCCGGTTGTGAAAAGCGAGCCGCCCGATCATCGGCACAATCTCATGTCCAGACACTTCTTTCCTGTCTGTTACGAGGCCCGGGGCTGTTTCCAGGATTTTGATATCCACACTGCGGTCAACGGCAGTCACTATTCATAAAAAATGGGCTATGAAATAGTTCATAACCCATTGATATTGGTGCCCCTGCCGCGATTCGAACGCGGGGCACACGGATTAGGAATCCGTTGCTCTATCCTGCTGAGCTACAGGGGCTTGAATGATAACCTGAAGAGTTTAGCGGTTTAACACTCTTTTGATTGGGTGTCAATACACTTTGAGTGAATCAATCCCCCTGGCAGGCATGCTCGTAAGCCTTGAGTTTACCCCCTCTCACTCTGCAGACGACCATAGTCATCCTCCAATCGTTCAATATCATCTTCCCCGAAATAATCGCCGGTTTGGACTTCGATAAAGCACAACTCTTCCGGGTCCGGATTGCCGATGCGGTGCCATGTCCGTACAGGTATCTCAATGGCTTGACCGGCCATTAAATCTATATTCCGTCCACCTCTGTTCACCACAGCCCTGCCGTTGATCACATACCAGTGCTCAGTGCGTCGTTGATGTCTCTGATAGCTCAATCGCTGCCCCGGATAGACGGTTATTCGCTTGACTTTGTGGTTCGGAGCTTCAGAAAGAATTTCATAAAAACCCCAGGGCCTGCACTTTTCTCCTTCCTTCTGCCTGACAAGCTTTTCATATAATTCCCTGTAATCCTGCACCATGCGGTCTGTACTGAACCGCGCTTCAATCCGTCTACGGCATTGTGAACGGTCAAGCTGGCCAGCTTTTGGAACCGCATCGGCTATCTCCTCAGGATTTTCAACAAGAATGCCTGAAACACCATCTTCAACAATTTCCGACACACCTTCCCGGTTCAATGCTATCACCGGCGTTCCGCAGGCCAGGGCATCCATAGCGGTAAATTTGAATGGGTCTGTATTGCAGAATGGCTGAATCAGTGCATACGCGCCTCCGAGAAGTTTTTTCCGCATCCCCGGTTCCGCACGCTTGAGATGAAGAATGCTGTCCCCGTCGATATTCGGCCGTATGCAGCGGTCAAAGTATTCCCTGTCCTCATCATCGCCGACAAGAAGGAGCGGCAATCCAGTTTCTCTGGCCACATCAATGCACGGCGCCGCACCTTTTGCCTCGGTAAGGCTTTCCATGAACAGCAGGTATTTCCCCTGGCCCGCTTGGAAATGAAATCGCTGCAAATCAACACCAGGATGAATCGTTGCGACATAATCGAGCTCGCAGCTTTTGCCTGCCTCGCTGACCGCTACATAATGGGCTTGCGTGTTGAAGTGTTTATAGTCGGAAAGGCTGTCCGGAGAAAAAAACCTAGGCATAGTCACCACAACAGGCGTGCCGTTCGTCCTCAGGCACGCGAGAGGCACACAATCGAGATAGATGTGAAGGATATCGAATGGATCCCCCTGCTCAAATACCTCAGACACGGGGAGCCGTTCGCTCAGCTTCGTCGGAGTCGAGGATTTCCCGCCCAGTACAGCGGAGTCTCTTTTCCAGGACATTCTCCATGCGTTTAGACCATCAGCGGCAAAGGGAACCACATCGATGCCATGCTTCACAAGGCCTTCCGTAAGCGGAGAAACAATGTTTTCCCATTCGCTTGAGCTGCAAAGGGTTGTACACCAATTAAGGGGGAAAAACAAAGCGACCCTCATGATTATCCAGGACTCCTCATAATGACGGTGCTTTATGACAAGATGAAACCAAGATTTCTCGATGTGCAATGGTGAAATTGCAACTAATATGCCCTACTCATTTGATCTTCTTGAATATCACCCCTTGTTTATGGTCTGTTCGAGCTCCTCTCTGATTGCTGCAATCGAGCCATTCCGTGATCGGTGTCAATGATCGCCTTAATCGGGCCACCGATTTTCGCCGTAATGAAGCCAGCAAAAAGGGCTGAAAAAGGGTCTTTGGACCCCCTTTTAAATCAGGCCATTTCACCTCCTTTCAAAGCTTGTTTTTCTGATCTTTGACACCCTTTTCCAAGGAAGGGGAGGAATTGCTTTTCCAGGTTTTGGCGGAACGGAATGACAAGGGATCTGTGATCATCACCACGAATCTCGGTTTGCCGACTGCACTCAGATTTTCGGCGATCCGACCATGACTGCTGCCCTTCTGGATCGGTTACCCCCACAAAGCCCATATCATCGGCTGTAACTGGGATAGCTATCGTTTGCGAGAAAGTCTCAAAGAAATGATGAACAGTGACGTTTCGCCGGTAAAACTCCGGTCGTCTCCCGGCTCCCTACCTTTTACCCGCCTTCGACAGCGGTAGGTAAACAAAATTGAAATTCTTAAGTAAAATTATAGTTATAAGTCGTTGTCGAATTTTTGGCGTTTGCCTACATTTTTAAGGGGTCACCTGGATATG
>Ga0209723_1006675_pt1 | contig 10973 bp, 13 predicted proteins | sample BiotimSIPDNA_2_FD_185750 | JGI IMG/M metagenome (GOLD analysis project Ga0209723, IMG submission 185750) | Anaerobic biogas reactor microbial communites from Washington, USA - Biogas_R2 time_0 SIP DNA (SPAdes) (version 2) | ecosystem: Engineered > Bioreactor > Anaerobic > Unclassified | place... | reverse complement strand
TACTTCGCCGCTGATGCCAAGTCCCTGGGTATCCTCAAACGCAAACGTAAAACTGCTCAACCCTCTCCCTTGCTCATTATCCCAGCTCTCTTGACAGATTCTTCAAACCCTTAACTTGTGACTTATGCGATTAGTATAGATTCCAAGATATTTTTCGGCAAGATACTCTTGGCTGGCATACCGAGTTTCTCTGGTGTCCGGGGCGCCGAGCCATTGTGCGATGTCAAGAAATCGTGGGGCCAGCAATGTATCTTCTAGATCAAAGATGACCAATGCATTCTGGAGGTGGCTCCACCCCGCATTGCATGGGCGGTGATCCCAGTGGTAGATCCCTTTTTTCATCGTCTCTGCCTGATCACATAAACTATGAAGGAGATGTATCAAGGTTTGTATCGCCACTGGTGGCAACGCCATTGTTGGCGAAGGGGACCACTTGACCTGCTTGAGTTGGTCGAGATCACGCACATACGAACGAAAGTGTTGTTCAAAATACCCCTGTTCAAGGTGTGCGTGATACTGCGGAGTCACCTGAATGGAAGTAAAAAGCGCCGTTGCCTCAAGAAATGCACCAAATGTTCGGCGGTCCAGGAGAAAGTCGTCGTACGGTTCATCGATCAACAGCGGCTCCAAAAACTCTGAGATCGTCACATCTCGGTGAGATGGTGCCGAATAATACCCATACAACCGAGGAACAGGGGCCTCTGCAAGGGCCAAATGCCGGTGATGAATAGCCTCATTTTGTTCGTAGTGGAAAGGCATACCCGCCATCGTCTGTTCTTCCGATTGTGCACATGCCAATCTTTTCCATAATGCGTTTTGACGCATGATTTTCAGCCCCTGTCGATCCTTTGACAGCAGCAAAAGCAAGCTCATCAAATGCACAGGCGAGAAGAGCTTGCGCGGTTTCCGGTGCGGTCACTTCCGATTCCATCTCGCTAATACTCCCAATGAGCCGCCTAACGGTAGAGCTGAGGTGCAGCGTCGGATTTGCACAACCCCCCTCGCTCACCAGCCACTTTCTAATATGGATCCCGGCAGCTCACTCTTCTGAGCACACGACAGATTGCCAGACTCACCCATAGACTTGTCTCCCTTGTCTTGGCATTGTTCGCTTCCTTGCCGCTCACATACGTCGCTTTCCATAGACCATCTTCTTCTTGATGGTCAATGAGCCAACCAAGTGCCTTTTCCATCTGTTCATCCATTGAAGGGTCGATGAGCGAAATGGAATCGAGTGCTGCTACAAGGTTATTCCACCAGAAAGGATATTGGAACCTCACCCAGTAGCTTGCTGCTTGGTAAGACGTGTAGCAATCTGGCTGAAAGAACCTCGACTTCAGTCGCTTCGCCGCTATCTTGGCTGCCTCTGACTTGCGATACGTGCTATGCGCGGCGAAGGCTCGCAGGACCATCCCTGTCCAATTGTGGGAGAATGGCTTTGACCGATCAGGTTCGACTGGCTCTGCATACTGGCTTGTCAGCCTGTACATCGTTTTCCCGTCGAAATCGTGAGTAATGATCGGCCCCGACCAACCCATATCATCCTGACGCATTGACAGAAGCCACTGGAATCCCTTCTCTATGCGCTGGTCGTCTTCATATCCGGCCTTGATGAGCAGCGACATAACGGCACCTGTATAGTAGATGGCATACTGATTGGCAATAAAGCCACGGATGTCTCCATCCTCCGTCTGGCACGAGAAGAGAAACTCGGCTGCCTTTCCAGTCGATGGGTCCTCTCGATTGAACTCATACTGCTCTATTAAGAATCTGAACTGCTTCCAAGCCTCAATCAGGTTGTAGTTGATATCCTTGTGTTTCTTCTTACTAGCAGAACGATCCCACGAACCATCAGGCAGTTGTTTCTTGAGGATCTTTTGGGCTGCAGGTAGTTGCCACAAGCGACGAATGGAACCTACCTCCTCTTCCAAGAGATCCCGTTTCACAAAGTATTGCAGCGCCTCATCTCCAGAGGCGAGAAGCGCTGGTATGGGGTCGAATCTCAGTAGTCTCCGCCAACTCTCCATAGTCTGATCACCTCGTGCGCACGCGCGCTAACGGCGCGAAATCACCCGCGCTCATGATCGTCACGACCTCCGCGATTCATAGGAAACTGGCGTCTTGCTATCAGTATCTCCCCTACCAATGTGGCGACTGCTACCACGCCACCGAGCCCGGCACCCCATAGAATCAGTACCCCCCGGTGCGCATACCAGACTCCGCCGAACCAAAGGAACGCGTAAATACCTGCTATTCCCCATGCGCTCAGGTGACAGACCCGCAGCCACCGGTGCTCTCCGAACAGGAGGAGAAGCAGTGTACTGAGAATAGGCAGCGCTGGCGGCAGGCAGAGGAGCCATATCACGTCGCTGCCTAAGACACCTTCCACATATCCTTTGAGCGTAACCAGGCACGCGCAATAACCATCACCCAGCCAGACAAGAGGAGGAGAACAGGTCTCCTCTGTCGCCGGGTGGCTGTCGGCAAACCAGGGTTCCATCGTTGTCGCCAGCAGAAACACCAGAGATACCGCCCGCCCAACGGTCTTCAGTTTGCTGACTTGTAACATAATCTCTCTCTTCTCCGGGGACTATCATTCACGCAATGCCGCCTAACGCCCTGCGCGTCAGCCGCGCTGCGAGTTTCCCGAGATCGGCCTCAATTCGGAGTATGCCACACAACCGAATTTTGCCCCGATACCAGACCGCGAAGCGGCGTCGGACTGCACGCGCTCGTTAGCCATCTGGACACTCACACTCCCTACCTACAATCAAGTGGTAGATGGCTTTGGTAAATAATAATAGGCACTATCATAGACCTGATCGTACCACTCCCAATTGCCCTTGGCTATCTTCTCGCGGATAAAGCCTGCCTTCTCCAAGATGCGATAGGAAGGTGCGTTGTGAAGCGTAACCCCTGCTTCAATTCGTTCAATATCGGTGTGACTAAACAGCCAGTCTACTACTGCCTGTACTGTCTCTGTCCCATAGCCTTGATTGTGCTCCCTATAGTCAACGAAATACCCTATTCGACATACATTCGTCTCCAGGTCAGAGTATTCAGCTTCAAAACAAGCTTCAAAGAGCCCGATCACTCGTTCTTGCTTTCGTATGACCCAGGTTAACACGGTTGGGTTATGGTAACTTGGCTCTAGCCAGCTCTTGACATCCTCAAGGCTGTGGGCGACATACTGGAAGTCTTCAATACTTCTCTTCTCCTGAGCGATCTCGTAGATAGCTTGTACATCGGACGATGTCAGGGGTTCGAGGCTTAGTCGTTTGGTGACAATTGTTGTAACTGTGACCATCACATACGGCTCCTGTTCAAGGTATCATCGTGGTTGGACAACCCATCAAATTATCCATTCGTTTTGAATCTACTACTCTTTTCCACTACTTCCAATTTCAAGTAAATTACCTTCAGGGTCTGTGATGTAGAAGTTTCGTATACCAAATTGGAAGGTTTGTGGATTTCCCGTAATTGAAGTTATTCCACAAGCCGTTAATCGTGCATATTCTGTGTCAACATCTGAAAATCTAGGTAGCCACAGAGCTATCTCCATGGTCAGGTTGATTCCTTTCAGATGATAATATGACTCACCTATGGCACTCGCAAAATTTTTCCGGTCATACATAAACAAAGATAACGGGCCACTTTTTGTTTTGAACTCAGCAAATAATCCGCCATCCCATTCTGTCTCAAACTCCATGATATCTCTATAGAACCCAACCATCTTTTCAATATCTTCAACTAACAAACATACGCCAACGCTAACATTTGCACCATTCATCAACTCCTCCTATTTGTGAGTACATTCATCAGCCGCATCATTCATTACAACAGATTTATTCGCTGTTAGCCGACCCATTATTGGTTTGAACTTTGATCTGTAATGTAGTCAATGTCAAACGACTTATTCGTAATGAACAGCGCAATCATGTCTCCATCTGGTGATGCACCATGTTCCATTGGCTCACCCTCTGGAAACCAAACAAACGTTCCTGGACCGAATTCACCATGGTGCGTTACAAGCTTGCCCTCCAGGACGTATATTCCGTGACCACAAGGGTGCCTATGGTGAGGATTTATCAGCCCAGCCGGATACCGCAATAGCGTCACACTCATTTTGGTTTCCGGTTCGTCGAATAAGTACTTGACATGATATGGTCGCCCGATTCGCTCCTCGAGTATTTCACACCAATCGAAATCAGATTGGTTCACTACTACGATTTTTCCATTGATCATTTTCTCTCCTCGTTTGATTGTTCAACGTTGACTGAGTCGATAATTGAGACTGGCCACAGCAAAACCGCGCTCAACATACTCAAGTGGAACGTGATCTTTTTTGCTTCCCGTGCGAAAGCCGCCCCATGAACCCAAATGATGAGCGGCCATTTTTTCCCTACATCTGGGATGAAAAGATCGAGTTTTTGACGAGAACGCCCATTGGTCACATAGGCAAGATCATCATACGTTTGCATTTTTCTTTTTCAATCCGAATTCAAGATGCCTGACCGTGCAGCTCAACATATAATCATATGGAATTCCTTCGTCGCGGACCCAGGGCAAGACCGTCGTCAGTATGTCGCAATGCAAGCGTCCGGCAAACGACGTCATCGCTGCCGGACGCTTGCCTCACACACCATCATGCCGTGGGCTTGACCATCCCGTGCATGGTGAGCCAGCTCACGAAGGCATTGAACCAGCCGGTGCTGGTCGTTTCCTTGGGGTACATGCCGAAGCCGTGACCGCCCTGTTCATAGAGGTGAAATTCGACCGGTTTCTTGGCCGCGCGCCAGCTCTCGATCAGCCCGAATCCGCTATCGCCGAAGAAGGGATCGTCGGCGGCGAGCGCGACGAACAGCGGCGGAGCGTCGTCCGGAACGGTTATCGAAGCCAGCGGACCGTAGATGTCGCCGATGAACGCCGGCTTGGCGTTCTCACCGACGAGCGCAGTCGCTAGGGTAAGCATTGCACCGGCTGAGAAGCCCACCATGCCGATACGGTTCGGATCGATCTTCCACGTGGCGGCACGATTCCGGATCAGGGCGAAGGCGGCGCACGAGTCCTCGAGCTGTGGCGCGAGGTAAGCTTTCATCTGATCCGGAGCGGGTCGCGGAGGCCGGCGCTCAGTGTTCGAGAACATCTTGTCCATCGAACGTTTGAATTCGTCCATGTCCGCCGGCGTCTGGGTCAGTCGATACTTAAGGACGAATGCCGCGACGCCGTGCTTGACCAGAGCGCGGGCGACATTCCAGCCTTCGTTCTCCATTGACAATGAGAAGAAACCGCCGCCTGGCGCAACGACGACCGCGGCGCCGCTGGCGCTGGCTGGATCGGGCAGGAACGGCGTGAGCGTCGCAACCGTGACGTTACGGGCGAACTGGCTGCCATATTGCGAGTGCCACGCCTCTTGAGCCGTCGCGTTGGGGAGCGGGGGGGTGCCGATCTCGATCGCATTCGGCTGATCGGGAATGGCAATCGCCGTCATCGTGTGGTCCAACGGCTCAGGAACCGGTGCTTCAACTGCATGATCATTTTTTCCCATGAAATTTACTCCTTATCTCATATTCAATACCTTCGCCAATTTGGAGTAAGCCGAATTTAGCCCATATATCTAGTGGTAAACTTTCTAGTTTAACCACCAGATATAGTATTCGTGATCGCCATTTAGAATTTTGGCGAAGGTATTGTCATATTCTATACCGGTTTCATTATAAGCAGATTCGTTCAAATGAGAAATTTTGTGCTGACCAAAATTTTCAGAGAAAGACGAGAAGAAGGAGCCCGCTTTTGCAAAATCAGTTAAAAGTCGGCGGTACACGATTAAACCACGGTTGAGATTGCTCGAGTTGTCCCGCCAGACGAAACAGCTTAGCCTCGTCACCAAAACGCCCGACGAATTGCATACCAACGGGCAAACCGGCTGCGTTCCAATATAACGGCACCGACATCGCTGGCTGGCCGGTAACATTGGACAACGCTGTATAAGGCATAAAGTCAAAAGCCCTGGCCTTCTCGATCATCTGCACCATCAGCGACTTTGCATTTATTAACTTCAACAGCCAACCTGCCTCCAGCCCATTCAACAACCGCGATACAACAAGAGTCACACCTGAGGGTTGTAGCTCGCCGATCCGTGCTGGTGGCATCGCCAGAGTAGGCGTGAGCAGCACATCGTACTGCTCAAAGAACTTGCCCACGTCACGCGCCACGGTCTGCAAGAAGCGTGCGGCATTGGCATAATCGCTGGCGCTGAGAGCTTGACCCATTAACCCAAATACATAGGTGGTATCATCAAAATCCTTAAAGGCAGGCTTGCGTTTTGCCCTGGCCGCTGCTCGTTCAATGTCTGCACGGGCTTCGGCAACCACCATCGTCATAAAGGCCGCGATGAATGCTTCGCGGTTAATTTGTGGAGCGTCTTCAACCAACTCATGCCCTAATTCTTGTAACAGGCCGGCCGTGGTGTGTAAACCGGTTACACAGTCGGCATGTACAGCATGGCCCCAAAACGGATGCGAGGTAAATGCGATGCGTAGCCGCCCCGGTTGGGTAACAACCTCCTGGCTGAAGGGGCGCACCGGCGCAGGCGTCGGATACGGCGCACCTACCTCGGCGCCAGCAATCGCGTCCAACATAACCGCGCTGTCACGCACCGAACGGGTGATCACGTGCTCAACACCGAGACCATGCCATATTTCACCTTGCTCAGGACCGGTCGGGGTACGACCACGGGTAGGTTTCAGCCCAAAGACGCCGCAACATGAAGCTGGCATACGAATTGAACCGGCGCCATCCGTTCCGCTGGCTAACGGTACCATACCGGCGGCTACTGCCGCGGCTGAGCCACCACTCGATCCCCCCGGTGTACAGTTCAAATTCCACGGATTGCGCCCTACTCCTAAAGCTTTGGTCTCGACATACGGTGTAAGCCCGAATTCGGCCGTATTGGTTTTGCCCAGGATGATGACCCCCGCCGCCTTGAATCGTCGGATAATTTCACTGTCCTGCAACGCGGGGATGTGTTGCAACAAACGATTACCATCGCTGGTCGGAACACCGGCGCACGTTGAAAAAAAGTCCTTCAGCAAAAAAGGTACGCCCCGGAACGGGCCATCCGGCAAGTTACCTATCGCCGCACTATGTGCCTGGTCATACATCTTGTAGATCACTGCATTGAGTTTGGGGTTGTACGTCTCAATGCGACGGATAGCTTCCTCTACCAGTTCGGCTGGCGAGATCTGTTTAGTACTCACCAGTTCAGCCAGGCCGACGCCATCGTACTGATAGTATTCAGGAAAAATTGCCATAAGTTGATCTCCACACTGTATCTAGCAAAGCCGCCTAACGCTTGAAATCAAGCTATTGCGGGCCAGCAATAGTCGCCACAATTACCCATTCCTTTGCTGGCACATACCCATTCTAAAAACGGGTGTTAGCAATTCGCGTGGATTAAATTGTTAGGCCGAGCTTTGCCCAACAAATTATTTGACCTCAACTGATATTTTCAGCTTCGAGCCGCTTCAGTAAGTCCTCAATCTGCGGTGTATACTCAATTTCAGGGCTGAACAATTTTTCTTCTCCATCAGTCCCAAAATAATTAACGGTCATACCATCATCCTCGAAATCAAAAAATATACTTGGCTGGTCTGTTCTTAAGCCGTGTCGCCGTGATCTTGATACAATAAATGTATACAGTGACTGACCAGCTCGAAGTGTCTTATCAAAACCCTGTTCACGCATTTGGGCTATCATCCTCAGAACGTCAGGGCTTTGAGGCATTCTACCCATTGGTCCGCTATAAAACTCTTCAATGAAGTCCCAGCTTAGAATAAACTCCCCTTCTATACCTCTCCCTTGTTCATAATATTTTGCCAACTTGCCTGTATCTAGCCACGAGAATTCTTGTTCCAAGTCTGAAGGCATAGCAAAGTCACAAAGCCAACGTTTCAAGAGTAATGCTATGATATCCGATTTTTCGACTGATAGTTTGAACATATAACTATCATCCCAGTAAAATTCGGCATCAGGGAACTCACCCTCGCCGTAGAAGGACACTTGACATGAACGTTGTTGTGTCGTGAACCACAAGTCATAAAATTCACCATATTCTTGATCTATTCTCACATTGACACATTGTTCAATCTCAGGCTGCAAACTCAACACACGAACTTGGAATTCTCGCAAAAACCTTATTGTTCGATCCACGAACTTATAAAGTTCGTACATTTCTCTCAAGTCGTTGCCCTCAAGCCAACTACACACTGATGAGATGAGTTCATCGTCATCCTGTGTCCTGCCTGTTGCAACAGTCTCCTTGTCTAGCTCGTAGGAGATTGCATAGCCATGATATTCAAAGCAGCTTATAATGCATCGTCGATTATTTCGGCTGACTTTACAAGACCAATGTACCCCGAAACCTTCGACTTGAATATCCGTCTGTGGAGACTCCTTACCAAAAATGTCGAAGAAAAGTTTATGTAATTTTCTGGCCTGTATCTCTTGTTCGTATTTCATCAATACCGTATCTTGACTCGGCCTAACAATGTAATTATCCGGAAATTTTTCCGCCTAAGCCGCCGCCGTTCATTTCGGCAAAAGCACCCCCTCCGACATCTTATACGGAATTTATTCGTTATAAGACGCCTCTAGAGCGATTTTTGCCGAAACATCGAGCAGGGTCCAATGCCGATGTATCTTCGCCACACGACCGGATGGAACTAGACGCATTGCCCTGGCGGATGGATGTCGTTGGTGGGTGATGCCCCGAGCTGGTCAGAGTCGCGGGACGGTTTTTATGGTACATTTTCATTATAGTGAAAAAGGGGGAGGGTGGCAAGTGATAGGTGGCTGCGGGTGCGTTTCAAAATGGGAGCGAGTTAGGCGGCGAAGGCACGCGCCCATAAGTCGTCGAAACGCTCCTTGCCAGTCATCACTGCGCCACGTACGGCCAAGACGCGCTCCGCAGGGTAAAAAGTATCGCCGTGGAGGGAGGCCGAAGAGGGCGCGCAACACACGCTTAAAGGCGTAGACTGAAGGGGGTCTCGCTTGCGAGCTACCTCGCTTGCGAGTTACACCCGCAAGCAAGCCCCCCTCGTGAAAATGCTATTGCCGCAAAATCCGGCGCACCACCCCGCAATCAGTATGCTGATCCGGTCGTATTTTGCCAAACTTTCCACGCCTGTAAAACACTGGAATAGTTTTAGTTTTTATTTCCAGATCAGTCATCATCGGATTGGCTACGACGCACGCAGCACAAGAGGCAGGTAAATTCGGTGAACGGTGAGCAGGTTTTGTCGATAACCAGTATGGGTAGCGAAATGCGCGCTGCTGATGTTGCCAGTCGCCGGCTGCGCGATGGTCGAGGCGACCCGGAAATGCGTCGAGGCAATTTCGCCCCCGCCACTGCTGAAGGCGCTCCAATTCAGCCCAAAGTGCGTTGATCCCATTGGCGGCGCAGCAAGCGGCGCCGCCTGAGCCTTACGCACGGGCAAACGCTCTCCATAAGCCAGTCCCAGCACACCCAGCAGCGCCACGCTCAAACCCAGCAAGAGCAGGAGTCTACCCCCTTTCATGGTTGCACTCCTTTCTGTGCCTCCGCCGGCGGCTCGACTAAGGGCATACGCGCGGCCGCCCCGCCGGCAGGTTGCGCCACGATCCGGTAGTCAAAGGCGATGTTGGAGGTTCCGCCGCCCTGCTCGCGCACCTCGAAACCGGTGGGGGTCTTTCGCGCGACATAGAGGCCCTGCGTGTCGCCCAGTGGGGTCAAGAAGACGTGGTAAGCACCGCCGGCGTCAATGGCTTTAGCGAACAACGTTTCAAGCGGGACAAACACGGTTCCCCTGCGCAGTTGCGCCGTTCCAAAGTCTTCTATCCAGGCTTGCGGACTCTGCACGCCGTAAAACGCGCGTGTGTCGCCGTCGACTTCAGCGGTGGTGCGGAGTGTGTCTCCCGAAATCGTTCCCGCGCAGGTTAAGTTGCCATTTTCCTGCATGAAACACATAGTCATACCATCCCCATTAGTCACGCGAAAAACCGATTCCTGGCTATCATCCGTATCCACAAACAGCTCGATATTATCGCGACTGTATAGATACAAATCGCTGCCGGGGTCAGCGAGATCCGAGTAGATTGTGCCAGGTATCCCCGCGCCTGGTATGTCATCGGTGGGACCCGACAACTCCAGGCCCTTTTCGCCCTCCAACCGCAGCGCCGGCAGAGATTCGAAACCTGAGGCGCTTTCATAGCCATTCCCCACCGTCAATACGGCCTCGACGCCATTGGAGCCGTAAATGGTAGAATCCATGCTATCGGAAATGACCGCGCCCGGCATCAAGGTAAACGCATAGGGAGCGCCGTAGAGCCTTTGACGTGGCGTAAGCGTTTCTGTGTAAACACCGTTAGCGACCTGAACCTCAATCCAGATCGGCTCGCTCAACGCTTCCGCCGTAAGCCCGGCCCCTGGCGCTGTCGGTCCAATGACCACATCAAACAGCCCGTCGGTGACCGGCACCGTGTGCGTCTCGCTATGAATCGCCGTACCAGCGGTTTGGTCGTGGTAGTAGCTGAATTGCATCTGGTAATTCCCGTTTAAGGGTGTCCCGGCAGCGTCCGTCAGCCGCCCCTGATACGTCATCTGTGGCGTCAACCCGCCGCACCCGCTCAAGATGAGCGCAACCCCCAGCAAAGAAACCGCCAACCCCTGCCAAATCCTGTGATTTTTCATCGTATACCTCCTGATTAACGAAACCATTGAGTTTGAACACGAAATGCCACAAACGGCTTGAAAACCAACGCTCTGCATGTGAACATTACGGGGTGGTGTTCATAGCATTTTTTTGTGTGAAGTTACCCCCAAAAACTAGACCACATGCTAAATGGAAATGGTGTACAATTCTAACCAAGCATGTGGAGGGAAATAATGACCAAGCGTCGCACATTTACTGCCGAGTATAAATTCAAAGTAGCCC
>Ga0209723_1006674_pt1 | contig 10977 bp, 8 predicted proteins | sample BiotimSIPDNA_2_FD_185750 | JGI IMG/M metagenome (GOLD analysis project Ga0209723, IMG submission 185750) | Anaerobic biogas reactor microbial communites from Washington, USA - Biogas_R2 time_0 SIP DNA (SPAdes) (version 2) | ecosystem: Engineered > Bioreactor > Anaerobic > Unclassified | place... | reverse complement strand
GCGTACCAGTGCGCCGCAACCTTGCTTGCGGCGTATGGGCTGCGCGGATGAAAGGGAGTCTCCTCGTTCTGGGGCGGCGGCGTGCTCCCGTACATTTCAGAGGACCCGGCCTGGTAAAACCTGATCGCATCACAGCTGGAGCCGCAGAAGTCTCGCACCGCATCGAGCAGCCTCAGCGTCCCTGTCGCCACCGTGTCGGCCGTGTATTCCGGCTGTTCGAATGAAACGCGCACGTGTGATTGCGCCCCGAGATTGTAGATCTCTTCCGGCTCAACCTTTTCCAGGATGCGCCTCAAGCCAGTTCCATCGGTCAGATCGCCGTAGTGCAAAACCAGCCTGCGTTCGCTGTCATGAGGATCCTGATAGATGTCATCCAGACGATCCGTGTTGAACGTGCTGGTGCGGCGGATGATGCCGTGCACCTCGTAGTTCCGGGCCATAAGGAAACGCGTCAGATAAGACCCGTCCTGGCCTGTGATCCCAGTGATGAGCGCTTTTTTCATGACCCGCTATTGTAACGATCTGCCGCAGCAATTTCACGTTCTTCTTGCCAGGTTGATGTTTTGCCGGAATGAAGATCGGGCGTTCCTCCGGGACTTGACGCCGTGGTATTCGATATTTTCTAACAAGATGACGATTCGATTGGGATTGAAGAGTGGCATCCCGGAGGGTACTTTCTCGGGCCGTTTGGGTTTGATATTCGCGGACGAGAGTTTCGATATCCGGAAACTAACCGACAAGTGCGTGACTCGCACTACGTACTCCCACATTGCGTATTTGCCCTTATTGAACCGGTACATACACCGATATACATACGCCATGAATCACCTATTCGCTTCCAGGCATTCCAGGAGCGTAGCGGATCAACCACTGAGGACAGGAGGCAGAGGATATGCACTGGCGTAAATGTGGGACGAGACTTCTCAGTCTCATCGCGGCGGCAGCCCTTTTTGTATCCGGGGCAGTCGCAGCTCCGTATATCGTTAATGGAAGTTTGTATCTTGGCGCCGATCAGATCGTCGGATCCAATTCCGTAACGGGAATCGAGGACAACATTCCGGCAGCCGGACCTTTTACGCTTGCCGGAATGACTACTACCTTGACCCCGACCTTTGATCCGGTTTCCGGCGCCCTCACGCAGTTCCGCTGGACCGTGCTCAACGACAGCGGCGTGGACTACACCAACACTCTTTTTGTCGGCTACCTCAACGCAAATACCGAGGAACCTCTAGGCGTCGTGTTTGACACAAGCGACACAGTCAGCTTCCCCGGGTTATGGCAGATCGATCGCAACGGGGCCCTGCAGACACAGCTGGATGACGGCGGCCCCCTGGACAACACCAACCACCTGCTCAGCGGCTCCAGTCTGCTGCCGGGTGATGTTGAACTGGGAATCGGCTTCGCCTTTCCGCTATTCCCCGTGGGATCGCTGCTCAACGCGACGTTCACCGTCACCGAAGGTCTGTCGGACGGCCTTTACGTTTTCAACTTCCTGGATGATTCCCTGGAATTTTCCTACAACGGCGTGGCTGTGGCGGATATCGCGGCCACTCCTGTTCCAGAACCCGGAACGATGTTACTGCTGACGACCGGTCTTCTCGGCGTCCTTTTCGGAGCAAGGAAAAGGTTCCACCGGGTCTGATCGAAACAAGAATGTCCCGAACAGGTTGATTTTGCATAGTAGAGGAGAACTGCGTATGAGATTGAAGAGTATTGGTGTGTCCGGATGCCTGGTATTGCTGTTGTTTGTCATCCCTACCGGGACGGCCTTCGCCGAAGGGCTGTTCAGGGTCGGTCCGGTGGACCCGCAGCACGGCTTCCCCCAGTGGTACCAGGATACGACGGGCCTTGCGCTCGAACTCTGCACACCCCAGAATGCTGCTGAACTGGACTGGTGTGCCGCGGAGCCTCCTGACCCCGGCAGTCTTCCGGAGGTTCCTTTTGACAACTGGTCAGTTGAACATTTCTACTACATGACCGTCGCCGAAGATCCGGCGACGGAGGCGACGCTGGAGCTGGCCGTCGAATCGACTTTCGCCAATGAGGAGACCATTGACGGAGATCAAATGGTCTTCGGCCGGATCCGGGTGAGATGGGATGATGCTGTACCCAACGCGACTTACAGGGTTTACCACCCCTACGGTGTTTTCGAGAGCCTGCAGGCGGATGACCGCGGCAGACTGCGTCATACCGTGGATCTGGGATCGGCCTGCTCGCCGGGCCGCTTTGATTGCGTTCTCGCTTTCCCATGGGGACCTTTTCTCACACCCGTCGACGCCAATGGAAACGAGCTTCCTCCCGTCGTTGGCCCCTCCGGTAAACTGCACATCGCGCAGCCGAACAACCTGCACCGGGTGACCGGCAGTCCCGTCGGCCAGAATTATTTCCGCGTCACCAGACTGCAGAACGGCACCGAAACCGAGATCTTCACGGTGGATCTTTTCTCGGAATGGATAGGAAGAATCGTCGACAACATCCCTGCCGATATCAGCGCTCAGCGGGCCAGCTATACCAGGTCGGGAGACGGCATCAAACTGGATGTCTACGCGACCGCTTTCGCAGGCATGCAGGGACGTATTCCTCCGAATCCACCGGTTCCCGCCGATACGGTTCAACTCTCATTCTTCAATGCCGCCTGCGGAACCGGGGTGGGAGGAGTCTTGACCGATCCGACCGGTCCGGGAGTCATCCTCACTCCGATGAATAACACCGGCAACAATTATTGGGGACAGATCCTGCCGGACGACATACCGGCCTCGATCTGCATCAAGGATACCACCCCCGGTGTGACAGCCCCCACCTACCGGCAGATAAATGTCACAGACCAGGTATTCATCACAGAAGCTCTCTATTCGGGTGGGCAACTGTCCATAAAGGCGACTTCGAGCGACTCGGCCGGCCCGCCATCTCTGTTCTACGGCGAGGAAGAACTCGTAAACGGCGAGATCCTGCTCCCGATGTCGGCTCCACCGAACAGGGTGACTGTCGTTTCTGAACACGGCGGCAGTGCAGAAATGCTTGTCAGCACCACTCCCGCTACGTCCACACCGGTGCCGCCCACCGCCAATGCCGGTCCCGACAGGACGGTGCGGTCCGCCGATGTTGTTACCTTGAGCGGATTCGGTACCGGGACGAGCCCGCTGGCATACCTGTGGGAACAAACCGGGTTCGGAGGGCTCCCGCCGGTAACGCTCTCGGGCAGCGCCCAGCTTAACGCAACCTTCACTGCGCCCTTTGTAGATGCTCCAACTGTGCTGACCTTCCAGTTCACGGTATCGAATTCGGAAGGGGATGCAGTCGATACAATCAGCATTACCGTCAATCCGCCCGCGCCGCCGATTGTTGATCACATAGAGGCGCTGTCGGTCACCGCAGATCAGCAGGTGAACATAACCGCCACCGGAACGGATCCCGGAGGTCATCTGCCATTGACCTTCCGCTGGACCCAGACGAGCGGGACTCCCGTGGTTCTGAGTCCGAATCCGTTTGATGGAGCGACGATCAGCTTCACGGCAAGCCTTCCGGTCGGCACTCCGAGCACAACTCTGCAGTTCCAGGTCGTGGCGACAAATCAGCTCGGTATCGAGTCGGCGGCGGAATTCACTTCAGTGACAATCAATGCGGCTGCCGATACCGTCACGATCACCCAGGTGCGGTACCGGGCCGACAGAGGGAGACTCACGGTAACGGCCACCTCTTCCATCGTCGATCCGGGCGTCGTGCTCACACTGCAGCCGTACACGGATGTCGACGGCAATACAGTTCAGGGCGGCCCGATGATCAACCTGGGCGGCGGCCTCTACCAGATCGTGCTGGCGGGCGTTACGCAGCCGGCAGCCGGGGAAAGCATTCGCGTATCTTCCAGCCTGGGAGGAAGTGACACATCCCCGATTACCAGACTCGACCAGTAGACACCAGCCCGGCTTCGAAACAGAAGCCGGGCTTTTTGCCTTTTCAGCTTTCGATGAATCTTCCCGGAGGGCCGGTAAGGTCGTCGTTCCAGTCGGAAGCCTTTTCCGCGCCGACATACTCGATCGGATTCGCCGTCAGTACCGGACCCTTCGCATCCCTCGTGCGCACCGGCTGCCGTTCGATTGTGAACCGCTGCTGCCGGATCTTGATTCTTGCGTCCTGCCGGTAGCGCACGTAAAGCGCCGCGGCATCCTCATCCGTGAAATACCGTATGTTTGCCCCCTTGGGCGCGATCCGGGATTCCCGGTTTCTCACGAGACGTCCGACGGTGAATTTCTTGAAATGCGTGAACAGGTCGAGCTCGTACACCACGCTCATCACGCGTTCACTATCGAGGATCCTGCAGTAAATAAGATTGTCGTCGACAAAGAGCTTTTCAGGCGGCGCTACCACTTTGCACCTGCCGTCTCTCCAGACAATGAGCAGCCTGTCCAGCGGAGAACAGGCGAGCAGCTTCTCGCCCGCAATCTTGTGCCCGATATATCCCTTCTCACGGTCGTAGTTGATCGAGAGCTCGTGCGCCGTCAGATCGCGCTCCGAGATCTCTCGGAAGGTCGTAATCCGCGTGCGCCTCGGATACTCGGCACCGTATTTTCTCAATACCCCTCTCAAATACCTGATTGCGTAAGGAACGAGTCCTGAGAGGTCCAGTTCCACTTCTCCGATCTCTCTCTCCAGCCGCTCGATCTCTTTCCGGTTCTTATCAAGGTCGAACTGCGAGATGCGGCGTATCGGGATGCCGAGCAGTCCTTCCACGTCATCATGCGTGATGTCCCGCTGCAGTTCATCCGTGTACGGCGCGAGCCCTTCCCTTACCGCCGCGTGCACTTCATCAGCCGAGCGGCAGGCTTCGATTTTCTTATAAATCCGCTTTTCTACGAAAAGACGCACCAGGGTCTTATGGTGCATCTCGTCGGCGAGCTTGCGGCGCCTGCGCTGCAGTTCGCGTTTCAGAATCGCCAGCAAACGCGTGGTCGAGTAGCGCAGGATTTCGCTTACGTCCATCTCCACCGGCTTGTTGTCGCGGATAACGACGATGCGGCTTGCGATCTGAACCTGGCATTGCGTGAAAGCGTACAGCGCTCCCATGGCACGGTCGAGATCCTGCTCAGGAGGGAAATGGAGCTCTATCTCGGCATGTTCGGCCGTGAAGTCGTTAATGCTCTTCAGCTTTATCTTTCCGCGCTTTGCCGCGTCCTCTATCGATGCAATGAGGGAGTCGGTGGTAGTGCCGGTCGGAATCTCCCGTATCACGAGCGTGCGGTCGTTCTTCTTTTCGATGAGGGCCCGCACCAGGACGTGTCCGCGCCCGTTGTCGTAGGCTGCGGCGTCCATCAATCCTCCCTGCGGAAAGTCCGGGAAGAGCGAGAACGGTTTCTTGTTTAGGATTTCGATCTGGGCTTCGAGCAGTTCCGTGAAGTTATGCGGCAGGATGCGGGTCGATATCCCGACCGCGATCCCTTCGGCGCCGAGCATCAGCAGGATCGGAATCTTTGCGGGCAGTCTTACGGGCTCCTTCTTCCGTCCGTCGTAACTCGGCACGAAGTCCGTCAGGTCGTCGTTGAAGATTTCGTTGCGGGCAAGGTCGGTGAGCCTGCATTCGATATAGCGGGCGGCGGCTGCCGGATCTCCCGTGAGCAGGTTGCCGAAATTCCCCTGGCGCTCGATGAAGTAGCGGCGGTTTGCGAGCGTGACCAGCGCCTCTTCGATCGATGCGTCGCCATGTGGATGGAACTGCATGCAGTAGCCGACAATATTCGCCACCTTGATGAACTTGCCGTCGTCGTTCTGGTGCAGGGAATAGAGTATCCGGCGCTGCACCGGTTTCAGCCCGTCGTCAAGGTCGGGGATCGCACGGTCACGTATCACGTAGGCCGCATACTGGAGAAAATTGCGGTCCATCAGCTCCTTGAGCGGACCGTCGCCGGTCGCCTGCAGGCCGTTCCCTTTTGGAAGAGTCGCTTCGGCACGGGGTTCGATCTCGCCGAAGAGTTCTTTCTGTCCCTCACTCATTTCTTCAATCTCAGCGTGCTACGCTTCGGCCTCGACCACGAGGCTGTTCATTATGTACTGCCGGCGCTCGGGCGTGTTGCGGCCCATATAGAATCCGAGAATCGCGGGCACGCTGTGCCGGTTCGCCAGCCGGACGGGCGTAAGGCGCATGTCAGGCCCGATAAAACGTTTGAATTCGGCCGGCGAGATCTCTCCCAGTCCCTTGAACCGCGTCACCTCGGCTCCACGCATCTCCTTTACGACGAGATTCCTTTCCTCCTCCGAATAGCAGTAGACGGTCTTTCTGGAGTTGCGGACGCGGAAAAGAGGAGTCTCGAGGATGTGCACGTGCCCCTCATGCACGATCGGCTCGAAGAAGCGCAGGAAGAAGGTCAGAAGGAGATTGCGTATGTGGAGGCCGTCGACGTCTGCGTCTGTTGCCAGGATGATCCTGTGGTAGCGCAAACGCTCGGGCGAGTCTTCAATGTCGAGGCTGCGCATCAGGTTGTACAGCTCCTCGTTCCTGTACATGACATCCCGCTGCAGATCGCAGACGTTCAGCGGCTTGCCGCGCATGGTGAAGATGGCCTGAAAGTTCACGTCGCGGCAGCTGACGATCGATCCCGCGGCCGATTGCCCCTCGGTTATGAAGATCATCGATTCCGAGCCGTGTCCGGTACGCTTATTGTAGTGGATCTTGCAGTCCTTCAGCTGCGGCACCCGTATCGATGTGGCGCGGGCGCGCTCGCGCGCCATTTTCTTGATCGACTGCAGCTCCTTGCGCAGCTTCACCGTCTCTTCGATTTTGATCAACGCGGTCTCGGCCGCCTTGGGATTGCGGTGGAGCAGGTCGACCACGGCTTCCCGCACCCGCGCGACCCATTCGCCGCGCATCTCCGTGCTTCCCAGCTTGTTCTTTGTCTGCGACTCGAAGACCGGCTCCTGCAACCTTACCGCGAGTGCTCCCGCCATCCCTTCTCTTATGTCGTCGGCGTCGAAGCGGTTCTTTGAATACTCGTTGAACGCCTTGACCACTCCTTCCCGGAACGCACTCAGGTGCGTTCCGCCGTCGCTTGTGAACTGGCCGTTGACGAACGACAGGAATGTCTCTTCGAAGCGCTGGGTGTGGGTCAGGGCAAGCTCCAGAGTCCTGGAGTGAAAGTACAGCGGCGGGTAGAGCGCTTCGTCCCCGACCTCCTCGCGGATCAAATCCAGCAGGCCGTTACGCGAAAAGAAGAGTCTTCCGTTGTATTCGATCCGCAGCCCGGCATTCAGGAATGAATAGAGGCGGAGGCGGCGCTCGACATGTTCCGGGAGGAAAGTGATGTCGCCGAAAATTTCAGGGTCGGGCTCGAAACGGACCAGTGTCCCGTCCGGCTCCGCAGGGTCTTTCCCGGTCGGCTGTGTGAGCAGTTTTCCCCGTTCGAACACCGCGCCGGCGAATTCACCGCCGCGGTAGCTGACCACCTCGAAACTGCGCGAAAGCGCATTGACGGCCTTGGTCCCGATGCCGTTCAGCCCCACGCTGAACTGGAAGACTTCATCGCTGTACTTGGCTCCTGTGTTGATGCGCGAGACGCATTCGACCACCTTGCCGAGCGGAATCCCGCGGCCGTAGTCGCGGACCGTGACCTGAGAACCGTCAAGGCTTATCATGATCCGGCTGCCGTAGCCCATGATGTACTCGTCGACCGAGTTGTCGAGGATTTCCTTCAGCAGGACGTAAATGCCGTCGTCATAGTCGGAGCCGTCACCCACCCGGCCGATATACATGCCGGTGCGTTTGCGGATGTGTTCGAGCGACGAAAGCGTTTTTATCTTGTCTTCGTCGTAATTGTGCTGTCGGATCGTAGTCATTGAAGGGCGGGATTCTAACAGAAAGAGGCGGGGATTTGCCACAGATTACACCTGTTCGATTGGGTGATCCGTGTAATCTGTGGCTGTACTGAGGATTTACTTCTACTGCCCTTTCTTCAAGGTGAATTCCATGGGCGTTCCCATCATGTCCATCGACAATTTGAGCTCATTGCCGGAGACCACACCCGTCATTTCCATTTTCATCTCGCCGAAGGCGAGAGAAAAAGAAATGTTGTTTCCGTCGATCTTCCCGTCCTGGATTTCCATCTTCTGGCCGTCGGGGGTAGGAGTGAACCCCGTAAGCTTGGTCCCTTCTGCCTTGAACGTGTAACTGATCTCCATCTCATTGCCGTCCATTCCGGCGATGTTACCGATCCACTTGCCATCAATGTCGGCTCCAAACGCGATACCTGCCACAAGCAGTACAACCCCTACTGTAAGAGCAAACCGTTTCATGCAGATTCCTCCTTTATTTGTAACAGCATACATCAACGAATACGAATTATAGAAGGTCAATCTCACCCTCTTCCAAGTCCCACCGAACAGATACGTCTGAACATGATTGCCCGTTTCGCGCGACCACGGACTAAGGACTGGCTTGTCAGGCCGGCCTGATATATAAAGCTTTCACAGGCGCACAAATCAGAAGGAATTTTCACAGGAGATACCATGGGAACGATGCTGGGAAGTGGTGCAAATCAGAGGTCGAGCAACCTGCCGCAGGACTGGGCGCAGCGTACGCCGGAACAGAAGCGTGCGTGGAGGCTGGAGAATCTTGTCGATCCGCCGAACCTCGAGTTTGTCAGTGAAAAGGCGAAGGAGGATTATCGGAGACGGGCCCAGCGACTGGTGGATGTGTTCAACGTGCAGGAACCCGACCGGGTTCCGTTCATGCTCCCTGTGGGGAATCTGCCCTTTACCAACTACGGGATCAATCTCAGGACCGCCATGTACGATCTGGAGAAGGCGGTCGCGGCGTGCAGGAAGTTCAACGACGAATATTCGGAGGAGCTGGAGCACTTCGCCTCCCCGTGGGTGACTCCGGGGAAAGTGCTCGACCTTCTCGATTACAAGCTCTACTCATGGCCGGGGCACAGGCTGGGCGAGAACGTCCCCTCGGTGCAATTCATGGAAGCCGAGTACATGAAGGAGGATGAATATGAGGCACTGATGCGCGATCCTTCCGATTTCTGGATCCGGACCTATCTGCCGCGCGTCATGGGGACTTTGGAGCCTCTCCGGATGCTTCGTCCGGCGACCGACATAGTGGAGATCGTCAACCTCGTGCAGTTCATGCCCCTGGCGAGTCCCGAATTCCAGACGATGCTGCAGAAGCTGATGGACATCGGGAAGGAATACCAGAACATGATGAAGATCATGGCCGAGGCGGGTCCTTCCGGAGCGGCACATGGATATCCGGCTATGTTCGGCGCCTTCTGCAAGGCCCCCTTCGACACGCTCGGAGACACGCTGCGCGGAACCCAGCCCATCCTCAAGGATATGTACCGGCGGCCGGAAAAGCTGCTCGAGGCGCTGGATGTCGTGGCCGACTTCACGATCAGCTCCGTACTGAGCTCGCCCAATATTTCCAGCGTCTTCATGGTGACCTACCCGCTGCACAAGGGCGCCGACGGATGGATGTCGCCGAAGCAGTTCGACACCTTCTACTGGCCTTCGCTGAAGAAGGTGATGAACGCCCTGATCAACGAAGGGCTCGTCCAGCACATGTTTGCCGAAGGGGGATACAATTCGCGCCTCGAGTCCATCAACGAATTTCCGAAGGGGACGGTCGCATGGTATTTCGACAAGACCGACATGGCACGAGCCAAGAAGATACTCGGAAGCAAATGCGCCATCCAGGGGAACCTGGCGTCGTCGCTCATCGTTACCGGCACCCCCGAGGATGTCAGGAAGCAGTGCCGCACATTGATTGAGGAATGCGGGCAGGGAGGCGGGTATATCCTGTCGGCGGGCGCAATTCCCGATAATCCGAAGCTGGAGAATCTGCGCGCAATGGTTGAAGCCGTGAAGGAATACGGCGTCTACCGCAGGTAACGTTTCCGCCCGTTCCGGAGGTGCGTGAACGGATTTTGCACGAACGGGTAACGGAGGCCGCCGTCCCGGTTAGGGACGGATTGCATGATGCTCGTGTCGTCCCTCCGGGACTCGGCGCCGCGGTCTGCGATACGCCCCGATTGGACGGGCGTGAACGAATTGGAATGCGAAACGTTTTCCTGTGACGCGGTAACGAAAACCACGGCCAACGCGTCCCGTTAGGAACGCGTTGAAAATATCCCGGCACGGAAGTGCCGGGATACATTAGGAACAAAAAAAGAATCAAGTCCCGGAGGGACGACCGACCTTCATCTACCTTCCTGCCAAACCCTGCGTCAGCTCAATACGGGTGCCGGCTGGATCCGTCACGAACGTCACCTTAAGGCCTATCTGTTTTGCCTCGACAATCTTCATGTCGAGCTTCACATCCCTTGCCTCGAGTCTCCTGCAAAACTCCTCCAGGTCCTTTACCTCAAAGCTTATGTGATCAAACACATGCCCTTTCGTCGCGACCCTGGGCGGATCCTGCTGCACCATGAACCGCACCTCTCCTCCGGGAAAACCACTGCCGGCCGGGAACCTGATGCCGAAAATATCTTCATACCACTGTGCCAGCGCCGGGTCGTTCGAGAATATATGGAAATGGTGGAATGCCACCGGCACATTCAGATTCTTATCTTCAAGAATCTCCACCCTTACCCCTTCGGGCAACACTGCAATCGACCTCTCAGACAGCTGGATGCCTGCGGCCGCAAGCTTCGACTTGATTGCCGCAAGATCGCGCACCGCCAGGGCAAAATGATCCGCCGTGGGCTCTCCCTCCTGGACGGGTTCCCCCTTTGTCAGAAGGATGATCGTTCCGGGCAGTTTGAGCAGTTCGAGTGCACCGGCATGTGCCACCTCGGCGCCGAACAACTCGACCCAGAGCTTCTTCTGGGCTTCCGGATCCTTCACTATCAAGTGGACGTGCCCGAGCGCGACCCCCTTCTCATTGAATGGGGCAGACTGGGCAAATGCGGGGACAGCGACAATACAGGCCAGACAGAGCAATGCAATCCTTTTCGACATCGATGAGCCTCCTCTGATGCAGCCCAAGCTTAC
>Ga0209723_1006673_pt1 | contig 10978 bp, 8 predicted proteins | sample BiotimSIPDNA_2_FD_185750 | JGI IMG/M metagenome (GOLD analysis project Ga0209723, IMG submission 185750) | Anaerobic biogas reactor microbial communites from Washington, USA - Biogas_R2 time_0 SIP DNA (SPAdes) (version 2) | ecosystem: Engineered > Bioreactor > Anaerobic > Unclassified | place... | reverse complement strand
ATCTTGTAATGCTATAGTTATCTTTGTCATCGTGTTTCTCCTTTCTTTTTTGGTTTCTGATACCTTCAAGAAAGCACACGATGACTTTTTTGTCAATCCTTTTTACACCACTTTATGAGACATTATCTTTTGTTTTGTCAACCATAATTAACCATATGTAAGTTAATAAGTTAATATATAGTAGTCTTAGTAGGGCCTGTGGATAAGTGGATAACTTGAAAATTAGTGAACTTCTTTCTTTTCGATCTCCATATATGGGGAATTCAAATTAAACCGATCTTCATATAGGGATAAATAAGAAGAGTGTTATCCCAGTGCTGTTGTGGATAAGTCTTATTGATAAAAAAGGCATAATAAAACAGGTTCAAATAAAATAATCCACAAGTGAAGGTATAGCTAAGTTGGCTTAAATTACCCTGAGATTCTTAGAAAACTTGAGCGAGTTTTCCACAGTTCGCATAAGTTATCCACAGTTTTCCCCTACTTATCCACAGTTTTATGAGGATAAAACAGGTTTGGAGAAAAAGCTTGGCTTTGAGTAATTACAACCCGTAGTTATTTTTCCAAGCTTCTAAGGTAATTTCTACTTCATCCAGGAATGAATCAAGACCGGAAACACAATCCTCAAAGCGATCTGCTTGGAAGCCGAGAAGCTCGCAGAATGAGAGCCAATCATCGAGATACTTTTTATCGTCCTTGAGCACTGAGATTGCCTGACTCCAGGTAGTTATCATGGGCCAGATAGCGGCTTGATATTCGCCGCCCTCCAGCATGGCATTACAACTCTGTAGGTAATAGGCGCGCCTGGCAGAATGCAAATCTGGTGGGCAGCCCTTCAGCTTGGAAGCGGCAATTATTGCCTCAGACCAGGCCTGGCTCCAGGTTGTACATGCCGCTTGGGAGAGTTTGTCTGCGCCAATCAAGACCAAGAATCTATTAAAAAGAGCGCCTTTGTTCAGCAGTTCTAAGCGAGGGGTTAATTGGAGGATAAATCGCCTGGTGGTCAGCGCTGGACCGCCCAGGGTTGCTAAGGCGTTGGCTGCCATTTCAATGGCTTTTAAGTAGTGAGGAAGCCAGGCAGAGAGGTTTGGACTCTCTAGATCCTGAAGGTCAAACCAGATTGCGCGGGATTTTTCAGCAAAGGGTTGGGCTCGGCCGTAAACATTCTCAGGACGGTCGAACTGGGCACTGACACTGGATTGAATGAACTCAAGCCAGTGGTCTGAGTCGTGCAATATGGAAGCGTGGGTGCAAAGAGACGGTCCTAACCAAGGGTTCAAACGTAATTGGCGGTGATAGGTGTAAAGGGATTGGTGGTGGTGTACGATATCTAATGAAATTTCATAACTAATCCGGGCAACTTCACGAGATACAGGCGGGTCCTCTTTGTGCACAAAAACTAAATCAATATCAGTTGAGCCTCCCAACAATGGATCCCCTGTAAGAACTGATCCAGCCAGGTAAATGGCCACCAGGTCGGGGTTTTGGCGTAGGCGCTTATTGATCTCGTTGTGAGTCAGCTTGAGCAATAACTCCTGGGTAATGCGCACAGCACCTCCTTTTCACACTTTCTAGGTTGTTAATGGCAGGCTTTCCTGGAAGGGCACTAATTTTAGCGCCTGCCTGATGCGAGTTTCAACCAGCGCCAGGTCTTCGGGTCTGCTGATGATATTTAAATTATCCGTGTCAATGTTAAGTACATTATAAGGCAAATCGCTATTGACAAAAAATGCCTCATAAGCCTGGTTTAGTTCGTCAATATAGGCTCTTTCCATAGCGCGCTCATAAGACCTATCACGGTGTGCAATGCGCTGCATGAGCACCTCTGTGCTGGCGCGCAAGTAAACGACCAGGTTTGGCTTAGGGATTTTTTCTGCCAGGGCTTCATGAACCTTGTAATACATCTCCAATTCATCCCCTTTCAGGTTTATGCGGGCGAAAAGGGAATCTTTATCAAAGGTGTAGTCTGAAATAATAGAATTGCCAGTCCGCAAGACTTGTGGGATTGTATTATTCTGCTGGTGATAACGGCTGAGTAGGAAAAAGATTTGGGTTTGAAAAGCATAGCGTTGACGATCTCCATAAAAATCGCTCAGGAAGGGATTTTCTTCAAATACTTCCATAAGCAAATCAGCTTGAAAAACTTTATGAATCAGCCTGGCAAGCGTTGTTTTGCCTACACCAATCACTCCCTCAATCGCAATATACATAAGCTAAACCTCCGCATCTTTTGAGTTGGTAAGGCTAATATACCACATCCACAACAAACTTTCAGAGATGCGCTTGGGTGGGTTAACAAAAATGCCCAGTCCTATTAGCAAGCAAGAACTGGGCAAAAGAAAGGTTTATGGATTCTTAAATCTGCATATTTTCAAGCCGCTTGACCATTTCATCAATGACATCAAAACCACCCTGCCAGAAAGCAGCCTGGCTGATATCAATGCCGGCTTCGCTCAGCAATTGGACTGGCGCAATGGAGCCACCGGCGGATAAGATTTGCTTGTATTTAGGCTTGAAGGTCTCTCCCTCGATTTTGTATTGCTTGTACAAGGCAAAAACGAGCAATTGACCAAACGCATAGGCGTATACATAGAAAGGTGTGCTGTATATATGGGGGATTGAGACCCACTCCCAGCGGAACTCATCTGAAAGCGTCACCGCGTCTCCGAATTCTTCCTTCAGGTTGTTTAGATAAGCCTGTGAGAGTTCATCAATGGAGGCGTTGTTGATGACCATATCATGTGCTTGGACCTCGAAAATCGCAAAGTAGATCTGGCGAATAATGGTTGCAAAAGCGTCATCTATTTGTCTAAAGAGGATATCGCGCTTAACGTCCTCATCCGTCTCCTGCTCTAAGAGGCGGTCTGTCAGCATCATCTCACCAAAGGTAGAGGCTGTTTCGGCCAAGGGTAGGCAGGCATGCTGGGTGAAGGCGGTGTGCTCTTCTGCCATCATGGAATGCAGGGCGTGACCCAGTTCGTGAGCCATGGTTGCGACATCGTCGGCTTTACCCTGGTAGTTCAGCAAGACCCAAGGGGTCAGTTCGGGCAGCAGGGTGGCACAGAAAGCGCCGCTCATTTTGCCCTTGCGTACTTCGCTATCAAGGTGATTATCTTCAAAGACGCGCTTTGCCTTGGCAGCAAATTCAGGGTCAAAGTCTTGATAGGCTTCAAAGGTCATCTCAGCAGCTGTATCAAACGAATAGCGCTTATCAGATTCCGAGACAGGTGCGTAAATGTCATACCGACTTAATTTTTCAATGCCCAGCAGTTTGGCTTTGAGGTTAAAGAAACGGTGGAAGATGGAAATATTCTGGCGGGTCACCTCTAACAAGGTGTCGATGACCTCATCGGGGATGTCATTGACCAGGTTGCGGACTGAAACGGGGGTTGAGAAGCCGCGCAAGCCCAGGTTTTCATTGCGCCAATCTCGCACGAGGGCTTGGTAAATTTGCCCGAGAATGGGGCCGTCATTTTCGTAAACACGATAGAGTTCCTGGTAGGCACGTGCGCGTAAGTCTGGGTCTGAACCCCGAACATAAGCCATCAATTCTCCGCGGGTAAGCTCTTTCTCCTCGCCATCGACAGTCAATTTGAAGACATAACGATTGGTGATTGAGTCGTAAAGCATGTTTAGGGCAGAAACACCGCTTACGTTCTTGATGTTGATCACTTTTTCTTCAAGCTCGCTCAGGGTAAACTGCTTGAAATTGCGCATTTGCTGCAGCCAGTAGCGATAATCACCCGAGCTGCTCATTAAACGTTCTGAGTTGGTATCATCTAGGGCTTTCCACCACAAATTGAAGAACAGCGTGCGATTGCTCATCTCTGCAGCGAATTGCTCAAACTGGGCAATAGCAATTTGTGCTTTTTGGTCTTGCGTGTCTGCGGCAAAGGCTAACTCTGCAAAACCGCCTATGCGCGTCCCCAATTTTTGAATGGCCTCCATACCCTTTATGATTTCCATAAAGAGGCTTTCATCAATATCAGGAGTAAGGGCTTCGCGGTATTCTTCGAATTTGCTGACCATTTCTTCCAATAATTGATATGTTCTTTTAATATTTGGGTCATCAAAACCAGTAAAAAGGTCTGATAGGCTCCAGGCAGTCTGTTGATAAATTTCATTCTTGTTCATTATTGTCCTCTTTCTTAAATTGTTTAGCGGAATGTTGCTCACTTTTTTGATTTACTGCACTGCTATTTAAAATGTCTTCTCGGAAGCGCTGGCGCAAGTTATCGATAGGCTGCATTGATTGTGCTGCTTCGTCCCAATAATGCCAAAGCGTCCAGCCGTTGCTTGGGCCGTTGCGAATGCTGCGGGCAATCTCATGAATGCTTCCGCGCTGGTTGAGATACAAAATTGCGCCATCTGCTAAAACTGTGGCGCTTAGTTCTTCCTGGCCGGTAAGATAGAGCTTTTGCCCGGGCGTCAGATAGCCATGTTCCACCAAAGCGCCAAAAGGTATGCGCTCAAACCGGCGAGGATCTGGGGTTACAAATACCGGCGGGTCAAATTCTAGCTGCAGGATGCCATTGACTCTTTTTTTGGCAACGCGGATGTATTTTGGTTCCACTTCGATGCCGATAAAATGGCGGTGTAATTTGCGGGCGACAGCGCCGGTGGTACCAGTGCCAAAAAATGGATCTAAGACAATATCACCGTGATTTGAGGAAGATAAAATAATGCGGTAAAGCAGGGCTTCTGGCTTTTGGGTGGGGTGGGCTTTTTTGCCATCCTCTTTGATTCGTTCGGCACCGGTGCAGATTGGGATATGCCAGTCTGAGCGCATTTGTAAGCCCTCATTAAGATCCTTCATTGCGTGATAGTTAAAAGTGTACTTGGAGCCGTTTTCTTTTTGTGCCCAAAGCAGGGTTTCGTGGGCATTGGTGTAGCGTACCCCGCGAAAGTTGGGCATGGGGTTAGATTTAACCCAAACCACGTCATTCAGAATCCAGAAATTAAGATCCTGTAGGATCTTGCCGACTCTATAAATGTTGTGATAAGAACCGATAACCCAAAGAGTGCCGTTTGGCTTAAGCACGCGCCGGCATTCGGATAACCACGCGCGTGTAAAGCGATCATACTCAGTGAAAGTGTCGAATTTATCCCATTCTTCCGATACGCCATCTACTAGGCTTAAGTTTGGCCGATATAAGTCCCCCTGCAATTGCAGGTTATAAGGCGGGTCTGCAAAGACCAGGTCAACCGATTCAGGCGGCAGGGTGGGTAATACATCCAAGCAATTGCCCTGGATGATCTTATCGACTGGCAGGTTATGAAGTTCTTCTGACATTATCTCTATTGTACTGGACGTCGAGTCAAAATGGGAGAGGCGATCAAAAGTTAGATAAAATTATTCTATATATCTTGGTCGCGATTACATAGTCCACACTTGGCTTATAATTTAGCAGGAGAAAAATATGACTACAATTAAACCAGCCCACCCACAAAAATTTGCTTATTATCACCCGATCATTGTGCGTTATGCTGACCTTGACCCGCAGCAGCATGTTAATAACGCGGCTTATCTTACGTACCTGGAATCAGCAAGAATGGGCTATTACAGTGAAAGCGAGTTGTGGAACGGGCAATCTGTGCGTGAAATCGGCATGGTGGTTGCATCGTTACGGATTGATTATTTGAAGTCTATTCTCTTTGGAAAGAAAGTGCGCGTAGGTTTAATGGTGAGCCACATCGGCAACAAGAGCATTCGTTTTCAGCACCAGATTGAGGATGCTGAAAGCGGAGAAGTCTTTGCCCGTGGCGAATTTGTGATGGTTGCATATGATTCGGTAAATGAGCGATCCATTCGTGTGCCAGATGATTGGCGTAAAAAAATCGCTCAATTTGAAAAAAATGGAGATGTCGCATGACCTTACCCCCAATTGACCTTGAATACCAAATTGATTTTCTGAAGCGTTTATTGAATACGCCCAGCCCGACCGGGTTTACAAGCCAAGCAATAGACCTGGTTGAAAAGGAATTATCTGTATACCCAGAGCTGACATTAGAGCGTACCCGTAAGGGAGCGCTGCTGGCGTGGCTGCCTGGCAATGATACGACCCAAAAGCATGCCCTGACGGCGCATGTTGATACGCTGGGGGCTATGGTGAAAGAAATCAAAGGCAATGGGCGCTTGAAACTAACCAAAATTGGCGGGTTTGCCTGGAACACCGTGGAAGGTGAAGGCTGCCTGGTTCACACCCGCCCAGGGCAAACAGTTCGCGGCAGCATTTTGTTTACCAAGGCTTCAACGCATGTGCATGGGGCCGCATTGGGTGAAGAGAAGCGCGATGACGCCAGCATGGAAGTGCGCCTGGACGTGCGTACCAGCGACGCTGAACAGACCAGGGCTTTTGGCATCGAAGTAGGCGATTTCGTGTCATTTGACCCGCGTGTTGAGGTGAGCCATGGGTTTGTGCGCTCGCGGCACCTTGATGATAAAGCCTGTGCGGCTAACCTGGTTTCGGCTATTCACAGCCTGCACCAGGCGGGGTTAAAGCCGCAGGTCAGCACGCTGTTTCATTTCAGCAATTATGAAGAGGTCGGGCACGGCGCAGCTGCGGGAATCTCAGCGGATGTGAGCGAATTGATTTCGGTGGACATGGCGGCAATTGGGGATGGGCAAAACTCGGATGAATTCCATGCGTCTTTATGTGTAAAAGACTCAGGCGGGCCTTATCATCACGGATTGAGCCAAAAAATGCGCGAGTTGGCTGAGCAATTTGCCATTCCTTACAAGGTTGACATTTACCCCTATTATGGCTCAGACGGCGAAGCTTTTTGGCGCGCGGGCGGGGATGTGGCGGTGGCGCTGATTGGGCCAGGGGTAGACGCCTCGCATAACTACGAGCGCACGCACAGCGATGCCTTGCTGGCGACCACGCAGTGGGTGTTAGCGTATTTACTGAATGGTTAAGCTATTATCAACAAAATAGTTAATAACGTTTCTGGGCTTATTCAAACAAGATACCTAATTAATAGGATGTAAAAAAGACTAGCAAAGCGGCTAGTCTTTTTTGGTTAACTTATTCGTGCGGGTAAAAGGCTACTCGGTAAGGTTTTTAGCTTTGATGAGATCTTTGGATAATTGGACGCCAGCAAGCCCGAGGACAACCGTAAGCAGTGCATACACAACCAGCATGCCTATGACCAGGATAAATGGCCAGCCAGTCGCTTCACGCGCGCCAGACGCTAAGCCTGTCCACACCGCGATGGCCTGGCTTCCGACCAGCATGAAGAGCATTACCAGGTAAATAGCTAAAATTTGCTTCAGGTGGGTGCGGGATAGTATGGCGGTTAATAACAGTAGCCCTCCCCCGATAACAGCCAGAAGCCCGAGCTCGGCCGGCATCAGGTAATCAACCCTGAGTCTGTGGCGCGCAATTGATATGAAAGCGCCAGTAAGAATTGTGGCAAGCATTGGTAAAAAGGCCAGAACAGTGCCGGTTATGGCAAAAATCCTGATTAATCGGTTATTTTTCTTCACTAAAAGTCTCCTTTTTTAGACCATTAAGCAAATTCCAAATACACCCATATTGTAATCCTTTTGATAATTCTATCCAGCAGACTTTCTCGCTCTAAGGTTACTATTGGGCAATTATTAACGTTTTATCATAAAGCTTTGACAGGGGAGACTCTGAACCCTTAATTTGGTAGAATCACAGTAGATAAGATAATCACATTCACAGGTTAATGTCCTATTTACCAAATAGCAATTAATCTTGATAAATTTCTGTCATTCTGCCCATTACTTATTGCAGAATTGACAAATAACCTTAAGGAGGTACTGCCTTGGCTGGCATGGAACAATTTACCCAAAAAGCAAGACGGGTTCTCAGCCTGGCTCAAAAAGAAGCGGAAAGGATGCGCAAAGAGCACATCGGCACTGAGCATTTTTTGCTGGGCTTGATGCTTGAGGACGGCTGCATTGCTAACCGCGTACTGCGTGATCTAGGATTAGATTTAGGCAGAGTTAGAGACAAGGTCGAACTGGAAACAGGTTTCGGCGATTTTACAGGTAAAGTCACACTGGCATTAGACACCCAAAGGGTGCTTGAGTTTGCGATTGAAGAAGTAACGCGCAGCGGCCAGACGAGCATTGGCACTGAACATATCCTCTTAGCACTGACGCGAGAAACCGAAAATACCGCGATGCAGGTGTTGGAAATGTTAGGCGTGCGGGCTGAACAGATACGTCGGCACACTCGGCGGGTTATTCTTGAAACCAAGCGCGAAGCTGAAGAGGATCAAAAATCAACTATCGAACCAGCGCAGACGCCTGCAGGACGCCCTTCGCCCCGTAAAGAAAAAAAGGAAACCGGGAAGACACCCTTGGTGGATCAGTTAGCCACCGACCTGACCAGTTTGGCTGAGGAAGGTAAGTTAGACCCGGTTATTGGCCGACAAAAAGAGATTGAACGCGTGATCCAGATTTTGGCACGCCGAACAAAGAACAACCCCGCCCTAATTGGCGAGCCTGGCGTTGGCAAGACCGCCATTGTAGAGGGCTTAGCGCAGCGCATTATCGAAGGGGATGTGCCTGCATTGTTATTAAATAAGCGCGTCTTACAGCTTGATGTTGGCTCGCTCGTGGCAGGCACTATGTACCGCGGCCAATTCGAGGAACGTCTCAAACGCGTTATCGATGAATTGAAGGCTTCAGAGTCAATCCTGTTTATTGATGAAGTGCATATGCTGGTTGGCGCTGGATCGGCTGGTTCGAGCGTAGACGCGGCCAATATCCTCAAACCTGCGCTTTCGCGCGGGGAACTGCAGGTGATTGGCGCAACGACTTTAAATGAATATCGCAAGAACATCGAAAGTGATGCTGCCCTTGAGCGGCGTTTTCAGCCTATAGTGGTAGATGAGCCAACGGTTGAAGAAACTATCGAGATTTTACACGGCATCCGGCCGAATTATGAACAACACCACCGCCTGCAAATTAGCGATGAAGCACTGATTGCAGCGGCCAGGCTATCTGCGCGGTACGTCACTGAGCGATTCCTGCCTGATAAGGCGATCGACCTGGTGGACGAATCAGCTTCGCGCGTGCGCATGTATAAAAGCCCCGCGGCTGAGAGTACAAAAGAATTAATGACCAAGCTGCGCAGCATCCGCAAGGACCTGCAGAAGGCCCGGCAGGAAGGTAATAATGATGCAGTGCAGGCACTGTTAGTGCGCCAAACTGCCTTGGAGAATAAACTTGAGGAAATGCGCAGCGGTTGGGACCGCGAAGCATCTCCAACGGTCACAGATGAAGACATCGCAGAAGTGGTATCGATGTGGACAGGCGTACCGGTGATGCAAATTGCCACCGAAGAGTCACAGCGCTTGCTGAAGATGGAAGAAGAACTGCAGAAGCGGATTATCGGGCAAGAAGATGCCATCCAATCCATCGCCAAAGCGGTGCGTCGATCGCGAGCTGGTTTAAAAGATCCAAACCGCCCGGTGGGTTCCTTCATGTTCTTAGGACCCACAGGCGTGGGTAAGACAGAGCTGACCAAAGCGCTGGCAAAGCTGCTCTTTGGCAGCGAAGAAGCGCTCATCCAGCTGGATATGTCCGAATTCATGGAGCGCCACAGCGTCAGCCGCTTGGTTGGTGCGCCGCCCGGATATGTTGGGTACGAAGAAGCCGGTCAACTGACCGAAGCAATTCGCCGCCGGCCATACTCCATCGTGGTGTTTGATGAAATTGAAAAAGCACATCCTGAAGCTCATAGTATGCTGCTGCAGATTATGGAAGAAGGACATCTCTCGGATGCCAAGGGACACAAGGTCGATTTTCGCAATGCGATCATCATTATGACCACCAATATAGGCGCTGATATGATCAAACGCCAGACCAGCCTGGGCTTTGCCTTGCAGATGGACGAAGAGCAGGAAGAACAGCTGGCATACGAGGAGATGCGCAAGAAATTGACCGAGGCGCTCAAGCGCACCTTCAGGCCAGAGTTTATCAACCGCTTAGATTCGGTGATTGTCTTCAGGGCCTTGAACCGGGATCATATCCGCCGTATTGTCTCGTTGGAAGTTGAAAAAGTTTCAGAACGGCTGGTTGACCACCAGTTAACTTTGAAGCCGACGGATGCTGCCTTAGACTTTTTGGCAGAACAGGGCTATGACCCAGAAATGGGCGCCCGCCCGGTGCGGCGTATCATCCAGCAGCAGCTCGAAGATAAGCTTTCAGATGCCATGCTGGCCGAAACCTTCAAAACCGGGGAGCTTATCATCGTGGACTTGGAGGAGGTTGAGAATGATGAGGGTGGTGTGGTTAAGACGATTGTACTTAAACACGATCAAACTGAAATTACGGAAATGGAACCCGACCTGGTTGAGATGTAAGCTGTAATGGCAAAAACACATTCACAGTATGTTTGCCAGGTTTGCGGAAAAATCTCCTCCCGCAGTTTTGGACGCTGCCCCAGTTGTGATTCATGGGACAGCATGATAGAAGAAGTTGTTGAATCTGAACCAGTTAGCTCAGCCCGTGCAGTGCGCGGGCTGAGTGGCTCATCCACCCCGCGCCGTTTATCAGAAATTGAGGGTGATAGTGAGGAAAGGATGACCCTACCAATGACTGAGTTTGCCCGTGTTTTGGGTGGGGGAATCGTACCAGGCTCGATTGTGTTGATTGGCGGCGACCCCGGGATTGGAAAATCGACCCTGACGCTGCAAATGACGCTGCAGATGGCTCAAGATAACACGGTTTTGTACGTCAGCGGCGAAGAATCGGAACGGCAGATCAAAATGCGGGCGATGCGCCTGCTGCGGACGGAGAAAGAAGGAGAAGCGGATTTACCAAAACAGCTTTTCCTAGTCACAGAGACGAATTTAGCGGTAATCTTTTCCCATGTTCAGATGGTAAAGCCGAGCTTGTTGGTGGTGGATTCGATCCAAACGGTGACTTTGCCTGAAATGGAATCAAGCGCGGGATCTATTTCACAGGTACGGGAATGCGCTGCGCGTCTGCGTGAGT
>Ga0209723_1006672_pt1 | contig 10979 bp, 12 predicted proteins | sample BiotimSIPDNA_2_FD_185750 | JGI IMG/M metagenome (GOLD analysis project Ga0209723, IMG submission 185750) | Anaerobic biogas reactor microbial communites from Washington, USA - Biogas_R2 time_0 SIP DNA (SPAdes) (version 2) | ecosystem: Engineered > Bioreactor > Anaerobic > Unclassified | place... | reverse complement strand
TTACGTTAGCGAAATCACCCATCATAATCAAACGATTCAGCCGGCAAACTGTGATGTACCACGCAACCCAGGCGCAACCATCATTGCCGCCGGCGCTATCCAACTTTTTGGAGAATCGTAATGATTTGATTTTGAAAGGGATTTTGGTGGAGCTGACGAGGATCGAACTCGTGACCTCCTGACTGCCAGTTTTCCATTAATTATTGCGCCTATTGTGTTTATGAGATTTACACCCGGCACAGCCCGGCACGGAGCGGCAAAAAAACGCAACTTCCGCACCCCGGACGCAACCGTTCCCACCCCCCGGGTGGGGTCGAGCCCTTTGCCTCGCGGTTCCGCCACGCCGGGAACCTGCGCTATTGCATGAGCGTCTCCATCGATAAATGGAGATAGCCGGGGACCGAAGTATGTCCACCCTTGCCATATGTCCACGTTTCGTGGACAATAAACTATCATGGACAGAAAAGCACGTCACGACAAGGCTCTTATGGAGGAGGTTTTGACCGCCGCCCAACGACCGGGAATCCGTGCCGAAATCGAGGAATGGGATCCCAAGGTTATCGGCGGGGGAGTGGACGCATGGATAACGCTTCAAATAGGAGACGCAACGGTTCGCTACGCGGCGGTGTTGAAGCGTGGGTTGCGCCCCGCTACCCTGGGGGCGGCGATTCAGCAGATTCGACAGACCGGGAAAAAGACGCTGCTGATCACCGACTACATCACGCCGCAGCTTGCCGATGCCCTGCGGGATCACGCGGTTGCCTTCATGGATGCCGCCGGCAACGCCTTTCTTGACGATCCCCCGGTTTTTGTATGGGTCAAGGGAGAACGCCCGATGCCGCGGACAGCGCTTCAACCCGCCGGGAGGGCGTTCCAGGCGGGCGGCCTGCAGGTGATTTTCCTGCTCCTATGCCACCCGGACATGGTGGATCGTCCGTATCGCGAAATCGCCCAAATGGCCGGCGTGGCGCACGGGACGGTCGGCTGGGTCATGGCCGAACTGCCCCAACTCCGGTTTGTCGCCAGGGTCGGGGGAAAACGGCGCCTGCTCGAACCCCGGCGGTTGCTGCAGCAATGGGTCGAGGCATATGCGCGCACTCTCCGGCCCAAACTGCTCCTCGGCCGCTACCAGGCGGAAAACCTCGATTGGTGGAAAACGGTCGACCCGACCGCCTATGATCTCATCATGGGCGGTGAAGGCGCCGCGGCCCGACTCACCCGCCATCTGCGCCCCGGCAGCCTGACATTTTTCGGCCGCAGAGCCGAAGCGCGCTTCCTCCTGGATCAACGTCTTAAGGAGGATCCGACCGGAGAAGTGGAAATCCTGCGCCGCTTCTGGCAGTTTGACAATCCTGAACCGGCGCTCGCTCCCAAGATCCTCATCTATGCCGATCTGCTCGCCATCGGGGACGCCCGATGCCTGGAGACCGCGGGATTGCTCCATGATCAGATCATCGATCGATTTAACGCGTAAGCGGGAACTGGTATTTTTATCGGATCTCGTAGCCGCCGTTCGATCCGCGCTTCCGAAAACGGATATGCTCCTGGTCGGAGCCATGGCCAGGGACCTGCTCCTTTTTCATGCCCATGGCATAAAAGCCGCACGGGCCACCGAGGACATAGACCTCGCATTTGCCGTAGCGGACTGGCCCTCTTTTGACAGTCTGCGAAAGTCGCTGCTGGGCTCCGATGCCTTCCATCCACACCCCCGAGCGATACACAAGCTCCTATACGGCCCCGATACCATTGTGGACCTGATTCCCTTCGGCGGATTGGAGAATCCTGACGGAACCATCTCATGGCCGCCTCACGGCGACACCGTAATGAGTGTCCTGGGATTCAAGGAAGCTCTCTATTCATCCGTAGGTGTTCTGCTCCCCTCCGCCCGGCAGATAGCCGTCGTATCCCTTCCCATGCTTGCGGTGCTCAAGATAGTCGCCTGGTTAGAAAGAAGAACCGTAGTCCCCCGCAAAGATGCCTTCGATCTTCTGCTGATTCTGCATAACTACCTGGATGCGGGCAATTCCGAACGGTTGTATCGAGAGGCCGGCCAGTTGCTTGAATATCCGGGTTTCGACTACGAGAGGGCCGGTGCATGGCTGGCGGGAAAGGATGCGCTGGAAATCATTCAACAGTACAGCCCAAGAGCAACTCTCATCGAGGAAAGGCTTCGCTCCCTGCTTGCACCGGAAACCAACCCCGAGGGCCCATTACAGCTGATAGGTGAGGCTCGCTCCGATAATCCGGAACGCTCCCGCCAGCTGTTATTCGCCTTTCTCGCGGGGTTCAGCGGGATGGACCGGGATACGGGATATGCCCCCAATCGATGACCTGGCGGGGTAACCCCTCCCTTCAGCATTCCAATGTGCGCTACGGCAGCGGCTCGTGTCCGGAGGTAATCTCGGGCACGAAGTCCTCGCGCGCCTGCCCACCCGCCATAGGCGGAGGGGCCGAGGCGGATTGGGAGTCCACCGTCTTTACCCCCCGGGGAATGATGCGATCAAACCCTGTGGATGATTTGGTGCCGTGTGGGCTGGGCTACCTTTTGTTCCAGGCGTATCCAGAACTCCACTCCAGAAAGGCAACCGCTTCGGGACTCGGCTTGTCTTCCATCAGGACGAGCTCCGCCAATCCTTCGGAGAACCCCGCAACCTTGGCCGCCTCGAGGAAGGGGGCCGTAATCATTGCCGCCTGCTCCATCCAACTTTTTGGAGGATTGTAATGATTTGATTTTGAAAGGGTTTTGGTGGAGCTGACGAGGATCGAACTCGTGACCTCCTGACTGCCAGTTTACCACTAAATATTGATACCATTGTGCTTACTAGACTTACAAGGGGCACATCGCGGCACGGAGCGGCAAAAAAACGCAACTTCCGCACCCCAGACGCAACCATTGCCACCCCCCCCCGGGTAGGGTCGCGGGGTTGGCCCTCTTACCCAATATATGGGACCCACCCCCTATCGGCACGACTGCAATTTTTCTTTGCTGTAGGCGAATGTTTCAAAAAGTCTGATTCGCTACCCGTGCGAAGTCGACCGGCGCCTCCCTTCTGGGTATCGGATAAGGACTGGAATGTGAAGCTGCCGTAACCATTCCGTGTGGAAGAATTCACGCTTACGGCGCCATAGGTCCCTTGCCTGGTCCCAGAGTTGCTCCGGCATCCGCTCCCCACGTCGTCGCGTTTTGCGCCATTGATCGATCTGCTTGCAAAGGCATGCTATGTCCGGAGTGATTGCACAACACGCGAGGGACTTCTCGGGTTTCATTGGGCTGTCCTCCTGGCGCGTTCTATGCGCCGACAGCCTCTGAAACTATCAAATCGCGGCAACCGGAGTCACGCACGCTTGCCGAAAGGACACGATCCGTTACACGCAGAAGCGCTGGGAACAGCTTACCCGCTTCCTGCACATCCCTGGAGCGCCTCTGGACAACAATGCCGCCGAACCCATTCTGAAGAAAGCCATTCTGAGCAGGAAAAACAGTTACTTCTACAAGACCGCCCGCGGCGCTCATGTCGGTGACCTGTTCATGAGCCTGATCCACACCGCAGAGCTCCAGCAGGCCAATCTATTCGACTATCTGACCGAGCTGCAGAAGCACGCAGGCAAAGTGCGAATTCATCCCTCACGCTGGATGCCTTGGAACTACCGCGAAACCCTCGATAACCTGCTGGATCGGGGAACCTCCGCCCCTGAAATCTCAAAACGTCCCCTGAAAATGGCCGAAAACCTGGGCTACGCATCGTTGCCGAAAAGACACAGCAGAACATAACTTGCACTCCCATCTTGTATGACTTAGGCTGTCTGCATCGTGCATCGTGAAATTCCCTTTCGTGCGCTTGGCGGCTCGCGGTTGGGAGTTCCCGATGGACTGCGGGATCTGTCAAACTTCTGCTGCCTCCCCGGCAGAGCCGGGGGGCCTCCCTTTGTAGGCTAGCTGAATCATGGAGGCTGAGCTTACGACGTTTAAAACGGGGACACTATAATCACAAACCTACATCCTCTACGTCTGTCCGATCTCCTTCATTCGTTTCATTGTGGCCGTTCATCTTCTTTTATATAATTCCGGATATCGTTCTTGCATGTATCTGTTAACTTCTTCTAATTGTGATCGAAAATCGTCCACATTGAAGAAACGGAATATATCTTCATAATACTTTTTTAAAGCAGTAGAACTATTTTCGATTTGCCTACGATAGCATTCAGCAAGATCTTCAATTTCTGAAAAATAATTGGATGAGACATTATCTTTCTGAAACAAATACTGAATAAGATTGAAAAGACCCCGATGGCCACCCAAAGTCCCCCACTTGTGGCCACCTCAAAATCCCCCACCTAGCTGATCAGAAATCTCAATAGAGATTTCTGGCAGACGGCGACAAAACGTGCAAGCTCCCATTGTTCCGTTCACAAATGGGAGAGAGAGGATGAACGTTTTGAAGCCGTCGCTGCAGACCACGATCCAGACACTACTGAGCAAAGGAATAACTCAACGGGAGATCGAGCGCAAAACAGGTATCGATCGAAAGACCATCCGCCGTTATGCCCGGTTATCCGACCTGGGTGCCATCGGAGATGTCGGGGATTCAAAATCCCCCACCCTTCAGGAGGTGGCCACCGGGTCGGAAAGCCTATTCGTCCAAAATCCCCCACCCCGGCCACCGGCTTTCGAAGCCAAGATTCCCAAGCAAATCCGGTCGGCGTGTGAATCGCACAGGGAGTGGATCGAGGAGCAGGTGAGGCTGGGGCGCAATGCCATGGCCATCTACCAGGACTTGGTGGAACTGTTCGGTTTCACTCACCGGTACAACAGCGTGAAGCGGTTTGTGCGGCTGCTCAAACGGAAAGATCCCGAACAATATGACCGGCTGGAGTTTCTCATGGGCGAAGAGGCCCAGGTGGATTATGGCCAGGGTGCGCTGACTCTCCACAGCAGCGGCAAATACCGCCGCCCTCGTCTGTTCATCATGACCCTGAAGTATTCCGGGCGTGCATTTCGGAAGGTAGTCTGGACCTCGAGCAAGGAAACCTGGTGCCGGTTGCACGAGGAAGCCTTCCGCTATTTTTCGGGTTGCCCCCAATACGTATGCCTCGACAACCTCAAGGAGGGAGTGATCAAGCCGGACATCTACGAGCCGGACCTGAATCCGCTATATGCCGCGATGTTGGATCATTATGACGTCGTCGCCGATCCGGCGAGAGTGGGGGATCCGGACCGCAAAGGAACGGTGGAGAATGCAATAAACTACACGCAAAACACAGGCTTGAAGGGACGCAAGTTCGAAAGCATTGAAACACAAAACGAGTGGCTGATGCACTGGGAGGATCGCTGGGCATCGCTACGGATCCAGGGCCGGGTCAAGCGGCAGGTCGAAGAACTTTTTCAGGAAGAGAAACCCTATCTGCAGCCCTTGCCGCTTGAGTCATTCCGCCATTTCAAGCAGGAAGCCCGGACTGTTTACGACGATGGAACGATCCAGGTCGGCAACTCCTACTATGCGGCTAATCCCGCTCCGTTATACAGCGAGGTCCCCATCCGGATCTATGACGATCAAATCGAGATTCTCGACCCGCTCCGGATGGAGGTCATCCGCCGCCATCCCCTGAGTCGACGGCCGGGTTCCGTGATGATGAACCCGGCGGACAGGATCTTCAATCCATCGCGGGAAACGGACCGCTTGCTTGGCCAGGCCGAATGCATCGGTCCGCACACCTTCGATCTGTGCGAGACCTGGTTCAAGGAAGAAGGCCGCAGCGGGCAGCGCCGCATGTACGCCCTGGTCAATCTGGTCCGCCATTACGAGGCTTGTTACGTCGAGAAAGCGGCAGAAGTGGCGAAGCGCAATGGTCTGAGAAGTTCTAAAGCCATACGTAGGATTGTGGAGAGTATGGGAGTCGAAGACAGGGAGCGGAAAGCAGAGCAACCTGCCGGCCTCACGCAGGAGCACACGTTGATCCGCCCCGGAGAGGATTACGCCGCTTTCTGGAACCAATACGCCGCACAGGCAGACCCTCCGGCCCCTCCGGTTCACACAGAGACGCCTACGCCACAATCCCGCGGCATCAGCCGGCAGGAATTACGCGAAGTATGGCAGCAGGCGAACTGGCGTAAGGTGATCGAGGTCTTTCAGCTAAATGTGGACCCGCAGCGCTGCAGCCGGGATGATGAAATCTGGCTTCGATCGCCATTTACACAGGAACAGCGGGCTTCCATGCATGTCAGTCTTTCGGCCAATGTCTACAAAGACTTCAGCAGCGGCAAGGGCGGCGGCATTATCCAGTTCTGCCGGGAGATGCTGCACCAGCAGGGCCGTGCAATGAGCATGTTCGAGACGGCTGAGTGGATGGTGGCCCAGGGAATCTGCACGGGACTGCCCCAGACCGCGCCCGCCGGACCAAAACCCGAAGCGGGTCCCGGCAGCCCATCCGCCAATCATGCCATCGAAGTCGACCTTCGCCGCTATCTTCGCTGCGATCATCCCGAATTGAGCCGCCGCGGCATATCATCGGGCACCTGCCGCTATCTGGGATGCGGCTTTTTGCCTCCAAGAACGAACGGAGGGGAGAGCTCTCCCCTCCATTCCCGGCTTGTGTTTCAGATCCGAGGCATAAAAGAAAACGGCCACGGTGTTGAAGGCGTCATCCTAAGCCATACCGGACGGGCTCTGATGCCAGAACAGGAAAACTCCGATGGCAAATACTGGAGCTATCCTTTTCGAAAAGGTCTGGAAATCTACAACCAGGACCACCTGCTGCTGGATCCCGAAGCCGGCCGCCAGATCAGTGCATTCGGCCTGATCCTTGTCGAGGGCTTTTTCGATGTCGCCAAATTGGTGGAAGCAGGTTGCCGCAATGTTGGTGCCTTGATGGGCGCCCATATCTCCATTGAGCAGATCGAACGGTTAGTTTGGATCCGGTCACGAGTGGGGTTCTCTCGCATCGTGCTGTTTCTGGACCGTGATGAGGCCGGTCAGAAGGGCGCCTCCCAGGCATTCCACCGGCTGCGCCGACACGACTTCGACGTGAGCATCTTCGATTGGGACGGCGCTCTGATCCCCCACACGGTCAAGGACCCGGCGGACATGTCCGTTCAACAACTTCAGCAATTGCGTGTACAAGGCTGTTTTTAAACTCCAGGATGAAAAAGAAAGGAGCTTGATTGATGGAAATATCCTTAGCGGAATTACAGAGAAACCTCAAAACGATTCGCCTGCATGGCATGAGCGCCACGCTTGAAACCCGACTGGTTCAGGCTAATCAAGGCGCTTCATTCGCCGAGGTCTTTTCCTGCCTGGTGCAGGACGAAATGGACTCGCGAAACTCGCGACTGGTACAAACCCGGTTCAATGCTTCCGGACTTCCAGACCGGCCTACCTTGACCGAGTTCGATTGGGGATTTAATCCGAAGCTGCCCAAAAAGGAAATCTACGAGCTTGTCAGTTGCAAGTTTATCAGGGATGGTGCCGACGCCCTGCTTATAGGTTCGCCAGGGACCGGCAAGAGCCACATTGCGAAAACAGTGGCCCACGCCGCCATTCAGAGCGGCTACAAGGTTGTGTATCGCGAAGCCCATGCCTTTTTTGAAGACCTCTTCGAATCCGACCAGCTCAGGCGGAGGAAGAAAGTGACGAAGCTCTTCTCGGAGACCGATCTACTGGTGATCGATGACCTCTTTCTCCGGAAGAATGTTCCCAAACAGGCTGCAGACGATTTACTCGAAATTATTCTAAATCGCTACGCCTCGAGGAAAAGCTCGTTGCTTACGTCGAATCGACCGCTCGATGATTGGGGGAAACTCCTCGGCGACAACGCCGCTTCCTCGGCCATCCAGGACCGCCTGCTCCATCGCGGGCACCTGTTGAAGTTCGAAGGCCGGAGCTATCGTCTCAAGGAAGCCTCTATCAGGCTGACGGAGAGCAGACAGAAAGTCTCCGGATGAAAAAGGAATAAGCTTGGATCTCAGAACGAATTGTTAGTAGATTACCGTCATACTGTCGCCCGGGGTGGGGGATTTTGACCTGGCCACAAGTGGGGGATTTTGAAGTGGCCATCGGGGGTTGGGAACGTCTTCATCGGCGCGGGCGTCTCATTCAGCCGCAATCATCGTCGGAACTCATCGCCCAGTTCGAAGACCTAGGCAGCCCGATCGGAGCATTCGTTCGCGACAGGTGCGAAATCGGCCCCGGACACGAAGTCCGTCAAGACCGCCTGTTCGAGCAATGGAAAGCATGGTGCGAGGAAACCGGACGGGAGCATCCCGGAACAATCCAGACCTTCGGGCGCAACCTTCAATCGTTCGTCCCCTGGCTGAAGGTTTTGAGACCAAGGGTAATGGGCGTTCAGCTGAGGTATTACAGCGGGATCCGGCTGAAAGGATCGGTTGAGCCGCTATGAGACGCAGTGAGACGCGATGAGCCAAAGGGTTGAGCCGCGATGAAGTCCTTTAGAATCAATGCTGAGCGCGTTGAGACGCGATCAAACATACTCATCGCGCGTATGCGGAAAAAAAGGAACTCAAAAATATAGTAAGAAAAATAATAGGGAATATCGCGTCTCATCGCGCTCACCCCTGATTTTATTAGGGTTAATCGCAACTCAGGGCTTTGTCTCATTGCGTCTCAACGCGACTCAGCGGTCGTGCGCGGCGTCTAAATGAGCAAATTTGAACAATGTACCACTTTGCTGAACATGGTCTGGAAAACTTTCCCGCGCCGTAACCTGGGGTATGGGCATTCAAAAGTATAGGATATAGCATTCCAGACCGGGCGCTCGCTGATTTTTTTCCATATCCAAAATAGAGACATTTTTTTTAGGACAAATTCATGGCAGGACGCAAAAGAAAACCGCATAAGCTTCACGTCGTTGAAGGCACCGCGCGTAAATGCAGAACCAATCCGCGAGCGCCGGAAGCCGAACCCGAAGCGCCCGTAGCCCCGGATTATATCGGCGGCCGGGCGAAAAAATATTTCGATGTGCTCATAGACCGCATCCGCAAGATGGGCTACCTCTCGCGCAGCCATACCGAAATATTGGCTTTGGCCGCCCTGCGGCTCGCGGAGGTCGATGAACTCACAACCCTGATCGAACGCGAGGGTCCCACTTATTTCACCGTCAGGGCCGTCGTGGACGCCAAGGGAGCGCCTCTACTCGGCCCCGATGGAAAACCCATGTACGCAAAACTTAAGAAGGGACATCCCGCCGTCAGCCAGCGGTCCGAAGCCATGCGCCACGCCCAGTCTCTTTTATCCGAACTGGGATTGTCGCCGAGCGCGATGAACAGAATTACCGTTCCGGAATCGGGCAATGATGAAGACGAATGGAGAAACCTTTTGTAAGCATTCACAACCCGGCCGTCAAGGCCAGAAAGGAACAAATGAAAAAGAAAATTCCATTGTTTGACAGGGATCCACGGCATGTCGCCGCATGGGACAAGCTGCGGCAGCTGCAGCTAAAAAGAGATGAGCTCGTCAAGATCAAGGATGAAGTTCTGTATAGGCCCAAGCCGCCTGACACAATCGAGCGGGAAGCTCAAAAGCTTCTTCAGAGCGAAACGCTGGAAATCCCGCCGGCGCAAGTGCGCGACGACAAGGAACTGGAACAAGCTTATCGCGACGTTCAAATTGTCGAGCGAGCCGTAGCGGAACAGAAAAAGATAATCGAGAAGCTTCAGTACGAACTCTCCGTTCAGATATGCCGGGAGATGAAACCGGAGTATGCCGAAAAAGTCCGGGCGATCGCCGAGGCAGCCCGGAAGCTGGCGGAATGCGCCCGGCAGGAACGCGAGCTCAGGGAATCGCTCTCTGATGCGGGAGTGGTCCTGACGTTTGAGGCCATGCCGTTCTTCAAGGTTGGCTTTTCCAACGACGAATACGCCTATGCAAACATTTACGCCCGGCAGGCTAAGCAGGCCGGTTATCTATAAAGGAGAAAATTGCAATGCCGGGATTTATTGTCAGGCCGGGCGGCGGCCGTGAGTATCTGCCCAAGGAATATCGCGGTTTGCCGCAGGATTTTTATGCATACAGGATTGCGGAAACAAAACGGCAGCGTGAGGCCTCGCTTCAAATGAAGAAGGCAAGAGTTGCGCAACTCGAAAGGGACCTGCTCCTGGACAGCGAGCTTGCGCGGCTTCGCGCGAGACTTCGCCGGTCAGCCGCTAAAAACACGTTTGGCACACGCAGTTCGGGAATCCGCTTTGCGCCTCGAATCTGAAGCGCAACCTTTAACCAAAACAGGAGACGAACGAATGAAGAAAGAAGAAGCGTCGATTGAAGCTTTTGATTTATACAAAAATCGGAACTATGCGGAAGCGGTCGCGAAACTTGAGGAACTCAAGCTCAAGCGCGATCAGATGCTTAAATCGTGGAACGAAGCGGAACATAATTATTTCATTCAGCAGACCGGCCAGGACAAACAGGATATTCGGAACGCCGCGCGGGCTATTATTGAAGGTCGCGAAGAGAGTCTGAGTTCTCTGGACGATTTAAGGGCGGCTTGCATCAGACTCGCTCGCGAATACAAAGCCTATTGCTATGCCGTGGAGTTTCAGGAGCGGGAGATCCGCTCGCGGAGAATGGAAGCGTCCCAGGAAATGCATCCGCTGATCCGAACCCGATATGAGGGATTAATCCGGAAGGTCATATTCACCTATGCCGAGTTCCAGAAGGCAAGCCTGGCCGAAGATGATTTTCGAGAAATGCTCATTCTCAAAGACGTGGCCTTCCTGGGAGCCATCCATTTAATGGGCATTGATCTGCCCGGCCATTTTCGAAATTCAACCGATTGGGAAAATTACGTGGCGGAAGCCGTTGAAAGCGGATATCTGAGCCAATCCGAAGCGAAGCAGCTGACGGCTAAAGGAAAAGCGGCTTAAAACCAAACCCCCGGCAGGGCGCAGCCGGAGAACTGCGCCCTTGTCGGGGGTTTTGTTCATGCCCGATCCTTCATCTGCTCCGCGACCGTGCGCGGTTTATAATAGA
>Ga0209723_1006666_pt1 | contig 10985 bp, 9 predicted proteins | sample BiotimSIPDNA_2_FD_185750 | JGI IMG/M metagenome (GOLD analysis project Ga0209723, IMG submission 185750) | Anaerobic biogas reactor microbial communites from Washington, USA - Biogas_R2 time_0 SIP DNA (SPAdes) (version 2) | ecosystem: Engineered > Bioreactor > Anaerobic > Unclassified | place... | reverse complement strand
AAAAGATGAAAACAGCCTGATCGGCTCCGGCCTAAGGCCAAAGACAAACCACAAAACCTGAAGATCAGCCTGATCGGCCCCGGCTTAGGCCAAAGACAAACTGCAAAACTTTAAAATCAGCCTGATAAACCTAAGCCAAAAGAAGTCAGCCAAAACAATTTATAAAAACAATGGATTTGGCACAGCAAAAAGAAGGAAAAATAGAGTAAAATCAGAATTTTAACCCTTTTTGGTTTTTTTAAAGGCCTTAAATGTTAAAATTAACCCTTTTACCCAAAAAAGATACGCCCTAGGGTTAAAAATTTCTCTTAAACGGCGTTTTTGCTGTAAAAAATGGCAAATTTGCCCTAAAACAGCAATAATAATGAGGATTTTTAACCCTGGAAGCCGGTTTTAGGCATCAAAAGGGTTAAAATTTCAAATTATATACTTTTTATAGTTGGTTTTGGCCAAATATCTCTCTTTACAAATAGGAGAACTCAAAAATAGAGCATCAACCCAGTGAAAATCGCCAAAACCCCCAAAACACCACAAACCTCCAAATCGCCAAAACCCACAAACCCCCAAAATACCACAAACCTCCAAATCGCGAAAACCCACACCCCCAAAACACCACAAACCTCCAAAACATCAAAATCCACAAACCCCAAAGCTAAAAATCATAAGCTCGCCATTGCCGGGCTTTTTTGGTCAATGAACCTTCGAAGCCCGGGGATTTGTTCAATGAGCCTTCGAAGCCCGTGGGTTTGGCCAATGAAGCTTCGAAGCCTGGGGGTTTGGTCAATGAGCCTTCGAAGCCTGGGGGTTTGGTCAATGAGCCTTCGAAGCCCTGTTTTTTTTGGTCGATGCTGCCCTGTATCCTTTTGTCAAAACAGCTCCCGGTACCTTTTTTCAAAATAGCTTCCGGTGCACTGGTTTTCAAAAGAATTCCCCGGATCCAATAGAATGCGCTGATAATACCATTGAATTATTGGATTTGAATAACCTGCAGGGTTTGTGGTATAAAGAAAACGGAGGGCAAAAAATATTGAAAAAAAGTGAAATAGTTGCAGCTCTGAATGAAAAAGATTTTTCGCATTTCTATGAAAAAGCGGATCTGATAAGATACAGAGAAAAAGGCGATTATGTTTTTATAAGAGCTATTATTGAGTTTTCCAATTACTGTAGCAGAAGATGTGCATATTGCGGGATAAATGCAGATAACAAAAATATCAGCAGATACAGAATGACGGCATCGGAAATAACAGATACGGCGGAGGCGGCTGTAAAAGCCGGATACAAAACCATCGTACTGCAGTCGGGGGAAAACCATAAAGAAGACAAAAAGGAACTGGGTCGCATAATAAGAGCTATCAAAAAAAACCAGGTGGCCGTTACCCTTAGCATAGGCGAGCTTTCATATAATGATCTTTCATATTTCAAGGAATGCGGAGCAGACAGGTATCTTCTTAAGCATGAGACTTCAGATACTGATCTTTATAGATCACTCCATCCTGACGGCAATTTTGAAGAAAGGATAAAGTGCCTTAGAAATATAAAGAAACTCGGCTTTGAAGCAGGTGGAGGGTTTATGGTCGGACTTCCCGGTCAAACCATAGAAAGCATAGCAGACGATCTACTTTTGTTAAAAGAACTTCAATGTGATATGGCAGGGATAGGACCCTTTATTCCCCATCCCGACACGCCTCTTTCGGAAAGCGGCAGCGGCAGTACAGAACTTTCCAAAAGAGCAATGGCAATTGCAAGGATACTTCTTCCAAAAGCCAACCTTACAGTGACCACGGCCCTTGGCATACTTGATCCGAAAGAGCGTGATTCCGCATTCCACTGCGGAGCTAATGTTATAATGAAAAAGATAACTCCCGATGAATATAAGGAAGACTATTGTATTTATCCTGCACGATTTGACAGGACCGATATAATTAAAGATAGAAGGGAGATCGAAAGAATCGTTGTCCAAACAGGCAGGAGGCCGATATGACAAATTACAACAGCAGATCAATGAAGGCGGAAGAATTCATTTGTGATGAAGAAATCAAAAATACTCTTGAAGATTCCGCACTGCACAAAAATGACAAGGCTTTGATCGAAAAAATATTGGAAAAAGCAGCAAAATATGAAGGTCTTGATTTTAAAGAGGCCATGGTTTTGCTGGAGTGCGAAGACCCTGAAACAGTAAATCGTATGTTTGCCTTGGCAAAGGAAATAAAGGAGCATTTTTACGGCAACAGGATAGTCATGTTCGCGCCCCTTTATCTCTCCAATTACTGCATCAACGGCTGTACATACTGCCCTTATCATGCGAAGAACAAAAATATAATCCGAAAAAAACTTTCACAGGAAGAGATAAAGAAAGAAGTCATAGCTCTTCAGGACATGGGGCATAAAAGACTTGCCATTGAAGCCGGTGAGGACCCGAAAAACTGTCCCATCGAATATATACTGGAAAGCATAAAAACCATATACGGGATCAAACACAAAAACGGAGATATAAGGAGAGTAAATGTCAATATTGCCGCAACAACGGTTGATGATTACCGGAGGCTGAAAGAAGCGGGAATAGGTACATATATACTTTTCCAGGAAACATATAATAAAGAAAAATATTTAGAACTCCACCCTTCAGGCCCAAAAAGTGATTATAATTATCATACTGAGGCCATGGACAGAGCCAATGAAGGCGGGATAGATGATGTGGGATGCGGAGTCCTTTTCGGGCTTGATAATTACAAATATGATTTTGTAGGACTTTTGATGCATGCAAAACATCTGGAAGATACCTGGGGATGCGGGCCCCATACCATCAGTGTCCCGAGGATACGCCCTGCTGATGACATCGATGTGAAAGATTTTCAAAATGGTGTGCCGGATGATATTTTCAAAAAGATCGTTGCAGTACTTAGAATAGCGGTGCCTTACACCGGAATGATAATGTCCACAAGGGAAAGTGAAAAAACCAGGAGAGAGTGTTTGGAGATAGGAATAACCCAGGTCAGTGGAGGAAGCCGCACCAGTGTGGGCGGATATGAAGAGGAAGAAAGAGATGAAACCACCGCACAATTTGATGTAAGTGATACAAGGACCCTTGAGCAAGTGGTTTCCTGGCTTATCGACCTGGGATATGTGCCCAGTTTTTGTACTGCATGCTACCGGGAAGGCCGGACGGGAGACAGGTTTATGAGTTTGTTGAAAGCAGGGCAGATCGCCAACTGTTGTCAGCCAAATGCACTTATGACACTAAAAGAGTATCTGATGGATTACGCATCTCCTGAAACATATGAAAAAGGCGAGGCTATTATTCAAAAAAGATTGGCCATGGTGCCCAACGAAAAGGTAAGAGAAATGGCAAAAAAACATCTCAAGGAAATCGAGAAAGGAAAGAGAGATTTTAAGTTTTGATGAACAGTCTAAATGAAACACCAAGAGCCGGAAGGCTTCACATAAGTATATTCGGCAAGAGAAACAGCGGCAAATCTTCTTTGATAAATGCCCTTACCGGGCAGGACATAGCCATCGTTTCTGCGCATGCCGGCACAACTACGGATCCTGTTTATAAATCCATGGAACTTCATCCTGTGGGTCCGGTGGTTTTCATTGATACGGCAGGATTTGATGATTTTGGAAAGCTGGGTGAACTGAGACTCAGCCGCACAAAAGAAGTTATCAAAAAAACTGATATAGCACTGCTTTTGTTCGATGACGGCAGTCTTGACCCTGAAGAGGGTTGGCTGTGCAGTTTGAGAGATGCGGAAATTCCGGTCATCCCCATAATAAATAAAACAGATGTACTGGATCGGGCGGTTCTGCAGCAAAAGGTCATAATGGTATTCGGACTTATACCGATAATGGTAAGTGCCGCCGACGGTACCGGGATAGAAGATATCAAGAAGGCCATAGATAAGCTGGTCCCGGAAGATTTCAAGCGCGAAAAAATTCTGGGGGATATGGTTGGCGCCGGCGAAACAGTTCTTTTGGTCATGCCGCAGGATATACAGGCGCCGAAAGGAAGGCTTATACTGCCCCAGGTCCAGGTGATAAGGGAACTGCTTGATAATAAATGTACTGTTGTATCTACTGTTTCGGATGGGTTTTTGAAAGCTCTGGATTCGCTTTCCAGGGCGCCTTCCCTTATTATTACTGATTCCCAGTGTTTCAGATATGTGAATGAAAATAAGCCCGGAGAGTCGGCGCTTACATCTTTTTCAATATTGTTGGCTGCATTTAAGGGAGATCTCAAAACTTTTATTGAAGGCGCCGCAGCGATAGATTCTCTGACAGAGAAATCAAGGGTGCTCATAGCGGAGGCCTGCACCCATGCGCCCCTTGAAGAGGATATAGGAAGAGAGCAAATCCCCGGGATGCTCAGGGAACGTGCAGGTGAAGGAATGAAAGTTGATATTGTTGCCGGCTCCGATTTTCCAAAAGACCTTAAAAAATACGATTTGATAATCCACTGCGGCTCATGTATGTTCAACCGCAAGCACATGATGTCAAGGGTAGAACAGGCAAAGGCCCAAGGTGTCCCCATCACCAATTACGGAATAGTAATGGCAAAACTAAAAGGGATCCTTGATGATATAACTCTGCCTCCCAGCCGTTGAACCGTCCCATCCCCCCTAGCCACCCATCCACCCGGCGGCGCGGCTTGTCTGTTGCGATTTTTCTGCGCACTCACCCAGCCGCTTAACCGTTCCACCCACCCCCATCCCCCGTTTGTTCAGTCGCTGAAATAGCGAGCTTTTTTATTTCGGGATCCGGCGGAAGCTGCCTCCACATAGGCTGCTCCGCCGGGGAAAACTTGCTCGGGAGAGCCTGAAGAAGCGGCTTCGCAGAGAATCTACAGGAAATTGCCGCCAAAGATTGTTATTCAAGGGCGGCTTCCTCTTTTTACACCATATATCAATGCATTATCAATGCCATATTTCTGGATTTTCAACCACTGAATCCTAAAATCATCATAATCCATAAAATCATTGGATTTTTCACAGCAAAACGAAGGGAAAAAATAGCAAAATCAAAATTTTAACCCTTTTTGCGGTTTTTTAAGGCCTAAAATGTTAATTTTAACCCTTTTTACCCAAAACCATATGCTCTAGGGTTAAAATTTCCTCTTAAAAGGCGTTTTTGGTGTAAAAAATGGCAAATTCAGCCAAAAAAAACAGAAATAATGGTGATTTTTAACCCTGGAACCGGGTTTTTAGCACGAAAAGGGTTAAAATCTCAAATTATATACTTTTTAAAGCCGGTTTTAGCCAAACATCTCCTTTTATGTATAGCGTGACGGAAAAACAGAGAGCCAAAAGGCCCAACCACCAAGTACAAAATGCACAAATCCCCGATCCTTCCCAACCTCCCCCAACCTTTCTCAATCCTCCTCAACCCCAACACCTGAAACGATTTTCAAACAAAGACAAATTCTCACCTAACCCCAAAACCCCCAAGTCCCCAAAACCCCAACGAAAAACAAAAATAAAAAGGTTGATACCTCGAAACAACTGTGGTATAGTAAATAAGCTGTGTATAGAATAGCAAATTATGCAAAGGGGAACCTGAGCAGGAAAGAGGTGATAAGCATGAAGGAAGGAATCCATCCTAAATATCAGGAATGTAAAGTAACTTGCGCATGCGGTAACGAGTTCGTTACAAAATCGACAGAAAAAGAAATAAGACTTGACGTTTGCTCAGCATGCCACCCGTTCTTTACAGGACAGCAGAAGTTCATAAACAGAGGCGGTCGTGTCGAGAAGTTTAAGAACAAGTACAATATGGATTAATTATTAAAACCGGAATTGATTTTCCGGTTTTTTTATAGGCCTGATTATGATATAATAATCATTTGAAAATAGACGCAAGGGAGATAAAAATGTTCGACAAACTGGATTTCATTTCAGATAAATATGATGAGCTTTCGGCAAAGGTCTCGGACCCTGAAATCATTGCAAATCAGGCACTTTGGCAGAAGTATGCCAAAGAGATGGGAGAGATGGAGCCCATAGTAAAAAAATATCAGGAGTACAAAAAGATCAAAGGAGATCTTAAGGGCGCCAAAGAAATGCTGGATGAGGGCGGCATGGATGAAGAACTTAAGGAAATGGCAAAAGCTGAACTTGCCGAGCTTGAAGAAAAAACACAGCCTCTGGAAGAAGAGCTTAAGGTACTTTTGCTGCCAAAGGATCCTAACGACGACAAAAACGTTATCCTGGAGATCCGTGCGGGAACCGGCGGCGAAGAGGCTGCGCTTTTTGGCATGGACCTTCTTCGCATGTATAAGATGTATGCCGAAAACCGAGGTTGGAAATCCGAGATAATAGAAATCAACGATACTGATATAGGCGGGATAAAGGAAGTTGTTGTTCTCATTAAAGGAAAGGGTGCATATTCAAGGTTGAAGTATGAAAGTGGGGCGCACAGAGTGCAAAGGGTCCCCGAAACCGAATCCAGTGGCAGGGTGCATACTTCAGCGGCCACCGTAGCGGTGCTTCCGGAAGTGGAAGGTGTTGAAGTCGAAATAAACCCGAATGATGTAAGAGTGGATGTCTACAGAGCATCAGGAAATGGCGGTCAGTGTGTAAATACAACGGATTCGGCGGTAAGACTCACCCATGAGCCCACGGGTCTTGTAGTGACATGTCAGGATGAGAAGTCCCAGATAAAAAATAAAGACAAAGCATTTAAAGTATTGAAATCAAGGCTTTATGATCTGAAAATGCAGGAGCAGAACAAAGAGATAGCGGACAAGAGAAAAAGCCAGGTGGGAAGCGGAGACAGAAGCGAACGAATAAGAACCTATAATTTCCCCCAGGGAAGAGTTTCAGAGCACAGAACAGGAGCCACCATATACAAACTGGAAAGTTTCTTGAACGGGAATATGGATGAAATAATTGACGGCCTGATAACTCATGATCAGGCAGAAAAAATGAAAGCATTTTAGTGGGGCAAAAGCAACGAAGATCATTAATACAAACAAAAATCAGAAACCAAAAAACAAACAAAAAACCGACAAAACCAAAAAACAAACAAAAAAACCGGCAAAACAAGAAAACAGAACAAAAAAGACGGGAAAGCAAAAGAAATCACATGAAAACACAAATCCTTGAAAGCACATCTGAAAACATAAAAAAGGCGGCCGAAATAATCAAAAAAGGCGGTCTTGTGGCATTTCCCACAGAAACTGTATACGGACTGGGTGCGGATGCCATGGATCCGGAAGCCGTAAAAAAAATATATGAGGCAAAGGGAAGGCCCAGCGATAACCCAACCATAGTTCACATAGGAAGAGCCAGCGACATAGGTCAGCTTACCCGGATGCTTTCGCCCGGGATAGTTAACCTTATCGAAAATTTCTGGCCGGGCCCATTGACATTGGTCGTAAATAAAAAACCTAAAGTTCCCGATGTTACCACAGGGGGACTTGGTACTGTGGCAGTAAGGATGCCGGATCATCCCGTTGCCCTTGAACTTATAAGAAACGCAGGATGTCCCATTGCAGCACCCAGCGCGAATATTTCCGGTAAACCAAGCCCGACGACGGCAGAACATGTAATAGATGACCTTGACGGCAAAGTAGATGCCATATTGGTCGGCGGGATGTGCAGAGTTGGGATAGAATCCACAGTTCTGGATATGACAGAAGAAAAGCCCGTCATATTGAGACCCGGCATCATAACTGCAGATGATATTGAAGCAGCCCTTAACAAAGATGTGAGCATCGACAAGGTGGTTTTGCAGAAAACTTCCGACGGACAGGGCAATGAGGAGAACGCACCGAAAGCTCCCGGAATGAAATACAAACATTATGCTCCGGACGCACAGATGCTGGTGGTAGAAGGCCAGAGAGAAAAAGTCAAAAGTGAGATAAACAGGTTGAAGGATCTCAACGAGAAAATGGGTAACAAAGTGGGCGTAATGCTTTTTGAAGAAAAAGCCTTTATAGAGGCAGCTCATGATTTTTTCGCAGAACTCAGGGAGCTGGACAGGCAGGGAGTGGACATTATACTGGCAGGAGCGCTAAGTGCAACGGATGGAGTGGGATTTGCGGTCATGAACCGGATGATGAAAAGTGCAGGATATAATATAGTAAAGGTCTGAGGGAAGAACAGGCCGCTGGAAATCCAGGCTGAGGGAAGAACAGGCCGCTGGGAATCTAAGCTGAGGGAAAAACAGATCCACATAACCCCTTTATAATGGAGTGATATTATGAAAATTGCCATTGCCGCCGATCATGGCGGATATGAACTGAAAGAAAAGATAAAAGAGTATCTTGAAAGCATCTATGCGAATGACAAAGATGTGGAGATACTTGACATAGGCACCGATTCGGATGCCTCTGTTGATTACCCCATGTATGGCAAAAAGTGTGCCGAGAAAGTGGCATCCGGTCAAGCACAAAAAGGAATAGTCATATGCGGCACCGGAATAGGCATATCCATTGCAGCCAATAAGGTGAAAGGAATAAGATGCGCACTTTGCACAAATGAGAAAATGGCAGAAATGTCAAGAAAGCATAATGATGCAAATATGCTGGCCCTGGGAGGACGAATAACAGACCCGGATACGGCATTAAGAATAGTAGATGTCTGGCTCAAAACAAATTTTGAAGGCGGCCGGCACAAGAGACGTGTAGATATGCTTGACTGCATATAAATAAATTAATTTTTAAAAAAGAATATTTGGAGGTACAAGATGGGAAAAGTATATGTTTTTGATCATCCGTTGATCCAGCACAAAACAGCAATGATAAGAAAAAAAGAAACAAGCGTAAAAGATTTCAGAGAGCTGGTAAAAGAAATAGGCATGCTGATGGGTTATGAAGCAACAAGAGATCTTCCTCTTAAGGAAGTGGATATCGAAACCCCCATCTGTCCCACCAAAGTAAATATGCTCAAAGGTGAAGACATAGCCATAGTGCCCATATTAAGAGCAGGGCTCGGATTGGTTGACGGTATGCTTGCCCTGGTACCCAATGCGAAAGTGGGTCACATAGGACTTTACAGAGATCCCGATACACATATGCCTGTGGAGTATTACTGCAAGATGCCCAATGATGTTGACAAGAGAAAGGTATTTGTGGTGGATCCCATGCTGGCCACAGGAGGCAGTGCGGCGGCGGCCATCGATTTCATAAAAGAAAGAGGCGGTAAAGATATAATTTTCATGTGCCTTATAGCCGCGCCGGAAGGGATAGAAGTTTTGCAGAAGGCTCATCCCGATGTGGACATATATATAGCAGCAAAGGATGAAAAACTGAACGAAAATGCTTACATCGTACCTGGCCTTGGAGATGCGGGCGACAGATTGTACGGAACCAAATAGAACCGGATACAAATAAACATAACCAAACATAACCAAATAAAACTAAATAGAGAAAAATAAAACAAAAAAACAGCACATGCAAAAAACAATTGTAAAGGATCCGGCAAATATTCCGGAAAGCAAAACAAAGGTGTAAGCCATATAATTATTGAGTGGGAAAGGTTAAAACAGGAGGAGACAAAAGATATAAAATGGAAAGACAAGTAAAGTCAAAAGAGAATGCCATAACGACAAACCAGTATATGCTTAAATGGATAGACAGGGTCGCAAAGATATGTAAGCCAAAACAGATAGTCTGGATAACCGGTGAACAGGAACAGCTGGAGTCATTAAGGAAAGAAGCATGTGAACTTGGCATATTCCATAAGCTCAATGAAGAGAAACTTCCCGACTGCTATCTTCACAGAAGCGATCCAAACGATGTTGCCAGAGTGGAAGGTCGTACATATATATGCAGCAGGAAAGAAGAGGACGCGGGTCCCACCAACAACTGGATGGAACCCAAAGAGATGTATGAAAAACTTGAAAACCTATACGACGGTTCCATGAAAGACAGAGAAATGTACATCATTCCCTTTTCCATGAGCATCGTGGGATCACCCTTTTCAAAATACGGAATCGAAATAACAGATTCCCTTTATGTGGTGCTTTCCATGGCCATAATGACAAGGATAGGAAAGCCGGTCCTGGAAGCCATCGGAGATTCAAAGGAATTTACAAAGGGAGTACATTCAAAAGCCGGGCTTGATCCCGAAAAAAGATATATAGCCCATTTCCCCGAAGATAATGCCATAATGTCCATAAATTCGGGATACGGCGGCAACGTGCTTCTGGGCAAGAAATGTCTTGCCCTGCGTATCGCATCATACCTGGGCAGAAGAGACGGATGGATGGCTGAACATATGCTCATACTGGGGATAGAAAACCCCAAGGGAGAAGTAAGATATGTGGCAGCAGCATTCCCTTCGGCATGCGGTAAAACCAACCTGGCCATGCTTATACCCCCAAAACATTTTGTAAGATCCGGCTGGAAAACCTATTGCGTAGGCGATGATATAGCCTGGCTACGCGTGGGTGAAGACGGCCGTCTTTGGGCAAGTAACCCTGAGTACGGGTTCTTCGGAGTTGCCCCGGGCACCAATGAAAAATCAAATTATAATGCCTTGGCCAGCACAAAAAAGAACACTATTTTTACAAACGTGGCACTGGACCGGGACGATAATACTGTATGGTGGGAAGGCCTCACAAAAGAGCCTCCCAAAAATGCCCTCAACTGGAAAGGTGAACCCTGGGATCCGGCATCCGGCGAAAAGGCCGCCCATCCCAATTCAAGATTTACTGCTCCGGCAGAGAACTGCCCCTGCATTTCCACTGAATTCAACAGTGCAAAGGGTGTTCCCATTTCAGCAATAATTTTCGGAGGCAGAAGAGCCAAAACAGCCCCCCTTGTTTATCAGTCCCGTGACTGGAACCATGGCGTATTCGTGGGCTCCATAATGGCTTCGGAGACCACAGCTGCCATAACTGGAGAAACAGGTGTGGTAAGAAGAGATCCCATGGCAATGCTGCCTTTCTGCGGATATCACATGGGCGATTACTGGCAGCACTGGATAGACATGGGAAGAAAAATAGAGCATAAACCCAAGATATTCAACGTTAACTGGTTCAGGACC
>Ga0209723_1006661_pt1 | contig 10993 bp, 10 predicted proteins | sample BiotimSIPDNA_2_FD_185750 | JGI IMG/M metagenome (GOLD analysis project Ga0209723, IMG submission 185750) | Anaerobic biogas reactor microbial communites from Washington, USA - Biogas_R2 time_0 SIP DNA (SPAdes) (version 2) | ecosystem: Engineered > Bioreactor > Anaerobic > Unclassified | place... | reverse complement strand
ATCGAGGATATCCATTTAATCCCGGATATTGATCGCTCTTTGCTTGAGGTGCGGGTGGGTTGTGCCAACAGCCGGCCTGGTTTAACCGTTCTGGCGAGGGTAAGCCTGGCTGGCAACCCGGTGACTGAATTATCTTTCAGTCCTGACAAAACCTGCGAAATTCAAATACCGGGTATGCAGTTATGGTCCCCCGAATCACCAACGCTGTATGATCTGCAGATCACTCTTCTCGATGGCTTGCAGGAAGTTGATCGGATCTCCTCTTATTTTGGTATGCGGAAATTCAGCCTGGGGAAAGATTCATTGGGTAAGCCCAGGTTGTGTTTAAATAATGAACCATATTTCATGCTTGGCCCATTGGACCAGGGATATTGGCCTGATGGGCTTTACACCCCACCCTGTGATGAAGCCATGCGTTCGGATATTGAGTTCTGCAAAATCGCCGGTTTTAATATGCTGCGCAAGCACGTCAAGGTGGAACCTGCCAGGTTTTATTATCACTGTGATCGCCTGGGGATCATTGTCTGGCAGGACATGCCAAATGGTGGAATGACGCCTCCCGCAGCATGGTTCGCCTTTCAAAATTCTGCAGTAAATAGGAAAGATGACCGACATTATGCCCCCCTGGGACGCAGTTCACAGTCCAATCGCCAGCAATTTGAGATCGAATTGAAAGAAATGGTCAATTCGTTAAAGAACAGTGTCTCGCTTGCTGTGTGGGTGCCATTCAATGAGGGTTGGGGGCAATTTGATGCCAGAAGAATTGGCAGCTGGCTCAAAGAGTATGATCCATCCCGTTTGATCGACTTGACCAGCGGCTGGTTTGATCAAGGTGCTGGAGATTGCAGGAGCCTGCATATTTATTTCAGACCATTAAATGATATACCAATGGACGCACGTCGGGCAACGGTCCTTTCTGAGTTTGGCGGTTATCAAATGACGATCAGTGACCATGCCTGGAACAACAAGCCAATGAAAGTGTATAAAGGCTATCAAAATTCAGAATCATTAACACAAGCTTACCGAGATTTATTGCAATTGCACTTACTGCCATCAATCAAACGAGGACTTTCAGCAGCGATCTACACCCAGACCACCGATGTGGAGATCGAATTGAACGGATACCTGACCTATGACCGGCAAATCCAGAAGTTCGCTTTGGATTTTCTCAATCCCCTTCATGGAGAAATAATCCAAGCCAGCCCCAAATAAAAATAAGGAGCTATCCTGCTCCTTATTATTCTTGAATGTGATAATTGATTAGAGACTACCCACGGCCTGGGTCAGGTCATCATACAGGGTGAAGTAAGGCACAATTCCTACCAGGTCCATGGATGCACGGATGCGTTCATCCATTTTGACCAGGATCAATTCGCCATTATTACCTTTTTTCAATTCCTTTTGGACACGAATAAGAGCCCACCAGCCCGCACTTGAAATAAAATTGATGTCACTCATATCAAAAACGATATTGTATACGTTCTTTTCAATGAGCTTGTTCATCGCTTCTTCTACTTCAGGAGCGGAATAGCTGTCAATTCTTCCTTTACCATGTAGGACAGTACATCGCTTGTATTCAGTAAGTTCAAATTCCATTTTCTACTCCATTTGCTGAATAATTGATTTCGTAAAATTATTATAGCACGGGAAATTATATTCTTTTAATACTTGTATAGAATTATAAGAAGGCTCATCTGCCTTAATCCATTATAATATGCCCCTATGAAATACCACATATGGACCGAAGGATGCCAGATGAATGTCGCCGATTCGCGGTATCTTTCTTCATCCCTTGAAAAACTGGGTTATGAACATACCCCGGAGATAGAATCTGCTGATGTGATCGTCCTCAATACCTGCGTTGTCAGGCAAAGTGCGGAAAATAAAGCCATAGGGCGCCTTAGTTCGCTGCGACCCCTGAAACAGCGCAATCCCGACCTGGTGATAAACCTGATGGGATGCCTGATCGGGATCCATGGTAATGAACTGGTTAAGAAGCGCTTTCCATGGGTGGATGTTTTTTCTCCCCCCTCAGATCCCATGCCCCTGCTTCAATTCCTGGCAGATCGGTCCGGCAAAGCACAAAATGAAGAATGGCGACAAAAAATTGATGCCATTGTTGATGAAGATTACATCCTCCCCCGGTACGAAAGCGGGAAATTGGTCTCAGCGAATCTGCCTGTTGTCCTGGGTTGTTCGCATGCCTGCGCCTATTGCATCATCCCCTTCCGGCGCGGTAAAGAGGTCAGCCGACCGATGGATGAGATATTGAAAGAAGCACACGCTTTGACCAGCCAGGGAGTCCGAGAAATTGTCCTGCTGGGCCAGATCGTTGACCGCTATGGCCTGGACCTTGAACAAAAAACCAGCCTTTCTGATCTGCTCAGGGAATTGTCAGGCATTCCCGGGTTATTACGCATTCGTTTCCTGACCTCGCACCCCAATTACATGACAGATGAATTGATAGACAGTGTGTTCACCCTGCCTAAAGTGATGCCCCACATCGAAGTGCCCATCCAGGCCGGGGACGATAAGATCCTGGAGGTCATGAGGCGGGGTTACACTTCCTTGGAATACCGCAACCTGGTAAAAAAGATCCGTACCCGTATTCCAGGTGTTTCGATCGGCACAGATGTGATCGTCGGTTTTCCCGGTGAAAGCGATAAACAGTTTCAGAACACCTATGACCTTCTGGCTGATTTGAAGCTGGATGTGGTGCACCTCGCCAGGTATTCACCGCGGACAGGCACCTATTCTGCCCGTTTTCTTCCTGATGATGTCAGCAGTGAGGAAAAAATGCGCCGCTTTCGCTTGATCGAAGATCTGCAGGAGAAAATTAGCACCGAGATCAATGCTGCTTACCTGGATCGGAATGTGGATGTCCTATTTGAAGGTAGTTCCAAAAATCGCTGGCGGGGAAGAACCCCAACCAATAAATTGGTTTTCATTGAAAGCCCGGAGAAACTCCTGGGAATGGAGCGACTTGTAAAAATTACTTGGACTGGACCCTGGTCAATGCTTGGAGAATTAGCTGTACCAGGGAAATAATTACCAGGCTATTTTACATTCTGCAGGATCTTGTCATCATAAGGGCAGATGTCACTCAGAAAACAACTTCCGCAAAAAACCTTGCGCGCCTGGCATAATTCACGACCCAACCTGATCAAATTCAAATGCAGAGCTTCAAATGACCCATCCGGGGCAATAGCTTCCAGGTAGGTATGTGTTTTTTCGCGATCCAGGTTGCCAGGTCGCAGACCTAGCCGGCCGCTCACCCGGAAAATGTGCGTATCCACAGGGAAAGCCGGGATGCCCATTGAAAACAGCAGCACAATGGCAGCTGTTTTGGGTCCAACCCCCTTTAATTCAGTCAACCAGTTCCTTGCATCATCCCTCGGCATGGACCTCAGGAAATCCAGGGATATCTCTCCACTGTGGGCTGTGATCTTCTGCAATGCCTCCTGGATGTGGGGACCTTTTTGATTGGCCAACCCTGCAACGCGGATCGTCTCAATGAGCTCCTCGGTGTCACAGTCCCGGACAGCTTCCCAGGTTGGAAACCGTTCAGTCAAAGACATGAACGCTTTATCTCGGTTGATATCATTGGTATTTTGCGAAAGGATGGTCGAAACAAGTTCAGCCACAGGGGCCAATGGCTCACGCCATTCCGGCGCACCCCAAACTTTTAGAAGTCGCTGATGGACCTGGTCAAGTCTCTGGCGGTGAATGGCAGTCAATTCTGCCGTTGGATCTATCGCCATGAAACCTGGTCCATTGAGAAAGCAGGTTGCATCACGCCAACCTCAAGATGACGCCAGTTGTAGATTTTCTGCATTGAAAATTCCTGCATGGCAGATGAAACTTTGACATCCATTAATCCAAGTTTTTCGAGGATTGCCAGGGAAACTGATGAAATTGCCCTTTTGGCATGATCGCCATCAGAGATCTTCAAAGCTATACCCAAAGCCGGGGAACCCTTTCCCAACGCCCCGGGTTTGATACCCATGCACTGGTAACCTTCAGCACCGCCCTTGGCGATCAATTTGCCATTCATTGCCTGCATCAATATCGTGTCAAACCTTCCGGGTCCAGCCACCATCTCAGGGTGTGATGCCATCGCGGAAAAGATCCGCTGACTGGCACTTGCCCGTTGTGGGTTCAAACCTTCAGGGTCGCATAACCTGGCGATGGCCATGGCAAAATTCTGCAACGGCAGGGCATATACAGGTGCACTGCACCCATCGAGCCCGGGTTGAATGCCTGAGGGGTCCAGATCGCACATTTCGGCAACAACCTGCCGGATGGTCTGCTGAACCGGGTGGTCAAGTTCAAGGTAGTCTTCCAATGGCAGCCCCTGCATCTTTGCAAAAGCAAGCATCCCGGTGTGTTTTCCCGAACAATTATGCCTGTAGGCATCTGGCACTTCGTTCTTCGCCTTCATGGCTTCAGCTGTTGCCTTGTCCATTGGCCAGTGAACGCCGCATTTCAGGTCATTCACACTGATGCCGATCCTGGAGTGCAGGTTTTTGAGAACCTCCACATGCTGATCGGTCCCCGAGTGTGAAGCGCAGGTGATCGCAATCTCTTTTGGTGTAAGCCCCCAGTATTGGTCACCGCCATTTTCGAGGAAAGCCAGCGACTGCAGCGGTTTCATGGAACTCCTGGGAAATGTACGCGTGGCAGAGTTCCCCTCGGATGCAATGATCTTTCCTTCCCGATCGGCAACAACAAATGCACCAAAATGGCATGATTCAATAACCTCCCCGCGGGTAAGGTTCAACAATGGCACATAATCATCATGTTTCATCGATATATAACCAACCTGGAATTATTGTTTTTTTGGAAAGTGATGTTGATCAAAATAAGAGGTCAACCCCCACTTCAGGCGGTTAATGAACACTTCACGGTTCTCTTTTTGATCTTCAAAATTCTTATTTATCTTCTCAGCCAGAAGGGTCGCTGTATCCGGTGCAACCCCCTTTTCCTGGACACGGTTGCAGGCTGTCTGAATACCTTTTATGAGTTTCGCCATTTCACGCACATCATCCTTGGTCACGATTCCATTCCGGCCACCTACAATGACATGATTACGATAAGCAGGTGAAAGCAGTGTCTTTATATCCTTTAGCCACTCCTCAAGGTCGGCAAAAGCCAGGAACGGCGGCTGGGTGACCAAAACACTATCCCCGACAAACACAAGTTTCTCATCAGGAATGTCCACCCAGATCCCTGCCGAATTTGCCCCGGAATGATGATGCAGGACGACTTCCATCGTGCCCCAGTTAATGGAAAGTTTTTCTTCAAAAGTGATTTCCGGAGGGATCCAGCGCATGTTGCTCAGGCCATCATATGTCTCCCACATGGCACCCGCCTCAAGCTCCTGGGCGCGCAATGCACCAGGCCGGCTTTTGACCATGGAGATCGCATTCGCCTGGGCAATGACAGGGCTTTCCATGCCTTTTACTCCCAGGGTGCGATCCATGTGTGTGTCCAGGTTGATCAACAGCCTCTCACTCATGCCACCCTTGGCATTCAGAGTAACCCGCCAACTTTTAACATCCTCAATGCGGAATGGGGAATCGATCAATATATTGCCATGCTTGGTACAGATCGCACCAACCACAACGCCTGAGTATTTTGTCTCAATAAAAATGTCCTTGGCAATTTCCTGCATTACTCACTCCTGAATTTCTTTATCACTCTACTCATTATACGATTAAATCATACAGCTAAATTTATCTGGTTAACCTGATGCAGACAAAAATAATCACCATGACCACTCATTTTCTTATATTAATCCGATATTTTGCTTGCACGATTCTTACACTCAAGTTGTATTTTTATCCCATACAAAACAAGTTAACAATGGAGGCAAAAATGACAATCTATTTGAACCCATATTTTCGTGGCAACAGGCGCCAGCATCCCCTGGAGAGATTCATTAATGAATACGAGCCAGATTACCAGGAACAGGTTTCTTTTCCCCTGGACATTAGCGCTGGAAGTGATAAATTCACACTAAAAGCTTTCCTGCCGGGTGTTCTACCAGACGATGTCAATATCCAGATCGTCAACGAGATCGTCACCATCTCGGGCGAGCTCAAGGTCGAGCGCAGCAAGGATAGCGAGTACTTATTGGCTGAATTACCCTCTGGCAAGTTCAACCGCACGGTTTCACTGCCGACACTGCTGGACCCGGAAAATGTCGAGGCCACCCTGGATAATGGGGTATTAACCCTGGTCATCCCCAAGGCTGAAGCTGCCATTCCCAGAAGCATACCGATCAACAAAAAATAATACACCACTAACGCCCCTCCTCAGGGGCGTTTTTGTTTAATTGGAACTTTTCACAGCATTCTTCGTCTATCAAATGTCGATAATCTGGTGAAAATTGATACAGGGTATTGACTCTTTACTATATAAAGTGCAATAATATAAGTCCACAACAACATGAGACGTGGTCAGAGTAGGATGAAAGGAGCATCATGAACAAGAAATACACTTTTAGCTTAATTATCGTTATTCTACTGGTAATATCATTCGTTATTCCCCCCAGGCAGGTACAGGCGGGGACTATCCCAACTTTCAGCATTGTTACAGTCGAAAAGGATGAAGATGTAACCATCTATACTTACAATTTTCCTGCCAACAAAACCTATAAAGTACTGATGGGCGAATATGGCACCCTGGGAGTAGGTGGTATAGAGGTCACAACGATTAATACCGGCACTGGCGGCTCTTTTTACGGCACATTCTTAATCCCGGCAGCTTTACAGGGTCGGGAGTTAATTGCCATCCGTCTGCAAGGTGTTGACACGCCTTACTACGCTTATAACTGGTTCTACAATGACCCGGAAGACGATTGTGCTTGTCAGCCTGGCTATACTGGCTACCCGACATTTCATATCGAATCCGTGGTTGAAGATACCAGCGTTACCATAAAAACCCTCAATTTCCCCAAGAATGTTGATTTTAAAGTCATGATGGGCGCTTATGGCACAAAAGGCATTGGCGGTTTCCTGGTGGAAACGATCAATTCTGGTGAAGGTGGTGTTTTCACTGATACATATTCTATCCCTGTGGATTTGAAGGGCCTTAATAGGATCGCCATCCGGCTTGAATCAACCAGTGGTTATTTCGCTTATAACTGGTTCTGGAACAATACCGAGGAAGCTGCTGATCCTGGCGTACCTGCCGATCCAGGTTATACCGGGTTCCCATCCTTCTTCATCACTGCAGTTGATGAGGATAACACGGTGACAGTTAAGACACTTAACTTCCCGAAGAATACAGATTTTGTGGTCACCATGGGAAAAATGTGGACAACCGGCATTGGCGGGTATTCTGTATCCACGATCAACTCTGGCGTTGGCGGGGAATTCACACAAACATTTTCCGTCCCGGCAGCACTTTACGGGCTGGATCGAATTTCAATCCGTCTGCAAGCTGCCAATGGATATTATGCCTACAACTGGTTCTGGAACAACACATACCCCTAGACCGTGAGTTATTTCAAGCGAAGCGACACCAGGTGAGTTCCTCACCTGGTGTTTTAATTAATGCTTCATTAGAATCCATTTCAATTCTTCAGAATCCCGTTTTTCGTGATATTATCATGACTCAAAATTATGGATAACAAAATTACAATCATTGAAGGACCTACACCCATTTTTGAGCCCATTCACGAGGCTCCTGTTGCCACACATCAAGCCTGGGCGATGGGGTTGATCGAAGGCCCTGTATTGTATGATACTGTGCGCACTACGTTGAGGACCTTTAATGGCGAAAAATTGCTTGACCGTTGTCATCATGCCTGGCATCACAAGGTGACCATGTTCCTTGAATACCGCGACAGGATCGGGATGACAAAGCAAACACCGATCATGGCAGCCCAGGCATTAAATACCGAAGAAGGTGATATGCTCATCTTATGGGTTCGGAAAGACAGTGAAAATGACGATGATTTTGATGAAGACGACTCGAGTGATGAGGTAGACGATCAATTTTGATTGATCTCTGATTAAAAATAAAAAGCGGTTGCGAAACCGCTTTTTTTATGCCCCAGGAGGGACTTGAACCCCCAACCTAGGCGTTAGGAGTGCCTTGCTCTATCCATTTAAGCTACTGGAGCCAATTGCGAGGGCATTATATCATATCAATACAGATAGTCCCATGGGCTGACAAACCCACCCATGTAGCGGATCTCAAAGTGCAGATGCGGGCCTGTGGAAGTTCCACCGGTCATGCCTGAATAACCGATCACCTGGCCCTGGTAAACGGTCGTACCACACCTGGCAACCAGGGCACTCATGTGAGCATACAGGCTCTGGTATCCATTGCCGTGATCGATCATGATCATGTTGCCATAACCACCGGTTATCCAACCTGAGTAAACAACCAATCCACCATCCGAAGCATAAATTGGTGCGCCATCACCGGCAGCGATATCGATCGCCAGGTGACCCGACCAGTAATCATTGCCAGACAGGTAATGATTGTCTGCCGGCCAAGCAAAAAAGCCACTGCCGCCCCAATAACTCACGCCGCTGGTATCACATGAACCGGGTCCCAAGACATTACTGACCACGCCAGCCCTGCCGACAGGAATGGTGGGTACAACCCACTGCTGCAATTCCCTTTCTCCGCCAGGGATCATGATATAAGTACCAGCTCTGACCTCCGGTTTGGTCAAGTCCAGTTTGTTTCCATACCAGTATATGATGTCATCGACATTAGCTTTGTATTTGTCTGCCACACCCTGTAATGTATCGCCATCTTTCCACTTGTACCAGATGCCATTGGTGGGAGGAACGGTCAGTTCCTGGCCAACAGACAGGTAATGGGGATTATCCTGTAAAACGTCATAATTTGCCCAAAGCAATGTCTCTGGAGAGATGTCAAAACTTTTGGAGATCCGGAAAATGGCATCGCCCTGCTCAACAGTATATTTGATGGCTGACGGTCGCAGGATTTTGTCAACTTCTGTGTGGGTTAAAGGTTCCCTGGTTAACAGATCTTCTTCATCACTGACCATAAACTCGGGCATGCTTTCAAGCACTTCAAGGGGTACATCTTCAGACTCAACAATGACAGGCACCACAACCTGCTGGGCTTTAAATTCATCCATGGATTGGGCAATGCGGGGTTGCCAAACCAAAATGGATATTAATGCCCCGGCAATGATCATTGTGGTTATCCATGAAAGGACGACCAACAAAGGATGGAGGGGTCGATTTTCTTGGTTTTGTTCGTTTGAATCAGTCAACTCAGTCACTCGAGATAATTTTTTCGATATTACAGATCATTCGCCAGGGAATCGAGAAAATCAGCGTTCGTTTTTGTCTTGTTCATACGTTGAATGATTGCTTCAGTCGCAACAGCCACATCCATGCCGGCACCCTGGGGGGGATTTCCCACCATCTGCAGGAACATACGCCGCATCAGCCAGACTTTCTGCAAGGTTTCAGGTCCCAACAGCAATTCCTCGCGCCGGGTTGATGATTTTTCAATATCAATCGCCGGGAATATGCGCCTTTCCTGCAATCGGCGAGACAAGTGCAGTTCCATGTTGCCTGTGCCTTTGAATTCTTCATATACCACATCATCCAGGCGTGAACCGGTATCCACAAGGGCTGTAGCTACGATCGTCAAGCTGCCGCCATCCTCCAGGTTTCGCGCCGCGCCGAAAAATCGTTTTGGCGGGTATAGCGCTGATGGGTCCATACCGCCGGATAGGGTCCGGCCTGACGGGTTCACCACCAGGTTGTATGCGCGGGCTAAGCGGGTTAAGGAGTCCATCAGGATCACCACATCCAACCCATTTTCAACCAGGCGCTTTGCACGATCAAGAGAAATTTCAGCCATCCGCACGTGCGAATTAACCGGCTCATCAAATGTGCTGGCAATTACCTCAGCATCCACCGAGCGGTCCATGTCAGTCACCTCTTCCGGGCGTTCACCGATAAGCGACATGATCTGCCTGACCTCCGGGTGATTGGCGGAAATTGCATTGGCGATATCTTTCAGGATGGTGGTTTTTCCTGCCTTGGGTGGTGAGACGATCATCGCCCTTTGACCATTTCCAATAGGCGCGATTAAATTGATCAGCCGCATGGAAGTGATCTTGGGATCATATTCCAGGTTCAGTCGCTTTTCTGGAAAAATTGGTGTCAGCGACTCAAACTTTGGCCTTTGGCGTGCTTTGTCAGGGTCAAGGCCATTCACAGATTCAACCTTTAAAAGGCCATAATGCCTTTCTGACTCACGGGGAGGACGCGCGTGACCGATAACCAGGTCTCCACTGCGTAATTCATAGCGACGTAATTGGGCCTGGGAAACATATACATCCTCCGGACCAATACGGTAGTTTGAACGCAGAAAACCGATCCCTTCGTTCATGATCTCCAGAACCCCACCCCTTATCTCCAGGCCTTCGGCCTCTCCCAGGGTTTGGGCGATCTTGACGATCAACCCCTCTCTTTTATAACGGACCGGTTTGGGGAAATTTAATTCCTCTGCCATTTTCCGTAATTCGGTGATATTCTTTTTCTCTAATTCAAATATGTCCATCTCTCCCTGGATTCCTTTTTTAATTTAACTTCTGATTTTTAATGTCTGGACTTGTATTTTTATTTGCAAGTGACATGGTTTTTGCTGGGAAACTCGTAAATTCTTCCTGACCATAAATAACTTTGAAATTTTTGATAAGCAAATTTTTTCTTGTGAGTCTTGGGGTTTTAATACCTGGTTTAAAGGTCTTTGACAATCAGGTATTGAATTTCTATCAATTCTAATTAATTTGGTAAATTTCTATAACAAGATTATATCAAATCAAGGTAATACACGCAAGAGACAATTTTTTATCATTGTGAGTAGGTCAGCACATGGTATACACTTTTTAGATAAGTCATACGAGTTGTACCGTGATCGATGTTTGGAGTTATGGGGGATAAGATATCAAGACATCGAGGTGTATATTGATCAAAGCTATAAC
>Ga0209723_1006657_pt1 | contig 11001 bp, 9 predicted proteins | sample BiotimSIPDNA_2_FD_185750 | JGI IMG/M metagenome (GOLD analysis project Ga0209723, IMG submission 185750) | Anaerobic biogas reactor microbial communites from Washington, USA - Biogas_R2 time_0 SIP DNA (SPAdes) (version 2) | ecosystem: Engineered > Bioreactor > Anaerobic > Unclassified | place... | reverse complement strand
TGCTGGTCATGCCCGCCGATCACCTGGTGAAAAACCGGGAAGCCTTTCATCAGGCCGTCGAAAGAGGCATCGCTCCCGCCCTTTCCGGGGCCGTCGTCACCTTCGGCATCGTTCCGGACTGGCCGGAAACGGGATATGGATACATCCAGGCGGATCAGGACTCTCCCCTTGCCGAGGAGACGTTCCCGATACTCCGTTTCGTCGAGAAGCCGGATTTCACGACGGCGGAATCCTATCTGGCCACCGGCGACTACTGCTGGAACAGCGGCATGTTTCTCGTGCGGGCCGAAACGTGGCTCAAAACGATGGAGCAGCTTCAGCCGTCCATGCTGGCCGCCTGCCGCGCCGCCTTTTTCCGGGGGAGGCGCGACCTGGATTTCCATCGTCTGGATTCCGAATCCTTCTCCGAATGCCCCGCCGACTCCATCGATTATGCCGTCATGGAAAATCTCCGCGCCCTGGCCGATCCAACCATCCGCGGCGTCATGGTCGCTCTGGATGCGGGGTGGTCCGACGTCGGCGCGTGGGACGCCGTCTGGCGCATCAGCGAAAAAGATGAAGAAGGCAACGCCGCATCCGGGGATGTGCTCCTCGAAAATTCCCAAGACTCTCTCGTTATTTCCACCTCTCGTCTGGTTTCCTGTGTCGGTATCGATCTGCTGGCTGTGATTGAAACCCCGGATGCGGTTCTTGTCGCGGATATGGATAAGGTCCAGGATGTCAAAAAAATCGTCGCCTCCCTCAAAGCGAAGGAACGCCGGGAAGGGACCGCCCATCGCAAGGTCTTTCGCCCCTGGGGCTGGTATGATTCCCTGGCTCAGGGCGATGGGGTCCGGGTGAACCGCATGCTCGTCAACCCCGGAGCGATGACCAGCCTGCAGGTGCACCGCCACCGCTCGGAACACTGGATCGTAGTGCGGGGCGTCGCCGCGGTTACGCTGGGCAGGGAGATCCTCCTTCTCACGGAGAACCAGTTCACCTTCATCCCCGCCGGTGAAAAGCATCGCGTCGAAAATCCCGGACAGCCCCCCTTGGAGATCATCGAGGTCCAGTTCGGGGCGTCCCTCGGGGAAGAAGACACTCTCCGTCTGGAAGACCGCTACGGCCGGGCCGAGAGCGTCCTGACATCCGCCGGCAGTAAGGCAATTCTGGAGACGGTAGAAACCGGCGAGGCCGGAATTCATTGTCACGAAACCCATTGATGTCGGAGGCAAAACTTTTGAGCTGTCGCTTATTCCTTCATGGCACTCCCGGAAGCCCTCCGGGCATTCCCTGTCTGATTTCATGATCAGCACCTTGACACAGGCAGATCACCAGGATATGTTATTGCACACTCCAACACCTCATGTTTCAAGACCTGAACCCGAAAGGTGGGATCCATAATGAATGACGAAGAATTCAACCGTCTCGAACAGCTCATCGGTACCTTCAAGGACGAAGTTAAAGGCGAGTTACGCAACTTCAAAGAAGGGATGACCGCTGATTTCAACAACTTCAAAGAAGAAACTAAAGGTGACTTCCGCAGCTTCAAGGGAGAAGTGAACGCGGAGTCCCGCAGCTTCAGAGAAGAAATAAAAGGCGATTTGTGCAAATTCAAAGAAGATATAAAAGCCGAGTTCCGCCACCAGCTTGGAATCCAATCCGAACATTTCCAGCACAAGCTGGACATTGTCGTTGAAGGCCACGAAGTTCTTCGTAAAGAGATCAGGGATGTCCGGGAAGAGCTATGTGAAAAGATCAAGTTCGTTGATTTCAAATTGGAAACCATGAATAAATCCTTGAGCGAAAAAATTGATGCCGTTGCCGTCGACCTCAAAGCCCACCGTTCCGACACGGAAGTGCACAGGAAGGTTTACAAAGTCAAGGAAGACTGAGGAAAATAGGGCGCTGTCCCTAATTTCCAATAATTTCAACGGCAAAACTTTTCGACCGTAGTTAATTCCGCAATGATTCCCCATGCTTTAATAGTGTCGGTACACAGACACCCCCTTCGTTTCAAGACTGCATCCCACTGATTTTCACGATCCAATTTACCCCTTACATTCCTGCGAGGAAGGAGTCCTTATGAATTCGTCCAGCGATATTCTGTCTATTGGTCCTACGGAAGTCACTCTTCATCCCCTCACTTCAACCAGTCCTGCCGGGGAGAGTTTTCCTCTGCCTTTGCCCGAAGATTACCCTCTGGAATTAGAGCGCCTGCAACAGCTTGTTCAGGAGCAGCGTGATCTGGGCCGGGAAATCGTCGTCGTCATGGGCCTGGGTTTCGTGGGTGCGGTGATGGCGGGCGTCGTGGCCGATTCGGTCGATCGTGGCACCGGCAAGCCCTCGAAATTTGTCATCGGGATGCAGCGCCCCTCGGTCCGGTCCTACTGGAAGATTCCTCTCTTCAATCGCGGCGTCTCACCCGTGGAGGCGGAAGACCCGGAGGTCGTTCCCCTGATCTCCCGCTGCGTGAACGAGAAAAAGACCCTGATGGCCACCTTCACGGAAGATGCCCTCTCCCTGGCCGATGTTGTGGTTGTCGATGTCCAGTGCGACTATTTCAAGGAATGCCTGGGGAACGTCCGGGAAGGACATGCGGAAATCGCCGCTTTGGAAGACAGCCTGCGCATCATCGGGGAAAAGATTCAACCGGAATGCCTGGTCCTCATCGAGACGACGGTTCCTCCGGGGACAACGGAATACATCGCCTATCCCATCATCAAGAAAGCCTTCGAAAAACGGGGCCTCACGGATGCGGAACCCCTCTTGTCCCATTCCTTTGAACGGGTTATGCCGGGCCGGGAGTATGTGGCCTCCATCCGGGATTTCTGGCGGGTCTGCAGCGGGATCAATGAAACCGCCCGGGAGCGGGTGCGGAAGTTCCTGTCGGAAATCCTTAATGTGGAAAAATATCCCCTGACCGTCCTGGATCGTCCCATCGAAAGCGAGACCTGCAAGATCGTGGAAAATTCCTACCGGGCGACCCTCCTGGCCTTCCTGGATGAATGGAGCCTCTTTGCCGAACGCAACGGCGTCGACCTGATCAAGGTCATCAACGCCATCAAAATGCGGCCTACGCATTCCAACATGATCTTTCCCGGCCCCGGCATCGGCGGTTACTGCCTGCCCAAGGACGGCGGCCTGGGGGTGTGGGCATATCGCACCCTCATGGGATTTGAGGACGATATCTTCAAGATCACGCCGGCGGCCATCGATATCAATGACACCCGCGCGCTCCATGCCGCGGAACTCGTCCGGGACGCCCTGCGGAACATGAGCAAGATCGTCGCGGCCTCGAAGATCGCCATCCTGGGGGCCTCATACCGGGAAGATGTGGGAGACACCCGTTACAGCGGTTCGGAAATCCTGGTCCGCAAACTGACGGAGATGGGCGGCGAGATTGCCGTTCATGATCCCTACGTCCAGCACTGGTGGGAGTTTGAAAAGCAGGAGACCTATCCTGCTATCGGCCACTCCTGGTCGCGGTTCTTCCGGAATCAGGAGAAGCTGAACGAACTCCGAATCCAGCAGGATATGGAAACCGTTCTGAAAGGCGCCGATGCCGTGGTCCTGGCCGTCCGTCATCAGCTCTACCTGACGTTGACACCCGATGAGATTGTCCGCATGGCCGGGTGGCCGCTCGCCGTCGTAGATTGTTTCGGTGTACTTGATGACGATAAGATCCAGCGGTTTATTGAGTTGGGCTGCGAAGTGAAAGGGCTGGGACGCGGGCACATCAAGCGGATCAAGGATAAAATTCATTCCAGGCAAATTTGATAATTTGTTGATTATCACCGAAAGGACGCATCATGGATTTTATTGATCTGGCCGCACAACAAAAGCGAATCCGTACGAAATTAGAAGAAAACATACGATAAGACCGAAGGGAAACAAATAACCATGTCAGAAAAAAAAGATGAAGAGCTATGTCGAACATTTCCAAAAAATTTTGCTGCCATTGGTGTTGGAGGTTATATTGCATCACGACATCTGAGGGCTATTCGGGACACTGGAAATAATTTGATAGCGGCTTGCGACCCATCTGATTCTGTCGGGCTTCTTGATAGCTTTTCTTTTGATGTCGCATTTTTCACGGAATTTGAACGTTTTGACAGGCATGCTGAAAAACTGCGCAGATCAGGCGATAATAATAAAATACACTATGTCAGTATTTGCTCTCCCAATTACCTTCATGATGCGCATATAAGATTTGCCTTGCGCATAGGTGCTGATGCAATTTGTGAAAAACCACTCGTTATTAATCCATGGAACCTGGACGCGCTTCAAGAAATTGAGAGTGAAACAGGGAGGCGAATCTATAATGTTTTACAGCTCAGGCTCCATCCTGCCATTATGGCTTTAAAAGAAAAAGTTTCCGGTTCCTCAGGGAAAAATAAATATAACATTATATTGACCTATATAACCTCAAGGGGCCAGTGGTATTTCAACTCGTGGAAAGGTGATGTGCAAAAATCCGGCGGTGTCGCTACTAATATCGGTATACACTTTTTTGATATGCTTATATGGATTTTTGGTGATGTTAAGAATTATGAAGTTCATCATGCCGATGAAATGAAGATGGCGGGATTTCTTGAACTTGAGAAAGCAAATGTCCGCTGGTTTCTTTCCGTTGACAGGAACGATGTCCCCGACGATGTGTGGCGTACGGGTAAGACGACTTTCAGATCGATAACCATCGATGGCGAAGAAATCGAATTCTCCGATGGTTTTACTGAGCTGCACACAGCCGTCTATAAAGAGATTATTAATGGTCGTGGATTCAGCATGGGAGACGCGCGTCCTTCCATAAACCTTGTGCACAAATTGCGCAACACCGTTGCCAAGATTGATTTTGATAATGCACATCCGTTTCTGGCCAGGCGGAAAAGATAATATCCTGAAACGGAGGGAATAATGAACTACTTTGCTCATGAATCATCGTACATCGATGAAGGGGTGAAAATCGGCAACGATACAAAAATATGGCATTTTTCCCACATTCTATCCGGCGCTGTAATAGGGAGCAACTGTAACATAGGGCAGAATGTTTCCATCGCCGGTAACACGGTCGTGGGCAACAATGTGAAAATTCAGAACAATGTTTCCATTTACGAAGGAGCCGTCATCGAGGATGATGTTTTTCTGGGACCTTCCTGTGTATTGACCAATGTTACTAATCCGCGTTCACAAGTTGTCCGTCGCTCTCTTTACGAAAAAACTCTCATCCGCCGAGGCGCAACCATCGGCGCGAATGCTACCGTTGTCTGCGGTGTCACAATCGGCCGGTATGCTTTCGTGGCGGCAGGCGCCGTAGTAACAAAGGATGTACCGGACTATGCTCTCGTATCAGGAACTCCCGCCCGTCAAAGAGGCTGGATGAGCAGACATGGTCACCTGCTGAGTAACCCCGATGCAGATGGGTTTATGATTTGCCCGGAAAGTGGGTTACGTTATCATGACGTGGAATTTGGAATCCTGCGCTGCATTGACCTGGATGAGGAGGCCCCATTACCGATGGAGATGGCGGTTGGCAGGGTTGCCTATGACGAACTCAAGAAGGTAAACAACATTTGAAAATTTTGACAGTTGTTGGTGCCCGCCCTCAGTTTATCAAGGCCGCCATGGTCAGCCGCGCTATCGTTGAACATAACCGTCAGGGTGCGAACCCGACGGTTGTGGAAGAGATTATCCACACCGGCCAGCACTACGATGACAACATGAGCGACATCTTCTTCCGGCAGATGGGCATACCGGAGCCGGTGGTGAATCTCCACGCGGGAACAGGCCTGCATGGAGAAATGACGGGACGGATGCTGTGCGCAATCGAGGAGGAAATCGTCAGCCGGAAACCGGACTGGGTGCTGGTGTACGGCGACACCAATTCCACCCTTGCCGGAGCGCTGGCGGCAGCGAAGCTCCAGGTCCCCGTGGCCCATGTGGAAGCGGGGCTCCGTTCGTTCAATCGGCGCATGCCCGAGGAGATCAACCGCGTCCTCACGGATCATGTCTCTTCCCTTCTTTTCTGCCCAACCCAGGCCGCAGTGGATAATCTGAGCAGGGAAGGTATCACCCGCGGTGTCCACCATGTAGGCGATGTCATGTACGACGCAGCCCTTGTGTTCGCCGAAATCGCCGCTCACACTTCCACCATCCTCCGCGACCTCAATCTGACTCCCGGGAAATACTATCTGGCAACCGTTCACCGCGCCGAAAACACAGACGATCCGGATCGCCTGTGGAATGTCATAAATGCCCTCAACTCCCTGGAAGAGACAGTCGTCCTTCCCCTGCACCCCAGAACAAGGAAAATTCTGCAGAGGGTTTCCCCCTCACTCCTCACCCCCAACGCCTCACCGGCGAAGCCGTCCCCCTCACTCCGGATCGTGGATCCGGTGTCCTTCCTCGACATGGTGGAACTGGAGAAGAACGCCCGCTGCATCCTCACCGATTCCGGCGGCGTCCAGAAGGAGGCGTACTTTCATGGCGTGCCCTGCGTCACCCTGAGGGAGGAGACGGAATGGGTGGAGACCGTCCAGGCCGGCTGGAACCAGGTGGTGGGCGCGGAAACGGAAAGAATTGTTGCCGCTGTTTGCCGGGCAAAACCGGGTAAACCCATCACCCAATACGGCCGGGGAAGCTCTGCCGCCGAAATCGTCCGGCTGCTCTCTTCGGTGGCAGAATGATATGAAGTATCTTTATGGCTGAATCGAGAACAGCAAAAGTTCTAATTTTATCATCCGGACAAGCCCTTACCGCCTTGGTCAGCCTTGCCAGCGCTGCAATCCTGACGCGGATTTTAACGCAGGCGGATTTCGGGACCTATCGACAGGCAATGCTTGCATACACTTTCGCCTGTTCTTTTTGCCGTTCTCGGACTTGACAGGGCGTTATATGCCTTTCTCCCCGGCGAAGAAAAAAGGCTGCGGGGCATACTGGTAGAAAATTTACTTTTGTTGAACGTTTTAAGAATAATGACCATTGCCAATACTTACTTCGTTTGGCGGGAGGACTATCTGTCCAATGATTGTATCTGAAACGGATGCTGCAATAACGGAATGCAGTGCGACAAGTAAGAAACCCATTTATGTCACCCAGCCTTTTCTGCCTCCATTGGAGGAATTCATCCCCTATCTAGAAGAAATATGGGAAAGTAAGTGGCTGACTAATGCCGGACCCTTTCATCAAAAATTGGAGGCGGTTCTTGCAGAATATCTGGGCGTTGAACATCTTGCTCTTTTCGCCAATGGCACGATTGCCCTTGTAACTGCCCTGCAAGCTCTACGGATCACAGGTGAAGTCATCACCACACCCTTTTCCTTTGTCGCCACAGCACACTCTCTCCTCTGGAACAACATAAAACCGGTCTTTGTCGATATCGACCCGATAACCCTCAATCTCAATCCGGACAGGATTGAGGATGCCATAACGCCGCAGACATCGGCTATCCTTCCGGTTCATTGTTATGGTACTCCCTGCGATGTAGTAAAGATTCAGCGAATTGCAGATATTTATGGACTTAAAGTCATCTATGATGCCGCCCATGCTTTTGGTGTGCGCTACAAGGGTACGAGTCTTCTTAGTCACGGCGATCTTTCCGTTCTCAGTTTCCACGCCACCAAGGTATTCAACACTTTTGAGGGGGGCGCTATTGTCTGTCCGGATGCCAAAACAAAGCAGCGCATCGATTACCTGAAAAACTTCGGTTTTGCCGATGAGGTCACGATTATGGCACCCGGCATTAACGGCAAAATGAATGAAGTGCAGGCTGCCTTCGGACTTTTGCAACTCAAGTACATTGAAAATGCTGTTGCCCGTCGCCGAGCCATAGAGACCCGCTATCGAGAGAGTTTGACCGGCGTCAAAGGTATTACCTGTCTTCCCCTGCCCGCTGATACGGAGGTCAACTGTTCCTATTTTCCCGTCCTGGTTGACAGCAACTATCCGCTTTCTCGTGATGCCCTCTATCAGCTTCTACGGGACAATGGCATCTTTCCTCGCCGTTACTTCTATCCGCTCATCAGCGATATGCCGATGTATCGTGGTCTTCCCTCAGCAGCTGCGGAGAATTTGCCGGTGGCAAAGCAGGTATCTAAACAAGTGCTGTGTTTGCCGATTTATCCAGACCTGTCGTCCGAGGCACAAAATAAAGTTATCGATTTAGTTCGCGAAGGAGGTAGCTGATGGCTTGGCTTTCACCTGATGAACTTGCCTTTATGGGATTTGCCTCAATAGGCAAAAATGTTCTTATTTCCGAAAAAGCTTCTCTTTACAATTGCTCTAGAATTTCCATCGGGAACAATGTCCGCATCGATGACTTTTGTGTCTTGTCCGCGGGGGCAGGAGGCATATTTATCGGCAAATATGTTCATATTGCCGTCTACTCTTCGCTTATGGGGGCAGGCAAGATAACCATGTCCGATTTCAGCGGGATTTCTTCCAGAGTTTCTATCTACTCCAGTAATGATGATTATTCGGGGGCAACAATGACCAATCCGACAGTTTCTTCGCTTTATACAGGCGTGACCCATGCTGACGTTACCTTGGGAAGGCATGTCATCGTCGGTGCGGGCTGTGTAATTTTACCCGGTGTAACATTGCACGAAGGCGTTGCCGTTGGGGCTCTGTCCTTGATCAACGAGGATTGTAATGCCTTTGGAATTTACATTGGTGCTCCAGCCAGACACATCGGAAGCAGAAAAAAGGATTTGTTAGAAAAAGAGCGTTTGTTGCTGCAAGAGGAGCGCACATGTAACGACCAGATAAGCAGCGCTGATTGAAAGCGAGCCACAAAAAATATTCTTCATGACGCAATCTTTATTTTTCTAGTTTTATCGATAAATAACTTTCGCATGACTCTGACGCAAAAAACCCTGGAAGGCGTCATCTGGAGCTTTGCCGAACAGCTCGGGCGGCGTGGTGTAGGCATTGCCGTTACGCTCCTTCTGGCATGGTTTCTGACACCTGCTGATTACGGCCTGGTGTCCATGATGGCGGTATTCCTGGCCATTGCCACTTCGCTGATGGATTCCGGGTTCAGAGAAGCGCTTATCCGTCTTCACAGGGCGGGGCAGGCCGACTTCGACACTGCTTTTTACACAAACCTGGTTCTTGGTCTGTTTTCCTATGCATTGCTCTTTGCCGCTGCACCGTTTGTTGCGCTTTTTTATAATGAACCGCGTCTGGTCATCCTTATGCGAGTTGCAGGCATTGTTGTCATAATCAATTCGTTCCAGGTTGTGCAAAGCGCCATACTGACCCGCAATCTCAACTTCAAAATCCAGTTACAAGCCACGATTGCGGCAGGCATAGCGTCCGGTATAATTGCTGTGTTTTTCGCCTATATGCGGCTGGGGGTGTGGGCGCTCATTGCGCAGATGCTTTCGGCGGCATTCATGACGACGGTGATGCTTTGGCGCCTTCAGGGGTGGAGACCGTCATTCGGCTTCAGCCTGGAATCCCTTGGATCAATGTATCATTTTGGCTGCAAACTGTTCTTGTCCGGTTTGATCAACACCATCTTTAAAAATGTTTATGTGGTGGTCATCGCCAAAGTTTTCAGTGCCACTATTGCCGGATATTACTTCTTTGCGGACAGGATAAAAGAGTTGATCATAAGCCAGTTGGTTGGTTCGATCCAGGCGGTAACCTATCCAGCTCTGGCCAGCGTGCAGCAGGATGACATCCGCTTGAAAGCCGGTTATCGAAAGGTGATTCAGGTTACGACTTTTTTGCTTTTTCCGATCATGGCCATGATAGCGGCACTTGCCGAGCCGATCTTCCTTGTATTCCTTCCTGATCAATGGCTGCCTGCGGTTCCTTATCTTCAACTTATGTGTATTGCGGGTCTGCTGTACCCATTACATTCCATCAACCTGGATATCCTGAAGGTCAAGGGTCGCTCTGACCTTTTTCTTTATATTGAAATATTCAAACTGGTTATCCTGACGGTCATTCTTTCCATAAGCATTCGATACGGTGTTTTTGGGATCTTGATTGGGCAGATCATCTCATCGGTCCTGGCCTACATCCCCAACAGCTACTTTTCCTCCAAGCTTATCAATTACCCGGTGCGGGAACAAATGACGGACTGTATGCCCGGTTTTGTTCTGTCCTGCGCCGTGGCTCTGATGACTTATGGGGCCGGGTTTTTGATTCCGTGGCCTGCGGTTGTAAAATTGATCGTTCTTGGATCACTGGCTGCTGGGTTCTACATGCTTTGTGCTTACATCTTCAATGTGCAGGCTCTTTCGTTTGTAATGGTAATGTTCAGAGAACAAAAAGCTAAAGCGGGAAGTTAGACTGTTGAAACAACTAAAGATTGCACATTTCATGGATGATGGGATATTTCCGATCTCAGCTTACGAACTGTTTGAAGCGGTTGCTCCCAAATGCAATGATTTCTTTATAGCCTCAAAACCACACTCGCTGAAATTTGTAAAATATATTCCGGTCAAGTTTGTACATAAATTATCTTTTATAAACCCTCTTTTTTTAAAGAGTTTGGAACAATATGATTTTGTTGTTTTACATAGTCTTAATCTATTTAATCGGCAGTTAGTACAGCATTCCGATCCTTCAAGAGTCACATTTGTCTGGATTGGAATGGGTTTTGATTATTATGATTTGATTTTTGAATCAGCGGAATCTCTTCTTCTAGATAAGACAAGAGAAATTGCTGCTGGTGCAAGGAATGGACAGCCGCGGTGGAGATGGTTCTTAAAGCAATTATTGCCATTGCCCTTGTCTTCATTTATTGCAACAAAGCGAAATGCCATAAAGCGAAATGCCATAAAAAAAATCCATTATTTTTCTCCGGTATTGGAAAATGAACATAAGCTTGTAAAAAGAAAATGTGAACCTCCCTTTCCTTCTTACATTCCCTGGAATTACTCATCAAATGCTAAAATCATTGACCGTGACTGTGCTTTAGAAAATACAGTGATGGGTAGAAATATTTTGTTGGGCAATAGTGCTACTCCAACAAATAATCATATAGAGATAATCGACTTTCTATCGCAT
>Ga0209723_1006656_pt1 | contig 11006 bp, 5 predicted proteins | sample BiotimSIPDNA_2_FD_185750 | JGI IMG/M metagenome (GOLD analysis project Ga0209723, IMG submission 185750) | Anaerobic biogas reactor microbial communites from Washington, USA - Biogas_R2 time_0 SIP DNA (SPAdes) (version 2) | ecosystem: Engineered > Bioreactor > Anaerobic > Unclassified | place... | reverse complement strand
TAAAGTGGGCAGTCCGCCGAATCTTTGTGGTACTATATCGGCACGGTTCCCGCGCCGGTTTGTGATGGCATCCTGATCCGAGACAGGTGTGTTCCGGGCGCCGTCAACGCGTATTTTCCCACTAAAAACGGAACGAAAATGAATATCCTATCCGTAAACAATGTAACGCTCACCCTTGATAACAAGAAGATACTGGACGACCTCTCCCTCGACTTCTGGCGCGGCCACATCCATGCGGTGATTGGTCCGAACGGCGCCGGCAAGTCGACCCTGGCCAGCGCCATCATGGGCCTCCACGGCTATACGAATTACGAGGGCGACATTCTTTATGACGGGCAATCCCTGAAGGGGGTGGCTGTGGATGAACGGGCGCGTCGGGGCATTACCCTCGCCTGGCAGGAACCGGCCCGCTTTGAGGGACTGTCTGTGCCGCGTTTCATTACAGCCGGCTCGCAACGCAAAGACACCGCTTATGTCAAGGAACTGCTTGGGGCGCTCGGGCTTGAACCGGAGCGATATATGCACCGCAGCGTGGACCGTACCCTGAGCGGCGGAGAGCGCAAGCGGATTGAACTGGCTTCCATCCTTGCTATGGAACCGCGCCTTATTCTCATGGATGAGCCGGATTCCGGCATCGATGTGGAGGCGCTCCAGTATATTTTCGAGGGGCTACGCCACCTGAAAGACAAGGGCGTTACGGTTGTTATGATCACCCACAGCATGGCTGTGCTCGAACAGGCCGATCATGCCTTTCTCATCTGCCAGGGGAAACTTTTGGACAAGGGCGGCGTGAAAAAAATCGGAAAATATTTCGCCAACAAATGCATTGCCTGCGACCACATCAACCAGCCTGCGCTGACGGAGATCAAGGCATGACCAAAAAAGACGTGGTGGCGGAATTGCTTCAATCCATCGGCATGGATCCCGCGCATCCCTTCGGGGACGATGTGGCGCGCATAGAAATTCATGAGAACCGCGTTGTGGGGCTCAAACTCGTGAAAGGACTTCACGTGGACGCCGACGAAACGGACACCGGCATCAATGCCGTGATATCCGTCGATGACGGCGCGCACCTTGAAAAACCGGTTCATATCTGTTTCGGTGTGCTGCCCGAAAACGGCCTGCAGCACATCGCCCTCGACATTCGAGTCAAACAGGATGCCCGCGCGTCCTTCCTGGCCCACTGCACGTTCCCGAACGCGATAAACGTGCAGCATACCATGGATGCGGTGATAGCGGTGGAACCCGGCGCCCGTTACGCTTACTTCGAACGCCATGTCCACGGGCCCGGCGGTGGGGTCAATGTAGTGCCCCGCGCAAAAGTGATCGTTCATGAAGGGGCGGAGTTCACCACGGAATTTGAATTAATCAAGGGGCGGGCCGGACGGATTGATTTCGAATACGATACCGTGTGCCACGCCCGAAGTGTGGTGGAGATGACCGCCCGCATCAACGGGCGCGGCGACGATACCATTGTGATTCATGAAAAAGCCCTGCTGTCGGGTGAGGACGCCCGGGCAGCCCTGATCTCCCATATCGCGCTCCGTGACGATGCCTCTGCCGAAATCTATAACGACCTTGTAGCCACCGGCGACCGTGCACGCGGCCATGTGGACTGCAAGGAAATTGTGCTCGGCCGCGCCGTGGCAAGGGCGGTGCCCACCGTGGAGGTGCGCAATCCAAGCGCCCATATCACCCACGAAGCCGCCATCGGCAGCGTGGATTCCAGGCAGCTCCAGACCCTGTTGAGCAGGGGGCTGACCGAGGACGAGGCCACCGACCTGATCATAGAGGGGCTGCTCAGCAAGAAAGCCCGCTGGGCGGGCGATTGATTGTCTGACGATTTAAGGCAGTTTTTGTCCTTGCCACAGGAACTATACCGGCATTCTCCGCCTGTAATGCGCGCACTGCGCTGGTGATGCGCGGACTGGTCGTTCGGGAAACAGTCCTGTGTTTCATGCCGCTGTATTCAGGGTGAGGTCCATCACATCAATTTCCACAGCGTTATAAAGCAAACGGGGCCGCTTCATTGCTGAAGCGGCCCCGCAATTAATTATGGAAGATTATTTGCGCATACCGGCCAAAGCCGTAAGTCCAAGAAGGCTTACGCCGATTAACAGCCAGTCGCCCAAACTCTTTTCTACCATTTCTTTTATGGTAAGGGCTTTTTCATTCTGCTGGCAGCAACCGCAGGCTTCTTCTTCGCCCTCGCCTTCGCCCTCAACGGGGGTTTCACCCTCGCCTTCGACAGGCTCTTCGCCTTCGCCTTCGACAGGTTCTTCGCCTTCGCCTTCGACAGGCTCTTCGCCTTCACCTTCGACAGGGGCTTCACCTTCACCTTCGACAGGTTCTTCACCTTCGCCTTCGACAGGTTCTTCACCTTCGCCTTCGACAGGGGCTTCACCTTCACCTTCGACAGGTTCTTCACCTTCGCCTTCGACAGGTTCTTCACCTTCGCCTTCGACAGGTTCTTCACCTTCGCCTTCGACAGGTTCTTCACCTTCGCCTTCGACAGGTTCTTCGCCTTCGCCTTCGACAGGTTCTTCACCTTCGCCTTCGACAGGTTCTTCACCTTCGCCTTCGACAGGTTCTTCACCTTCGCCTTCGACAGGTTCTTCGCCTTCGCCTTCGACAGGTTCTTCGCCTTCGCCTTCGACAGGTTCTTCACCTTCGCCTTCGACGGGCTCTTCGCCTTCGCCTTCGACGGGTTCTTCACCTTCGCCTTCGACGGGCTCTTCGCCTTCGCCTTCAATGGGTTCTTCACCTTCACCCTCAACAGGGGCTTCGCCTTCGCCTTCAACAGGGGTTTCACCCTCGCCTTCAATTATTTGCTCTTCAAAGACCGCCGTAACGGATATGTCGCTATCCATAGTGAACGATAGTGTGGATTCCGTACCGGAAACATCCCCTTCCCATCTGGCAAAGTTCCAACCATCCGCAGGCTGGGCTGTAATCGTTACAGGCGTACCTGAAGTGTAAACCCCGCCTGTAGGGGGATCTGTAGTGCCATCGCCTGCCACTGAAATAGTCAGTGTATAGGTAATCTGTTCGAACACCGCGGTTACGGTTTTCGGACCGTCCACTTCTACTTCAGCGAAGTTGGGCACTTCCGGATTCGGAACAGAAAAGTCGCCTTCCCAGCGTACAAATTGCCATCCAGTTGCAGGAGTGGCCGTGATCATCACTACCGACCCGTAATCCCATGGAGAGGTACCTGCGGCAGGCAAGGTCGTTCCATTGCCTACAACATTAATGGTGACATCGTAGGATAAAATTTCAAAAACGGGCGTTACTGTTTTATCGCCATCCATATTAACCAAAGTGGAGGGGTCGGTACTGGTAACGTCGCCCTCCCAGCGAAGGAATTGCCATCCTGTCTCCGGTGTGGCAGTTATTTCCACAACGGCACCTTCATCATAGGGATAACTTCCCGCTGGCGGATTAGTGGAACCACCATCAGCGGCATTAATGGTCAGCGTATAGACGGGAATCTGTTCGAATACCGCTGTTACCGCCTTGTCGCCGTCCATCAAAATATTTAATTCACCTGCCCCTTCCGCATCACCTTGCCAACCGACGAAAAACCATCCATCGGCGGGTGTCGCAGTCACAGCGGCAAAGGCGCCGTTGTCATACGGATATACTCCCGGTACGGGATTCGTTGTCCCTTCCCCAGTGATGCTGATGGTTAACTCAGGTTTTCTGAAGTTGGCGGTGACGGTACGCGCCTGGTCCATGGTGACCTGCAGTTCTGGGTTGGCAGGATCGGCCGTGCCGATATCACCGGTCCATTCACCGAAAATATAGGTTGGCTCGGAGAAGTCCACAATCGCGTTGATATCCACCACGGTTCCCGTTGCAAGGGGATACGTGCCCATCACCGGAAAGGTAAAGCCCAGATCTGTATCATTTACGCCGATGATCAAATCATAACCTGTGGCGCCGAATACGGCCGTAACCGTTTTGTCGCTGTCCATGATGATCGTATTGGCGATAATGCCCGTAAGATCCCCCTGCCAGCCGCCCCAGAAATTGCCCGGGTCGGGGGTAAAATTCAAGCCAACGGAAGCCCCGTCCTGATAGGCCCATACGCCTGCCGGGGGAGAGGTAACGCCCGTTCCGTCCCCGGCGTACTGGATCGTCAATGTATAGTCGCCATCCACAAACACCGCCTCCACAGCCTCGTCTGCATTCATGACGATGCTGGTGTTCGGGTTGCTAGGATCCGCCACGTCACCAGTCCAATGGGAAAAAACACCACCGCCGCTGATCTGGTTGGCATTTAGAAACACTTCCGTACCGACCTCATAGCGGTACTCACCTGGCGCGGGATTGATTTCGCCTACACCGTTCAGAGTCAGGGTAAGTACTGGGGAACCACAGGGGAGAACCTGGCCATCCAAAACGGTATAACCGGCAGTTACTAACGCGGGGATATGCGTACATACAGCGGCATTATCAAGGGGGTTGCCGGCAAGGTCTATAATTGCGCCGGACGGAGCTCCGAGATCCAGCAACATGGAAATATCCGTAATGGCATTGAAGGGCAGCAGCAATTCCCCCAGGCTGGTCATCAGGGACCAGTCAACGAGGTCCAAGTCTGCACTGGTAATGCCTGTTTGGCCAAGTGAAAGCGCCGTCAGGCCTGTAAACCCGGCGATAACTTCAAACCCGTCCACAATGGTATTGCCGTCCATGGACAGTCCAAGACCAAAACCCAAATCCCCCAGCGACAAGGTGCTTAAACCTGAGATGTCAAATTCATTTCCCAAGCCCGACAGAGACAGTTCCACAATACTGCCGATCTGACCAATACTATTAATACCCGTGGTGGTCAGGTCGTTCGGAGTTCCTGTTCCCAGGTTTGAAATCAGTAACGCAACAGGTTCAGCGGTTCCGGCGGCAAGTTCCGCCACATCGGCGTCCTCAACGCCCATATCGAACAGGGCCAGGCCGGTTAAGGCGGGCAAATCCGCAACTGGTTCCAGACTGTCGATATCACCGTTTAACAACAGCAAAAACTCGAGATTTGTTGCCGCTTCCAGCCCCGTTAAGTCCGTTACGCCGGTGACCAGTTGGTTGGGAAAATCATCGAGCCCGCCCAATTGGACGAGGTTCAGCAGCAGGGTGCTGTCCACAGCGCCGCTGACCCCGTCATCGCCGATTTCCGCTTCAACGGCAGCCTCCAGGACCGTATCCGGCATGGGCACATCACCGGGAGCGGCAAATACCGCCATCGGCAGCAGGCAGATCGCAAGACCCAAAACACTTACCAGTATCTTTTTCATGGTGCATCCCTTTTTAAATTGTTGGCTTCAACCCAAAGAACGAAGATTTTCTAACCGCACTCATCCATTAACACAGTTAATATACAGTTTATTCAAATTTATGTCAAATACATTTTGCAGTGCAACTTATTGTGAATAAACATGTGTTTGAACCCATGTCATTCCTTGCCGTATACCATACCCTATTGTCTATGTCACTGGTACCAAGGGCGTTATCCACTACTTGGGGGGCACCCTGGTGAAAGCGCCAAAAACGTACGTCAAGCACGCCCAACTGTCAGTTTCGTTCGTCCCTCGCAGCACACAGCCGCAACCCGAACGCGGGATGACCTGCCGATTAAGACATTTCGAGGTGGCCAAAACATTTGCTTCTTAAGAAAGAGCCTTCGGTAAAGGCTCCCTAATGAATAGGGCATCGCGCATACCGCTACATAGGGTACAACTCACGCCGAAAAATGTTTCCTCCGAGGAAATTCATTATTGTGTCATGAAACAGTTTATTTACGGACAAGGGAGAATGCCGTCAATCCCAACAGACTCATGCCGATTAATAACCAATCACCGATGGTGCGGTCCATGAGTTTCCTGATGTTCATGTCTTTCCCAGAGGTGCCGCAGCAGCTGGAAGTCTCGTCTTCGCCTTCACCTTCTGCAGGTGCTTCTCCTTCGCCTTCGGCAATGACTTCACCTTCTCCTTCTGCAAGTGCTTCTCCTTCTCCTTCGGCAATGACTTCACCTTCTCCTTCTGCAAGTGCTTCTCCTTCTCCTTCGGCAACGATTTCACCCTCACCTTCTGAAGGCGCTTCGCCTTCACCTTCTGCAGGCGCTTCGCCTTCACCTTCTGCAGGCGCTTCGCCTTCACCTTCTGCAGGCGCTTCGCCTTCACCTTCTGCAGGCGCTTCGCCCTCGCCTTCTTCAACGATTTCGCCTTCAGCAGCGGCTTCACCCTCGCCTTCTTCAATGATTTCGCCTTCAGCAGCGGTTTCACCCTCGCCTTCTTCAACGATTTCGCCTTCAGCAGCGGCTTCACCCTCGCCTTCTTCAATGATTTCGCCTTCAGCAGCGGCTTCACCCTCGCCTTCGTCAACGATTTCACCTTCAGCAGCGGCTTCACCCTCGCCTTCTACAACGATTTCCCCTTCGGCCGGTATCTCGCCTTCAGATTCAAACTCGCCTTCCCCGGAGGGTTCACCTTCGTATGGGGCTTCGCCTTCACTCATCCCTTCGCCCTCGCCTTCGGACGACACTTCACCTTCGGCGACGATTTCGCCTTCCCCTTCAGGCACCGCTTCGCCTTCGCCTTCTGTTTCAGTTTCGCCTTCATTCTCCACGGGCGGTTCCTGTGCGGGATCAAGAGCGGCGGCCACGTACTCGGCCGGACCATAGCCGAGTACTGTTACAAAGTATTCATACTCCTGACGGTTGGTGGCGCCGCCGCCGTCCGCGTCGCCTTCCGGCCCCAGTTCGGGAATACCTGTCGCAATCCCGGCTATGCCGCCCTCGGGCGGGGCAATACCAATTTCCGCCAGCAGCAAAAGCAACTGGTCGAGCGCCATATTAGTTTGGGGATCAGCCATAGTGGCAAAGCCGGCCAGAATCGAGCTTAAAGCCCTTACCAGATAGGGCGCGACGGATTGTACAATCGGGCGAAGGTCTTTGTCATTTTTTAAATTCGCGGCGGCAAGGGCATCCACAATTAAATCTTTGACCGCCTTATAGTTCGCCTGATAGGCGGCAACCACGGTTGCATGCAGGGGATGGGTATCGTCATTGTAAATGGCCGCAAGAATTCCAAGCTCATACTGGCCGTCCGGAATGCCGTTGCCGGTGACTGGCAGTTCCGCCTGTAAGTCAATAGGACCATTGATATCCATGTGCACGGGGATACTTTCGACCAGACTGCCCCGCACCCACTCTTGCTGACATGCGATCTCCCCTTCCGAAGTCTCTCCTTCAACATAAGTGACACATTCACCGTCCGGCACCACGCCTGTTTGTACCGTACTTGTGCAGGGACAGGTCCATTCGTAAATCCGTTTAAATCCGTTGCATTGCACCAGGTTGGCAAAAGCCATTACCTCAGGTACCAAATCCCCCACAGGTCCCAGGGAACAAAAGATGATGTCCGTATAGGCACAGAAGTCCACTTGTCCGGCAATGGGTGTAAAATTTACAGTACTGCCAAGCACATTGATATTGAACAGGGGCAGCGGAACAAAGTTCCAGTTGATGGGTGTGCCGTATTCGTCCACTGTTGGTGGACAGGAATCCATATCCGGTACCGGGGTATGCACGGCAAAGGCCGGACCTGTAATCGCCAGAATCAACACGCAGATAAACACATTTTTCTTCATCATTATTGCCTCCTTCTGTTTGTTTCAACTATTCTTATTTTCTGCAACTGTAAAATATGTCCTGTCATGATCGAAAAACACGCCCAATCGCGTTCCCCATACCCCTTCTCACCCTCCCATCTACAGTTTCACACGCTACGGTCAAATTGAATTTATTTTATCCTATCCCAACCGTTTTTGCAAATTATTACTGATTAGATCGGTCGGTATAAAAAGAGGTTATTTTTCGTATCCTTAGTTTTATTGAAAAGTAAAACCTCTATTCCGCCAGCGTATTTGCAGCCAATTTGTTCCCGTCCTAGTAATTGAGTATTTCGCGGAGCCGCGCCTTTAACGCGGGCACGAGTTCCTCTTCGAACCAGGGGTTGTTTTTCAGCCACTGATTGTTACGGAACGAGGGGTGGGGGAGCGGGAAGTATTCCGGTGCATAGGCGCGCCAGTTCCGGACAGTTTCCGTCAGAGTGGGTTTTGTCTTTTCACCCAAGTACCCATTCTGGGCATAGGCGCCGGCAAGGATCGTTGTTGCAATAGTTGGCAGGAGGGGGAGCAGTTTAGGAAACCATGCCGGAGCGCATTCCGTTCGCGGCGGCAGGTCACCTCCCTGTGGGTTGCGACCAGGATAACACAAGCCCATTGGGATGATGGCGATCCGGGACTCATCATAGAATTGTTCACGGTCGAGGCCGAGCCAGCGGCGCAGGCGGTCCCCGCTCGGGTCGTTCCATGGGATACCTGTTTGATGCACCTTGAGGCCGGGCGCCTGCCCAACGATGAGGATACGCGCTGTGATTCGGGCGCGCACAATGGGCCGGGGACCCAAGGGCAGCGCGGCTGCGCAACGGCGACAGGCGCGCACCCGTTTAAGGCAAAGTGCGAGCGCGCGGTCCATCTTGTCCATATCGTCCATACTGTCCATATCGTCCACAGTGCGCCTCACTCACTGCAGCGCGGGAGGCGGCACCTTACTGCCTTCAAACTGGGCGAGCCGCTCGGTCGGCGAGTAGGTTCCGTAAAACGCCGCGTTACCGTCCAGCCACAAGTACAGGATTCGCTGCGCGGCCTCGGGCAGGCGCAGTTCGGACGCGTGATTGGCATCATTCAGTATGGCGGTCAATGGACTCACGTCGGCGGGCATTTCGCCCGGACGGGTTACAATTATGCTGATGCTTTCCCCGCCCCATTCGTACCAGCGCGCGTAAGGTTTCAGCACGGTGTAAGCCTCAGTAAATTCGTCCTGTACCTTCGCCTCAAGGCATGGTCTTGCATTGCCCGCTTCGCCATGGCAGCGGACGCAGTGCGTGTCCAGAATCGGTTGCACCAGCCTGGGAAAACTCCACGGCATGACGCCGTCCGGGCCGGGCGTAATCTCGGAAGGCCCGCGGCCGAAGGCGATCTGTTTTCCTAAGGGAACAGTTCCGGATCGTTCCGGAGATTCATGGCAGCCCACACAACTCCGGCGTTCGCCCGGCTGCAGGTACACGGCGCTGCGCATACCCTGCACCGCTCGGCCGGATTCATCCACGGCCTGAAAGGCGAGCGGTTTCCCGGCGGGCGCCTTGAAACGGGCGGAACCATCCTTTTCGACCGGCACGAAACCCAGCAGCATCCGGGCGGATTCCGCATTGGCATACCCGATACGCGGCTGGTTGGCCACATGCGTTTCACTTTTGGGCAGGAGTTGATAAATATGCAAGCCGTGGATCGGCCGGTCTTTAGGGAATGGTAAATGGCTTTCATACACATTGGCGAGATAAAACTCTCCTGAATCGCCCAGTGTTGGATCAAGCCGGCTTGGCAGCGCGGGCGGTATCGGCCGTGGTTTCAAGGGGAGTGGATACATGCAGGAGATGCCGGGCTCACGGTACAGGAGTTCCAGGTTTCCAAACCGGTCCCACAGATAGATGCCCGTTTCGGTGTCTTCTTTCGTACGGGCGCTCATGCCTGGCAGGGGATCAAAAGAGAAACTGATGAGGAAATAGCCTTCTGAAAGCGGCCAGGGGCTGTGAAAATAGGATTCAGGCCACACGTCCGGCGTCTCCGCGAAACATACCTCCGGCGTTAACGGTTCAAGGGAACCGAAATCGTCTTCCCCGGTCGCGGGGTCGAAGGCGGCTTTGGCGGGGTCGAATAGTACAAGTGATCCTCCGACATTGGCGTGATGGGCCCCGGCAAGAAAGGCCAGACGGCGGGAACCCGGCACGGGATGCGGCTGATAACAGGCGTTGATCCGTTGCGTATAATTGCCGAAAATCTGGCGCGTTTCGGTCCCGTCGGGGTTGGTGGCCCAGATGCCGTGGAAATGCGCCGCCGAACGGTCCACATAGTCCCATCGGATGTAGGCGATCCGCCCGTCATGGAGCACCTGCGGATGCCACTCGCTGGTCTCATGATAAGACAGGCAACGGACTGCGCCGTCCGGGTCCAGCCGGTGCAGCGTGTGGGCGGGCAGCGGTTCCCAGGGGTTGTTGCAGCGCGTGAAACCGCCCCGTCGGGTGGACATGAACGCGATGCCGCCGTCCGGCAGCGGGCAGGGATCAAAATCGTCGTCAGGTCCTTCCGTCAGCGGCCGCAGGTTGTTTCCGTCGCTGTCCATGCTGTACAAATGAAAACAGCGGCGTTCACCGGAATAGAAATCCGGTTTTTCCCCGGGTGCGCGGGGCGCGAATGCAAAGTGGATGGTTTTTGCGTCATAAGAAAGCGCCAGGGTAGTGTAATTGCCCCGTGGCAGTCGTCCGCGGACCAGTTCGCGCGCGGCAAAGGACTTGCCGGGCTGTTCGAGGATGAAGACACCGCCCCCTTCAATATCCCCGTAATCATAATAATAGCCGAGATATTCATGCAGCATCTGGCAGATGAAACGGCGCCGTTGCATGAACACCAGGGGTGTGTCGGCGATCAGCGGATTCTGCAACGCCAGTTCGCGGGTGAACCAGCGCAGGGCGTAATAAAGCGCCAGGCGTTCGCTGTCTTCCATGGCTTCGGCGCGGCCCACTTGTCGGGCGAACAGTTCCATTTGTTCCCGGCAGTCTTCCATCCCGGCAACCCCGGAAAGATCCTGGTACAGGGCTTCCGCCCTGACCATGGCGGCGCGCACCGCCTCCAGGCTTCCCGCGTTCCGGCCCTGACGCGCTTCCTGCAGCTGCCAGTCGTCTTCCACCAGGCGCTGGTGGTGCCGGGCGTCCGGCCGGTTTTCAGGCTGGTCATCCGCCGTGCCCATAGAGGGACATGCCGCCGCAAGTATTGCCAGAAGCAGAGAAGGAATCAGTTGGGATTTCATCTGGGCACCTTTATCGCCAGGAACACCGGCCCCGTCTTTGCGCAGGACCAACGTGAAATCGGCAGCCTCACTGTACCATACAAAAAA
>Ga0209723_1006653_pt1 | contig 11009 bp, 6 predicted proteins | sample BiotimSIPDNA_2_FD_185750 | JGI IMG/M metagenome (GOLD analysis project Ga0209723, IMG submission 185750) | Anaerobic biogas reactor microbial communites from Washington, USA - Biogas_R2 time_0 SIP DNA (SPAdes) (version 2) | ecosystem: Engineered > Bioreactor > Anaerobic > Unclassified | place... | reverse complement strand
CGTACTCAAAAGATAGTATGTTTTTTTCAAGCCGTTTTGAGAGATTTTTCCAAGCTCTTGTAAGAAAAATCCTCCGAATACGGCCTTTCATGCACGACAACGCTCCTTATGATTTGAATCAGCACCCTCATGCATGCGCATTTGACCTGCATTTTGGTTTTCCCCTTGGCAAGCAGCCGGTCGTACATGGCATTCAAGTACGGTATTTTTCTGATCGCCTGGTTTGAGCTCAGGAACAAAAGATGCCTTACGTGCCTCGAGCCGCGCCTGCCGATCCACGACGCCTTGACGGAAGTCCCGGATTCATGGAGCCTCGGCGCCAGCCCCGACGCGGCGGAGATCCCCTGCCTGGTGTACAGCCCGAGGTCGCCAAGCTCGGCGGACAGGCCGATGGCGGTAATCGCCCCCACCCCGGGAATGGACAGCATCAGCTCGACCTGCCTTTTCATCCACGGGATCTTCCCGGCCAGCTCCTCCAGCGCCTTTTCGATGCGGGCAATGTATTCATCCAAGGTCTCCAGGAGCTCGTCATTGAGGGCTTGCGCGACCTCGCCGACACGGGACTCTGCGCGGTTTTTGAATTCGGACCTCGTCTCCACCAGCGCGGCGCGCTGGCGGAACAGCTCCCTCATCTCCTCCATCTGCCTGGGCAGCAAGGGCGTCGCCGGGGGACGCCGCTCCATCCCGAACCGCGCAATGCCCCGCGCGTCGCCGTCGTCGGTCTTGTGGGGGAGCCCCAGGCTCTTCAGGAAGTTGCTGGTCAGGTACGGGTTGACGATGCTGCACTCAAGTCCCTTCCTCTTGCCCTGCAGGAGCTTGCAAAGGGCGACCGAGTAGTGCCCGGTGGCCTCCATCACGACCTTGAACGGGCGGCCGCCCGTCGTCTTGTCAACCCATTTCAAAAATTCGGCCACGCCTTTTTTGGTGTGGTTGAATTTCCTGCATGGCAACGACCCGACGCCGAGCTTCCGGTCGCCCATGCCGAGTTCGACGGCCGCTGAAAATTCTCTTTTGCCGACATCAAGACCGACCCAGTAGTACAACAATTCTTTCGCTTCCATCGGTTGTCCTCCTTGTTTTGAAGCCAGTGGAAAAAGGTGTGCCCGCCATTCCAGCTTTACAAGATGCGACCTCCGTTACGGGGTCATGATAGTATTCGAAATTTGGCGGGGCACGGTGGCGGGGAGTGTCTTCCAGGCTTTTGAACGGTCTCCTTGTTGGACCCATGCATGTAACGGAATGACACTCCCGCGATTCCCCATGGCTGGCTGCCGCGGGAAACCGACGCCACCGTAAATCCTTTTTCAGAAGATTGCAAATTCAACATTGGTTTTCCCCCCAGACCCCCCTTTCCGATTTGCATTCCGCAATTCCTTCCCCCACAGCTCCGACGAGTTAGTTCCCATTCTCGCCGTGGGGGGAATTGCGGGGAATGCAAATAACATATAAACCATGTGACATGCCCTGTGAGTTCGGCATTGGAGTTTATGGGACTGGGACAAATGAGACTTATGAGACAAATGTGACCTATGCGACTGGTGTCTGGGACCTGGGACGTTACGTTGGGGTTTGTGGGGCTAGTGTCCGCAAAACCACCCCAAAGCCAAAGCAAAAATTCATCGGTTTCGTACTCAAAAGCCATGTGACATGCCTCCTGAATACCCAATCGAACAAATCGTTTTTTCCCGCATTCATAATTCAGCATTCAGCATTCATAATTCATAATTCCGCATTCATAATTCATAATTCCGCATTCATAATTCATAATTCCGCATTCAGCATTCTTCGTATTTGATTGTGCCTATAGTCGGTGTAAATTCATCAATGTGTTTGTTGTTGTGATTTTTCGGTATAAGTGCATAAAAGTGGAGTGTTCCAATGGACATGGCCTGGACTTCGATATTTTCGATATTGTTGTTTGCGGGGATATTTTGCACATGCGCCTTGGGTGAGACGATAGGCTACTGGAAGTTTGACAGTTCGAATCCCTTGGTTGATTCCAGCGGCAATGGTCGATCGTTGACAGGATCGGGAACCACGTTCAAGGGAAACTACGCCAGATTTACGGGGAGCCAATCCCTGAATACGTTGGCGAAACTCGAAATGAGCAAGTACGATCGCTTTACGGTGGAGTTTTTCATCCGCAAGGCAAATGATGGCGGCGGTCCCATGGTGGTGATCGAACAAACCCCATGCATGGGATGGCGGGAAGCCACAGGATCCTTCGGCGTCTCGTTGGACGATTGGGGCACCCAGGGTGCCGTGTTCGGAAACCTGAAGTCGCCGGGATGGCACATCGACCGTTCGCCGGACGGAACCATACTCGCAGGATTCTGGCACCATGTAGCAATCGTTTGCGACAAAAAAGCCCAAGGAAACGACAAGCTTATCCTCTATGTGGACGGAGTCCGACAACCGCAAAGCAAGTATACCGACTCGGTTGAGACTGCGTTTCGGGACGATATCCTGTACATCGGCTCCAGGAACAACGAGTCGATAAATTATCGCGGCGACCTGGATGACCTTCGGATTACGGCGGCAGCGCTCGGACCGGCTGATTTCCTGACCCGTCCATCCAATGACGATCGAGTCGATGGCTTTGCCTACGACGAGCTGGATTGCTCGTTTATCGCCAAGTATGACGGCAGCGAGCAGCGGTACGTCATGCTGCGTCCCAAGGCCATTGATGCCGACAAGCCGATTGATCTGCTTTTTGCGCTTCATGGCCATGGTTCCGACCGTTGGCAGTACATTCGTGATAACCGCGGCGAGTGCCGTGGAACCAGGGTTGCGGGCCAACGGCGCGGAATGCTGATCGTTTCTCCCGACTACCGTGCCAAGACGTCGTGGATGGGACCTGCCGCCGAAGCCGACATGCTTCAGCTGATCGAATTGTTGCGGAAGGAGTACAAGATCGGGCGCATATTCGTCAGTGGCGGTTCGATGGGCGGCACCTCTGCTTTGACGTTCGCGGCATTGCATCCACAATTGGTTTCCGGCGTTGTTGCCCTGAATCCATTGGCCGACCATGTGTCCTATGACCAGTTCCAGGATGCGATTTCGGTGTCCTTCGGTGGCTCGAAGGAACAGGTCCCCGAGGAGTATCGCAAGCGTAGCGCGATGTATTTCCCTGAACGTTTTACGATGCCGGTCTCCATCACCCTGGGTGGCAAGGACACATTGGTGCCGCCCGACAGTGCGCGAAAACTGGCAAGGGCAATCGGCGAACGATTCGGCGAGCTGATCTATGTGGACGACAAGCCCGAACGCGGACACGAAACCGATTTGCCTGGAACGCTGAATGCGTTTGAGGAGATGTTCCGGCGAGCTGACAGCACCCGTGTGACCTTGGACGGGGTTGTGGTCCATCCCTCTTCGGCGGTCGCCTCTGGAATTTGGTTTTACGAGAAGGGTGATAGCCAATTGCTGTTGTTGGGTCACGATGGGTTGGAAGGTTGGCGTTGCGTCGTTGGCAAGGGCGATTGGCGCCTTGACGGAGAACCCGTTAAGAGCGGCAAGCTTCCACGTGCCTTGCGTCCTTGGCGCGCCCCGTATTCGAAGGCGCCCATTAGATGCTCAGGTGACCTGGACCGGGAAATTGCCGAAGCTTTGATTGAATGGGATTGGAGGATGCGTGACGGAATCGAGACACCGCGCGAACCTAGGACGTTTGCCGAGGTGATACCAACGCTGAGAGAACGATTCAACAAGATGGGATTGACTGAAGCGATTGCTGCGACGGCCGACGAGGCCGAGTGGCTTGCGTTGCATCGCGCATTGCGAAAGGTCGCCTTGGCGCAACTGCCGAAATCACCGCTCCTGTTCCTGAAGAACGCACCTTCCGTGATGAGCCATCAGTTGACCCAGATGTACGGATATTGCTCGCGCCCAGGAGGCGGAATCTTCATCCTCGAACAACCAGGAATCGGGATGAAAACGCGGGAAATCACGCCGACGGAATTGCCGCCGGGAAGCTTTATGACTCCTGAACTGTCACCCGATGCCAAAAATCTCTATTTCGCGTACTCGCCAGTCAAGGAATTGCCGGAAACATGGACGTATGACAAGACAACGTCACAGTACCGATTCCACCTCTACAGGATGCCGATAGCCGGAGGCAAGCCCGTGCAATTGACCCAAGGCGATACGGATAATTTCTTCCCCGTATGCCTTCCCGATGGCGACATCCTGTTCTCGTCGACGATGCGTGGCGGATACCACCGATGCGGCAGTGGTCCCTGCTTCGTCTATACCCTGTCAAGAATGCGTCCGGATGGCTCGGAACCCCGTTCGATTTCCTTCCACGAAACACATGAATGGAATCCATCCCTGCTCCCCGATGGCAGGATCCTCTACACCAGATGGGATTATGTCGATCGCAACGCCGTCCTCTACCAACACCTTTGGACAGCACGCCCCGATGGCGGCGGCGTCAAAATCTTCTACGGCAACAACACCTGGAATCCTTGCGGAATCTGGGAAGCACGAGCCGTGCCGGGATCACGAAAGGTGATGGCGACCGCAGCCCCGCACCATGGAATGACAGCAGGATCGGTCATACTCGTCGATACCCTCCAGGGAGTCGATGGCGAAGAGCCGTTGACGCGATTGACGCCGGAAGTCAGATTCCCCGAATCGGAAAGCCGACTCCCCTACGGACCGACGAAAACACGAGACCTCGCATTTGACAGGAAACCTACGGGATACTGGGCAGGAGGCATCCTTGATCCGAAACGACAGACGCAGGCGACAACCGAAGAACTCCGTTGGCCCGGCCATTGCTACAAGTCGCCATGGCCGCTTTCCGAAAAAGCCTGGATTGCCTCCTACTCCTTCGATTGTCTTCAAGGCGAACCGGGCGGCAATCTCCCCAACATGTTTGGACTCTACATTTGCGATACGTTCGGGAATCGAGAGCTTTTGTACCGCGACCCCAGGATATCGTCCGTCTGGGCGCTTCCCATCGAGAGCCGCGAGATGCCGCCTATCATCTACTCGAGCATTGACAGCTCGATGGCGAAGCGGAATATAGGTACATTCTACCTGCAAAACGTCCGTGACAGCTGGCCGAAGGCTTTCCCCGAAGAGCATCCCATTACCGCCTTGCGCGTATTTGAGATCTTCACAAAGACCACGCCTCATGCCGACAGGCCAAAGGTCGGAGCCGGCCAAGGTTCGATGGGACGGCATGTCCTGGGGACCGTTCCCGTAGAAGCCGATGGCAGCGCGTACTTCGAGGTGCCTTCGGGAATACCCGTCTATTTCCAGGCGCTGGACGACAAGGGACGCGCCGTCCAAACGATGCGGTCGCTGGTCTATCTGCAACCCGGCGAGATGGAAAGCTGCATCGGCTGCCATGAAAATCGCCAGAAAGCCGCGATACCCGGAGCCAGAACAATAGCCCAGACCCGACCACCCTCGGTGCTAACACCAGGCCCCGAAGGTGCGTACCCCTTCAGCTTCGCCAAACTCGTCCAGCCAATTCTGGACAAGCATTGCATTGCCTGCCACGATGGATCCAGGCCAAAACGCCCGAAGCTGACAAGCGAACGGGAGGGATGGGCGACCAAGTCCTTCAATGTGCTTATCCGTCACGTCTCGTACTCGGGATGGGGCATGCCAAAGAACAATTTCGAGCCGACAACCGAACCGCTGCGTTTCGGTGCCCTGGCAAGCCCGCTGTTGACACGGCTTGAAAACAAGCACGGCAAAGTCACGTTGAGCAAAGACGAAATGGATCGTATGATCCTTTGGATGGATTCCAATGGAGCCTGCTACGGAACATACGACCTGAAGTGAAGGTGAACAAGGAGTTGACAAATGCGAATAATCTATGCGGCCAGTGAACGATGTCCTGATCTTCTGTACGAAACGGGATTTTCGGCTCCGGATCCGTACCTGTATGTAGAAACGCCGGATTTTCGTGGCATCATTGTTTCAGCCCTGGAATATGGGCGGGCATGCAAGTCCGTGAAGGAAGGAATTCGCGTGTTTAGCCACGATGAAGTTCGGAAGGAGTTTGGGATGCCACGTGCACTTTCCGTTGACGCCGTCAATGTGATTGCCGCGATTTCGCGTCGATATGCCGATTGGACCTGGGAAGTCCCCGCCAACTTTCCGTTGGATTTGGCACGAAAGCTGGAAGGCAATGGCGTCGTCCTGAACTGCGTCAATCCCTTTTCGCCTGGCAGGATCGTAAAGACTGCCGATGAGATCGAGAAGCTGCGTCACGGGGTTCAGCTGGCGGAAGCAGGTCTGTATCGAGGCATGGAGGTACTGAAGGAAGCGGAAGTCGGCCAGGACGGCGTGCTGACCTGGAACGGAGAAACGCTGACCGCCGAAATCCTGCGAGGCGAAATCGATATGGCAATCGCAAAAAAAGGCGGCACCGCAGCGCAAACCATCACGGCGCCAGGAACTCAAGGCGCCGACCCGCACCAGCAAGGAACAGGATCAATTCGCCAAGGCCAGCCAATCGTGATGGATATCTTCCCAAGATGCGATGCAACCGGGTACTACGGCGACCTGACACGCACGGTCGTCAAGGGACAGGCATCAGACATAATCAAAAAGACTTTCCAGGCAGTCTATGCCGCACAACGAAAGGCAATCGAGGCGATCAAGCCAGGCGCGATATGCTCGTCAATCCATCAACTTGCGGCAAAAAGCATGGAAGATGACGGTTTCGTGACGGATTTGAGTGCAAATCCACCCTGCGGCTTCATCCATTCCCTGGGGCACGGACTGGGCTTGGAGATCCACGAGGGACCAAGCATGAACAGCAGGAGCGAGACAGTGCTTCAGATTGGCCATGTGGTAACCGTTGAACCTGGGTTATATTATCCCGAATGGGGTGGCATCCGCATCGAGGATGTGGTCGCGGTCACGGAAGACGGTTGTGAAAATCTAACTACAGCACCAGTATTTTTGGAAATAGAGTGATTTATTAGCTTATATTTGGAGGACTTTATTATGAAACGGTTAGTGCTTGCTTTGGTTTCCCTGTCGGTATTTCCCTTGTTTTCCCAAGGCGTAGTCAAGTATGAGGATCATGGAGCTGTCGGCGATGGCAAGACCAACGACTTCGCTGCGATAGTCAAGGCCCATCAACACGCCAACAGCCTTGGCTTGCCCGTCGAGGCGACTTCCGGGAAGACTTATTACATCGGACAGGGCAACGAAACCGCCATCATCCAAACCGATGTGGACTTCAAGGATGCCGTATTCGTGATCGACGACAGTGAAATTGACGTAAATAGCCGAGGCAGGTGGATCTTTTCAATCCGGGCATCAAAGCCGGACTACAAGGTGCCCGAACTCAAGACCCTGAAGCGAAACCAGGAAAATATCGGGCTGACCTTCGAAACCCCAGTGCTCCTGACCGTGACAAACTCAAAGGTCAAGAGGTACATCCGGTATGGCGCAAACCAAAACAAAGGTTCCGCGCAAACCGATATCATCCTGGTGGACCAGAAAGGCAATGTGGATATGAAAGCCCCGATCATATGGGACTTTGATGAGATCACTGACACCGTCGCCTCCCCCTTGGACGAGAAGATGCTGACTGTGCGTGGCGGGGTTTTCAAGACTATCGCCAACAAGGTTGAATCAAAGTATACGTACTATGCCCGGGGCATTCAGATCATGCGTTCCAATGTCACGATCACGGGATTGCGTCACGAGGTGAGCGGCGAAGGCGACCACGGTGCACCCTATTCAGGTTTCCTGAACGTGGTCCGTTGCGCCAATGTCACCATCCAGGATACCGTGCTCACCGGGCATAAGACATACGGAACAATCGGTTCCGCAGGAAGGCCGGTCAGCATGGGAACCTACGATTTCGGAGCCAATCGGGCAATCAATATCACCCTCAAAAACTGCCGCCAAACCAATGACATCACAAACAGAAAGTACTGGGGCATCATGGGAAGCAACTACTGCAAGAACCTGACCTACGATGGATGCGAATTGTCCAGGTTTGACGCGCACATGGGCGTCGCCAATGCGACAATCAAGAACTCCAAGCTTGGGCACCAGGGCATCAATGCGATCGGAACAGGCACGTTCCTGCTGGAAAACAGCACCGTCTATGGCGGAGCAATGATCAATCTCAGAGGCGATTACGGTAGCACCTGGGAAGGGGAATTCATTATCCGAAACTGTACGTTCGTGCCTGCTGCAGGGGCAAAGACAACCGGAAATATCATCGGAGGATCCTACTCAGGAAAACACGACTTCGGCTATCCATGCTTCATGCCGGAAACTATTGTGGTCGAAAATGTTACGATTGATGATTCAAACCATCCTGACAACTATCAGGGTCCCGCAATCTTCTCCAATTTCAATCGAGCTAATAAGGATGCCGGATATGTTGAAGATTTCCCCTATGCCGTTACCAAGCAGGTTCTGCTTAAAAATGTCAAGACCAAAAGCGGAAAGCCTATTCGATTGAGCGACAATCCCTGGATGTTCCGGAACGTCAAGGTCGTCACCCAAAACGACTAGCAACGCCCCTGCCTTTCTTGTCTGGTAAAAATCATTTTCGCCAGACAAGCCCAAGCGGGCGTCAATCCGCTTTTTCTTATAGTTCAGGTTGACATTTATGCATTTGGATATGACATTTGCAATGTCGCCAAACGACGGATTTTCCAAGCAACAACAGGATTCAAACTATGTCAAGCATTCGTTTGCAAGCACATCGGGGAGTCAGCTCCGAATTCCCCGAAAATACACTCGCCGCATTCCAGGCATCGGTTGACGAAAGGTACAAGATCATCGAACTTGATCCCAAATTCACTGTCGATGACCAATGCGTCATCCTACATGACAGGACACTGAACAGAACCGCCAGGGATGCAAGCGGCAACAAGCCCGAGCCAGATACGAGAATCGACCAAATCACACTCCAGCAAGCCCAACAGTTCGAGTATGGCTCCTGGTTCGATCCAAAATTCAAGGGCGAACCAATCCCAACGCTGGATGACGTCATTCAGTTCATTCGAAAGAACACAATTTCTTTCAAGTTCGACAATGTCTGGGAAACATTCCCGCCACATCGCCGAGAACTCTTCCTCGCACAGCTGGAAGCCGCAAGCCTGGGTTCAAAAATAGGATTCACATGCCGGACACTCGAGTGCCTTGAAATCGTTGCGGCTCGATTCAAGGATTGCGAACTCCACTGGGATGGCGACAATGCCCTCGAGAAGCTCAAGGCCGTTGCCAAGACCGCAAAAAAACATCGCCTTACCATCTGGCTTTGCTACCCCTGCCCAATGACCAATTGGTTCAAAGGGGAAAGAGCCTCCGAACAACTCGCAAAAACAGCGCATCAATTCGGCGAAGTCGGAATCTGGATCCTCTCAGAGGAAAGCCAGCTCCATGATACGATCAACATCTTCCGCGCAGACGCCATCGAAACCACAGGACACATAAAACCATTCATGCTCGATAAACATACCCTGCCCTAATCCACCACAACCCATAACCATGAGGATTTAGATTATGGCGCATTTCGGCGACCTCATCCAGGAATACTACGTCAATCAATTCCGTGACGGACTCGAAATCAGACGGCAAGAAATCGCAAGCCTTCAAAGCCCTGCTGATGTCGCGAAGTATGTCGCAAAAATTCGGCGAAAACTCTCCGTCGCATATAAGCTCAAAGCACCAAAGACATCCCTGAAGCCAAGAATCGTCACAACGCTAAAACACGATTCCTTGACAATACAAAACATTATTATCGACTCAAGGCCGGGCTACCCGGTCAGCCTGAATCTCTACATCCCCGCAAATATCAAAAAGCGCGTACCCGCAATCCTCCAATGCTGCGGGCACGCACCAGAAGGAAAGGCCTACTCAAAGTACGTCAAGGCAGCAGCATCCCTTTGCCTCAAGGGATGCATCGTGCTCGTACCTGATCCAATCGGGCAGGGAGAACGCTCGCACTACAGGGGATGTGACAACATCGGCAACGTCCATGAACATTGCCTGCATAACAAACGATTGCTGGCAATCGGAGATTCATTCGCCAATTGGAGAATCCATGACATAAAACGCTGCATCGACTACCTATGGTTCCACGACAATGTCGACCGAAAACGAATCGGTATCATGGGCAACTCCGGCGGCGGAACAATGACAACTATCGTCAATGCCCTTGACAAAAGAATCGCTGCGGCTGCGCCGAACTGCTACGTCACAAGATGGCTCTCCAATGTCGAAAACGAACTCCCCGCAGACGGAGAGCAGATTCCCTTCGCCTTCGCCAGAAACGGGGGCGACCTGGCGGATTTCCTGATCGCCGCAGCACCAAGGCCGCTCCTGATCTCGGGAGAACTCAATGACTTCTTCGACATCAGAGGTACATTTGACGTGGTCGAGGAACTCGGACGCATCTACAAGATCCTCAGACGCCCAAACGACATTCAATTCACGTTCGGAAATCAAAGCCACGACTTCAACCTCTTGGCACGTGAAGACACATACGAATTCTTCGCGGAGTATTTCAAGCTCGATTCAACAAGGCGAGAACCGGATGTCCCGGAACTCAGCGAAGAACAACTTTCGTGCGGTCTCGCGCAACTGTACGCACTCCCCTACCCGCCAAATACTATCCACGACCATATCGAGCAAAAACTCCAGGCGGCAGAAGAAACGCGACAAAAAAACACGCCAGAACAGATCAAGGCTAAACTAAAACGAACACTCAAAATCAGCAAGGCTCCAACGCAAGTGCCGCACTACAGGCAACTCAGACCACAACGGGTCGGGGATAAAATCTTCTCCAGGTACGGAGTTGAATGGGAACAAGGCATCGTCACTACGCTCGTCATGCCGGACAAGCAGCCCTTCTTCCATCTCCCAGCAGCAGAAGTCGCAGTACTCTACATCCCAAACCAGGACGCAAAAAACGAACTGAAAAACAGACCTCTCAATGACGAGTACAGGCTCTTCGGACTCGACTACAGGGGCGTCGGAGAATCGATGCCCAATGGATGCGACAGCCTCAA
>Ga0209723_1006652_pt1 | contig 11009 bp, 10 predicted proteins | sample BiotimSIPDNA_2_FD_185750 | JGI IMG/M metagenome (GOLD analysis project Ga0209723, IMG submission 185750) | Anaerobic biogas reactor microbial communites from Washington, USA - Biogas_R2 time_0 SIP DNA (SPAdes) (version 2) | ecosystem: Engineered > Bioreactor > Anaerobic > Unclassified | place... | reverse complement strand
ATTATATGCTCCTTATAAACTCTTTTAATTAATTTTACTGCAGAGATTTATTTGTAAAGGAATCAAATTTCCTCGAATTGGGCTTATATGGATTATAATTACAAGTTGTTGACATTCTATTTAGCATTTTTTATGGAGGTGTAGTTAATGGCATTATCTGATTTACTGCTTGAATCAACAATCACCCTCAACCTTGACTCTCAATCAAGCTCAGATGTTATTCAACACCTGGGTTCAAAACTATTAGACGCAGGCTTGGTTAAAGCCAGCTTTGTCAATGCCGCACTGGAAAGGGAAAAGATTATGCCCACCGGTTTACCCCTGGGCGGCACAATTAATGCAGCCATTCCCCATACTGATGTGGAACATGTTTATAAAGCAGGCGTTGCCATGGCAACCCTAACCCAGCCGGTGACATTTCAAAACATGGTCAACCCAACGGAAGGCATTGAGGTACGCATTGTGTTCTTGTTAGCACTGGATCAACCAAAGTCTCAGATTGAGATGCTGCAGGAAATTGCCGGCGTTTTACAAAACCCAAATTTGATTGAGGGACTGGTTTCGGCTAAATCTATCCCCGAGGCACTACAATTAATTAAAGATGCTTCGTCTGGATAAGTTTTTAAGTATATTCAAATCATAACAGCAATACAAAAATAGTTTAAGGAGAATTATCATGGAAGGAAAAAAAAGAATTTTAGTCGCTTGCGGCACTGCAATTGCCACCTCAACAGTTGTTGCGAAAGCAATTGAAGAAGCCTTAGAAAAACGTGGCATTTATGTGACCATTCGCCAGTGCAAGGCCAGTGAAGTGCCTAGTTTAGCCGCTGATGCGGACCTGATCGTGACCACCACACCAGTGGCAACGGATCATGGCAAACCCGTTATTCAAACATTATCATTTCTAACCGGCATTGGAAAGGAGGCTGTTATCGAGGAAATTATTGAAAAACTCAAAGATTAATTTTTCATGTCAATTTATTTATATTATTAAGGAGATTTAAAAAATGGACGCAATTCTTTCTGGTATTAAGATGTTCTTTGATACCTTCGGTTCCACCATTATGCTGCCAATTATAATCATTGTTTTGGCATTGGCGCTTGGTGCGAAATTTGGCCGCGCTTTCCGCGCTGGCATCACCGTGGGTATCGCTTTCATTGGTATTGGCCTGATTGTAGACCTGATGTGGGCTAACCTTACAGGTGTTGGACAAGCCTTGGTTACCAATCTGAACATCCAGCGCGATGTTTACGATGTTGGTTGGCCAGCCGCAGCTTCAATTGCCTTTGGCACACAGGTCGGCTTGGCAGTCATCCCCATTGCTCTGCTGGTCAACGTTGTCTTGCTGCTCACAAAAGTCACCAAGACCTTAAATGTGGACGTGTGGAACTTCTGGCACTTTGCTTTCTTAGGGTCTTTGGTCTCCATCGCGACCGACAGCCTGTTATGGGGCTTAGTAGCTGCAGCCATTGCCGCAGCCTTTGCGCTCTTCCTGGCAGACTGGACAGCCAAAGCAGTGCAGTCATTCTATGGCGTGCCTGGTGTTTCAGTGCCACACCTGACCTCTGGCCCAGGTGTACCTTTCGCCATTTTGGTAAACTGGATTTTCGAGAAGATCCCCGCCCTGCGTGACCTGAAAGCCGATCCCGACACCATCCGCAAGAAGTGGGGCCTGTTTGGCGAACCCGTTGTGATGGGCTTCATCATTGGCCTAGTACTCGGCATTTTAGCTTATGCCTTCAAAGTGCCCGCGGACAAGACTGGTCTCCAGGTTATTGCCGACATCCTCAAAGTTGCCATGAGCTTGGCCGCAGTGATGCTAATCCTGCCCCGCATGGTTGCTATCCTGATGGAAGGTCTTATCCCAGTCTCCGAAGCTGCACGTGAATTCATGCAGAAACGCGCTAGCGGCCGTGAAATCTACATTGGCCTCGATTCCGCCATCCTGATTGGGCACCCAGCTGCAATTTCAGCTGCCCTGGTGTTGGTTCCTATCGCCATTCTGTTGAGCCTGATCCTGCCCGGCAACCGCGTTATCCTCTTTGCTGACCTGGCAGTTATCCCATTCGTGGTTGCACTCTTCGCACCACTGATGAAAGGCAACATCGTCCGTATGATCGTGGCCGGTACACTCGAGCTGTTGGTCGGCTTCTATCTCGCCACCAGCATGGCGCCTTTCTTTACCCAGGCTGCCGTGGACGCTGGCTTTGCACTGCCCGAAAATGCGGTACAGATTACCAGTATTGCTGATGGCTTCTTGTGGCCTGGATGGTTATTCACCAACCTCACCAAGCTTTTAGGTGGCGCTGTTGGCTGTCTCATACTGCTGGCCTTGTTGGTGGTCGTATTCTTCTTCTTCAATCGCAATCGCGAAAAGTGGGAAGTGCTGGCTGGCGCACCAAAACCAGAGAAGTAGTTCTCTCTTATTTAGTAGACTCTTCGAAAGGGACGGCAATGCCGTCCCTTTACTAACCAAAATAAAGGATGTAATTTATGATTGACACCGTCATACGTGGGATGCTTGGAAAGTTTGGCTCAGCGCTGCTAGACACTTATATTGAATATAACCTACTGATCAATGGCATTGTTCTCTTTTATGCTTTAATTTATTTGCTTGGCAAGCGCGTCTTCAAAGCCATTCACCAAGAGGTGATGCTGGAAATGACCCGCAAGCATGGCGGCGATTTGAGCTTGAAATCCATCGGCTGGTTTAAAAAGACCATGGAACGCAACCCGCTTGATTGGCAGAAAATTAGCAAGATTACAAAATTACCTTTCATTTCATTGCCAGGCTCGCTGTTGATTCGCGGTAAGTCTGAAAAAGTGCTGCAGAAGTATTTCTCAGCAGAGGTTGTTGCTGCACTCTTTAAAGTCAAAGATGAGGCAGAGCAACCAAAACTGTAGAGGTAATAAACACCCTAAATTAAGACCAAGCTGCATTTAAACCAAACAGGCACTAACCCATGATGAGATTAGTGCCTGTCTAATTTATTAAGATAAGTTAGCTTTCTTTTTCCTTACCAGTTTTAAGCAATCCTAGCAATCGCTGCCAGCCTTGTTTGAGCTGCACCCGGCGCAAGCGGTAGGTTCCCACGATGCCGTAGGGCAGGAACATAACAATCAGAATAAACAGCAAGCCAAACACCAATGGCCAGCGTGCACCAAACCAAGTGTAAAAGAACTGGCTGATAACCTGGCTGATACCGGCGCCAACGATTGGGCCGATCAAGGTGCCCATGCCACCCAAGATGGTCATAATCAATGCGTTGATTGTCGTAACAGCGCTGGTCATGGTGGGCGTTGCGCTCATGTTCCAGATCGCATACATCGCCCCTGCCAGGCCAGCAAATACTGAAGCCATCACAAAGGCAATAGTACGGTATACCACTGGGTTATAACCGATCATGCGCATGCGGTCTTCGTTTTCCCGATTGGCAACAACCACACGCCCAGTTGGGGAATTGGTCATGCGCTTCATAACCAGGTAAGAAAACACCAGGAATGCCAGGGCAATAAAATAGACCGTCAGCCTGTTTTGTGTGGGATTCAACCAAAGAGGCAGCGGCACGCCGTGCAGACCTTCGTCCGCGCCAGTCCATTTGTGAAAGTCAGTTGCCTTACTGAGAATGTGAATGGCAGAGCCAAGCGCTAAGGTCAACATGGCAAAATAAGCACCTTTCAGGCGGATGGATGTGGCTGCAAACAGCAAACCGATCAAAATGGAAACCACAAGCACCACCAAGAACACAATCAACAAAACGATGACCTCGGTAATATTTATACTGCCAATAACAATGCGGTAATTGCTCATGAATCCGGGTGCCCAATGCTTAAGCAACAAGCCGAGTGCATAAGCGCCGCCGCCAAAGGAAGCAGCATGCCCAAATGAAAGGATGCCGCCATACCCAATCAACAAGTCATAGCTCATCGCCAACACCGACATAATAAAGAAAGATATTAATTGGCCTTGCCAAAACTTGGTGACACCTTCATTTAACCCAGTGCCGGTAACCAAGTTAATGACAAAGGGAAAAGCGACCATGATCCCAATAAATACTAGGAAGCCTAGTTCCTTTTTGAATATATTACTTTGATGAGGAGTAGCTGTAAGCGGTTTTGCAGTCATTTTTTTACTCCTTCTTCCCAAAAAGACCTTGAGGTCTGGCCAATAAGACAATAACCATGATAATCACCGTTGAGGCTTCCGCTATTGCAGGTGAAAGCGAAAACTTAAGTGCAAAATAATCGCCAAAGGCTCGCGCCATGCCCAAAATCATCGCCCCGACAAATGCACCGACATAACTGCCCATGCCGCCAATAACAACTGTTATAAAACCCTGCATCTGGTATTGATCGCCCATGAGCGGCTGTATGGGCAGGAAAGGACCAGCCCCTATGCCGCCGAGCGCTGCCAGGGCAATCCCCATGGCAAACACAAAGGTGAATACCCGTTTAACATTGATGCCGAGCGCTTCAACCATCTGCGGATCCTGTACACCTGCCCGAATGATCATGCCCAGGCGGGTTTTGGTCATCAGCAAGGTCACAAAGATGAACATTACAATGCCTAGGAAGATGACAAATAAGCGGTAGGTTGGGAATGTGACACCATATATATCAATGGTGGTGTTGCCATTACGCAGCCATTCCATCAGGTTAGCCGCCTTGCCGGGTTGGGCAAACAGGGGTGGCCGCACCATCTGGTAAGCCAGTGGATCCCACAGCAGCTGCACCAGTTCCCTTATAACGAAGCTGAGGCCAAGCGTCATCAACACGATGAAAAATGTACGCACATATAAGGGACGAATGAGCGTGATTTCGGTTACAGCACCGAACAGGAAGCCAAAGGCAACGGCAATGATAATGGCAATTACAAAACGCCAGTTGCCATTCATCAGCAAGATCGCCTCTGCGGCTGATTCGCGCACCAGCGTAAATATGATGGTGAGGACCAACAGCACTGCTGGAAAAATCAATTTCTGAAGAGGTTTATCTAAAGGTGCAAATTCATTCTTATCCCCTGGTTTTGAAACCGCAAAAGCCACCAATAGCCCAACCAACAACAGCAGTACAGGCCTGAACCAGAAAAGTGATAAGGGTTCTTGGGGACTGATTTCTGCCAGGGGATTGCTGACCGTAGTTGTGGTGACCGCCACCATGGCTGTCTTTGCCAGTTCCATAATATCAAACTTCAAGAAACTCAGTACAAATAAAACGATTGCCAAAGCATAAGCTAACCTCGGAAGGGCTTTTTGCCATTTTTCTGAAATCTCCCAGCGGATAAGGTAGGGTTTTATAGCTGGACCAACCATAACCCCCGTGGCAAATGCTAATAAGGCAGGCAGCATACCAAAGATAAAGGTCGGGTTGGTGTAAAGCTGCCAACCCATATATGCGCCTAGCATGAACATCGCCCCATGGGCAAAATTTAACACATCCATCAAACCAAAGATGAGGGTTAGACCGGCAGCAACCATAAAGAACAGCGAGCCAAGCGTTAGCCCTGAAAGCGCAGTGCGAATGAAAGCCTGCTGACCAGCTGACTTGTACAGCCCAAACGTTGCAACTGCCACCACCAGGAAAGTTATACTAATTGTCAGTGCCTTTTTAGTCTTGGAATTCATGTTCCATCTCCAATTCTTTGCGGGTTTTTATGCTTGCACCTAGGTAATGATGAATTAGCTCGGTATCATTTACCAGGATCTCCATCATCCCTTCGTGAACGCTTTTGCCATCATCGATAATGGTGTAGCGTTTGGCGAGCTGGCTTGCCATGATGAAGTTCTGCTCCACCAGCAGGATGGTGGTCGTTTCGCTGAGCACGCGGATTGCTTCCATCATCTGTTGGATGAGGATTGGTGCCAAACCTTCGCTCGGCTCATCAATCAGTAAGAGCTTATTATCCGGCACTAAAGCTCTTGCCACGGCTAACATTTGCTGTTGACCGCCAGAGAGATGATTGCCAGGAAGTTTGTAAAGACGTTTCAAGTCAGGGAAAAGGTTGAAGATAAAATCCGAATGCCGCTCAAAGTCTCCTTTTTTGCGTTCAGCTAACTTCAGGTTTTCCATGACCGATAAAGCACGAAATATAGCACGGTGTTCGGGAACGTATCCGATGCCAAGATTGGCAATATTAAAAGCCTGCTTGCCCTGTATCTCCATCCCATCAAAGATTACTTTACCTTCTCGGGGAGGCGTCAGGCCCAATATAGACTTCAACGTGGTGGTCTTTCCTGCCCCATTGCGCCCCAGCATCACAGTGATGGAACCTTTCGGCACTCGGACGGATACGCCCTCCAATATATGGAACTGACCAATGTAGGTATGAATATTATCCACAACCAGCAGGTCGGGTTGACTGTTGTGATCGCTCATGCTAACTCTCCATATAAATCCCCAAGGTAGGCAGTTTGAACTAGCTTATTATTGGCAATTTCATGTGGGCTGCCTTCTGCCAGGATGCGGCCTTGGTTCATGACCGTCACCGTATCAGAAATAGACATTACCATGTCCATGCGGTGCTCAACCAGGATTGCTGTCCTTTCTTTTTCATGCACCACCTTGTTGATAATTTCCATCAATTCCGGCACCTGTTCAGAAGACATTCCAGCCGTAGGCTCATCAAAGAGCAGCAACTCCGGGTCGCAAGCCAACATAATACCCAGTTCCAGCTTGCGTTTTTCGCCATGAGGCAGGTTCCTGGCCAAGATACATTCCCTGCCAGTCAATCCAACTGTCGAAATCACCTCTTCGGCTTTTTCTATGTACTGGGTAAAGCTGTCTGCCAGTTTAAAGAGTTTAAAGTTATCCTTTCCCATAGCTTGAGCTGCCAGGCGGATATTTTCCAGCACGGTCAGGTTAGGAAAGATATTGGTAATTTGGAACGAGCGCCCAATGCCCAGGTGCGCACGCTTTTGCGGGGAGACATGCGTGATGTCATTGCCCTTGTAAAAAACCTGGCCTGTTGTGGGCGGCATCACACCGCTCAACAAGTTGAATAAGGTGGTCTTGCCAGCCCCATTGGGTCCAATGATAGCGTGCATAGTCTGTTTTTTTATCACTATGCTGACGTTATCCACAGCCACCAAACCGCCAAAGACTTTAGACAAGTTCATTGCTTCAAGTAGTGTTTCATTGGCCATAAAAATTTCCCTTTAATCTTATCTTGAAATAATTAATAAAAAAATAATACCAAACACAAATAATAAAAAGATTTAGAGGTTTACTGACGCCTGAACCGCTGCTTTTAGGTTGCAGTTTTGACCTGGGGAGGAACTTACGTTCCTCCCCAGCTTGGTTTAATACTTATTTATTAGGGTACTGGTATGGTCGGCAGGTCACCACAGCGAGCTGCGTAATCGCCAGCTAATGTGCAGGGCACACCCAGTTCGTCAAATTCAGAAACATAAATGGTCTCAAAGAATTCATATTCATTGATGCCATCACCGTCTTTGTCAGGGGTCAGGTTGACCAGTCTGAGAATATTCATAGGCTGTTCACAGACATGATCTTCTGGGCGGATGTGATAGGTGCCCTTGGGGCCTTCAAATTGCAGGCCTTCCAGGGCTGGGATCATGACATCACCAGTTGCATCGCCGCCAGTTGCCTCGAGGGCTTTGGCTAAAGCGATGGCTGAAGCCATACCACCAGCGGTGAAGAGATCAGGATACTCGTTGTATTTAGTAAGATGATTCTCTACCAGCCAGTCGTTGACCTCGTTCTCAGGTACAGTGTAGTGATAGACATTCAAACCAATTGAATTCAAGGTTTCCTCTGGGAATACTGCGCCAAATGAAACATTGTCACCGAAACCGGTACCAACAGTCATATCTTCAAGCGTGCCCATGTCGGACAGACCCTGGAAGAGGGTCACATAACCGGTGCCTGACCAGGTTAGGAACAGGTTTTCAGCGCCAGAATCCATAGCCTGCTGGATATAGGGGGTGAAATCTGTGGTTTCAAAGGGGGCGTAGATATCTGCAACCAACTGACCGCCAAATTTCTCGACGGAGTATTTGAGTGCAGCGCCAGAACCCTGCCCGAAGGCATTATCCACACCGATGTGGGCAAAGTTAGGTCCAACGTTTTCTACCAGGTATTTGGCGATGATGAGGGTGTCATCAAAGCTGGTGCGGGCGGTGCGGAAGACGTAGGGGTTAAAGTAAGCACCGGTGGTGAAGTAAGAGGCTGCCGGGTCGACCATCAGGATGATCTTATTTTCTAGGGCAACGGTTGTCAGGGCAATTGCACTGGCTGAGGAAACAGGTCCCTGCAGCAGTTCAACGCCGTCTTTTTCAATTAGTTCAAGGGCTAACGAGACTGCTTTTTCAGGGTTGCCTTCATCGTCTTTAACGATAACTTCAACTGGTCGATTCGCAATGATGTAGCGCCCCTGATCGTCGGTCAGACCGCCGGACATGTATTCCAAGCCCAGCTCAAAACCACGCTGCTGCTGTTGGCCATAAAGCGCCATCGCACCAGACATCATGCCGATTTGACCAATCTTTAGCACTTCGCCAAGTTCAGCTACGGGTTCTTCAGCACCAATTTCTTCTAAACCGGTGAATTTATCAGCGGTGTAATAGCCAGAATCAACAATAGCGGCTTTGACATTCGCCTGGTCAACGGACACAACAGCTGATGGTTTGGCAGGTACTTCAATTACACCATTATTGTAGGTGTGTGTCTGCGCAGGGGTCTTCCCTTCCAGGAAGGCTACTGCTGCTGCAATCGCGTCGGCAACAAGTGTGCGGACGTCTTTCAACACGGTCATAGATTGCTTGCCATCAATAATATATTGTACTGAAGCAATTTCTGCATCCTGTCCGGTTACCCAGTACTTGGTGACGTCTTTGTCTGCACCAAATGCATCGGCAATGGCGCGTGCGGTACCATCATTCGGGGCCAAAATAAAGACTTCGCCCTTATCTGCTGCTGTGGTTGCAGTCAGGTTGGATTCCGCCAGGTTCTTGGCTACGTTGAAGTCCCAGTTGGTGGTGATTTGGCCAATAATCTTGCCCATCTCATCACGGGTCAGGGTCGCTTTGTCCTGCAGCGCAATCGCTTCGGCTGAGTTCTTGATCACAAATGTGCCATCTGCTATCTTGGGCTGCAATTTGTTCCAGGCACCTTCAAAGAACAGGAAGGCATTGTTGTCTGAGGCTGCACCAGCATACAGGTACAGGGGTAAGCCTGTGCCGGTCGCTTTATCAACCAGGTACTGTGCCTGCGCTTCTCCAACAGCAATGCTGTCAAAGGTGACGTAGTAATCGACTGCATCCGTATCTGTGATCAGGCGGTCATACGACACTACCTTCACACCGGCTGCGCGCGCTGCTTCTGCAGCTGCTGCGGCCGCGGTTGAGTCTTGTGGGCAGATGATCAGGACTTTCACGCCCTTGGTGATCAATGCTTCTACGTTCTCTTTTTCCTTGGCTGAGTCACCCTGGCTAAACAGAATCTCTACCGCATAGCCTGCCTTACCTAAGGCATCTTTAAAGCGGGTTTCATCCTGTATCCAGCGCGGTTCATCCTTGGTCGGGAGAACAATGCCGACTGCAAGCTCTTCACCTGCAGGTGCTTCGGTGGTTTCTTCCACCTTTTGGACACATGCACTCAAGATCATGGAAAGCATCATGAGGATGGACACAACAAAAACTAATGACTTTTTCATTCTTTACTCCTTAAATTTTTTTTATCTAATTGAAAAGCACGATTTACTAATTTTACTTTAACTTTATTTTTCGACTTTACCTCCTTAAACGAACTCATCATGCACATCTAACGGTTCTTTTGAACGAAACCGATTAGTAATGTGTTCAGTACATCCGGTTTATCAAGGCACAAAGCGTGCCCTGATCCTGGCACGATCACATATTCCGCTTGGGGAAGATGGTCTGCCATGATTTGACTGTATTTTTGACCTTTTATCAGGTCGTTTTCGCCAACAATAATCAACGTTGGCGCAGAAATTTGCGATAGTCTATCTGTCAGGTCCAGGTTGTAAAAGCTCTTCATTAGCTCCACAAAAGCTGGCATGTCTATTTTAGTAAAATTTTCAACAGATGCCTCGATATAGTCTTGGTGCGTGGCAATCCACTCTTCAGAGAAATTCATGTGGACTGAAGTGCGCAAGAGTAATTCCGGGTCATTTCGCTCAGCTGCTATCAACCAGGGCAGTGACTGCGCCTTGAGCAACGGATCGATTTGGCTGACCCCATCGATCACAATCAACGATTTGGTCTTTTGTGGATATCTTATTGCAAATTCCATGCTGATTTCAGAGCCATAAGAGATCCCACCAATGTGGGCTGCCTTGATATCCAAAGCATCCAGCAGTTCCGCCAGGTCATCCGCATGTTGCGCCATGCTGTAAGGACCGGCAGGGTGCTCTGAGCGCCACATGCCCCGGCAATCATACAACAAGAGCCGCATGTGTTTAGGCAAAGCCGCGGTTTGGTAAGCCCAGCTGACAACGCTCATCATGATGCCATTCGAAAGCACCAGCAGCTCGCCGTCCTCTGGACCATGCAATTCGTAATAAATCTTTATACCGTTGGCTTTAATTTCAGACATATTTTCTCTTAGTGAAGTTACAGGGCTCGAAAAGCTAAGAACTTATGCTTTTTGTCGTCCAAGCCTCTTTCAATTGTGGTCATTTGTAATTGGGTGCCAATCTTAATTGTACTGGGTTTTGAAAGATCTAAGCCCAATATTTGGGCATTCACCCGCGGACCCTCAACCAGTTCTACAATGCCGGTGCAGTAGGGGTTCTTGCCATCATGCCCTGCCTGGAGCATTTCTGTAGGCGGTACAAATATAACAGTATAGGCTGCAAGTTTTCCCTTCCCAGAAAATTCGGTAACTTCCATTTGGTCTGAATGGCATTTTGGACAAATTTGGCGTTGAGGCACTGCTACATAGCCACAATCCTGGCAGCGGGAGCCAATAAGTTTACCTTCATCTAGTGCTTTATAAAAAGATGTCGTGTTTAGAGAATAAGTGCTCA
>Ga0209723_1006651_pt1 | contig 11010 bp, 14 predicted proteins | sample BiotimSIPDNA_2_FD_185750 | JGI IMG/M metagenome (GOLD analysis project Ga0209723, IMG submission 185750) | Anaerobic biogas reactor microbial communites from Washington, USA - Biogas_R2 time_0 SIP DNA (SPAdes) (version 2) | ecosystem: Engineered > Bioreactor > Anaerobic > Unclassified | place... | reverse complement strand
AGTTAAATTGGCCAATGCCTGGACCGAGGCTGCCCCATTTGCAGATAAAATCGCCCTTACTGCTTAACTTTTGTACTCGGTGGTTTCCTGAGTCCGCGACGTAGATGTAGCCCTGAGAATCGACTGCAACGTCATAGGGATACGTGAATTGCCCGTCACCTGAACCGTGGCTTCCCAGCGCGAACATGAATTCGCCGTTGCCGCTGAATTTTTGAATCCGGTGATTGCAGGCGTCAGCGACGTAGACGTTTCCTTGTCCGTCAACGGTCAACCCCATACTATAATTGAATTCGCCATTATCGGAACCGTAGCTTCCCCACGCCGCTAAGAATTTACCATCACCCGTGAATTTCTCGACCCGGTTGTTGTAAGTGTCCGTAACGTAAACGTAGCCGTCATCGTCTACTGCAACATCATAGGGTTGATTAAATTGGCCCTCTTCAGCGCCGAAACTGCCCCAAGTCAACGAAAAGCTGTAGGTTCGCGTTTGCGCCGTCGCAACTGCCGTTGCTGCTAACAGTGCCCCGATCAAAACTATCCCCAGAAGCTTAAGCCGCCATGAATGCCAAACCCGATGTTTGTTTGCCAAAAAAGGTTTGATTGATTGCTTCATTTTACAATCCTTCCTTTGAATCCATTCAAATTTGTCTTACATAAAACCGTTCTTGTATGGGTTTCTTGACAAAGCCGGGCTATTGTTAGTCAAGGTTTATGGACTAAAATTTAAGTCTATGTCAAGAAACCTATGCTACAGTCTTCTCTTAAGTTGACAAATAATACTTTTGACGCTTTTTTCTAAAAAAGTTTTAATTCAATCACCTTCAATCATAGCAGTTGAGGAACAGCGTAGAGTGCCAGAGGGTAAAGAAGAAATCTACTCGATCATGTTCAAGTCACTCAAGCATCCGATACGCCGCAAGATACTTCGAATCCTCGCCGACAAACCCCTCTCCTTCTCAGCTATGCTTGAATTACTCGGCATTTCCAGCTCGAACCTTACTTACCACTTAGATAACTTGGGCGAGCTGGTTTCTAAGGACGTTAAGGGTGTTTATCGGCTTTCCACTTTTGGGCAAGCGTCTGTTAACACGATGAAAGTCGTCGAGGATGCGCCTGCGGTTCCAAGAAAAAAACGTTCTGCTGCGAACCGTAAATGGATAATGATTTCCAGTGCTCTGCTTATCGGTTTAATCCTGTTCGCAAGTTTAGCTGCGTTGGAGATGGCAGCATTGAATGCGGCTTTGGCGGAGCGGGATAGTTACGAGTCTAAATATACACAGTTGCTATCATGGACAAGCAGCACTGACGATGCCATAGAATTCCTGCGGACTGTCACACAGCTTGACACGGCAAAGTATTCAGCTTCGCTGTTAAGCCGTACAGTAGATGCTAAAGTTGATTTAGGCGGTGTACCTGCTGAGACAATGCAGTATTCGCTTGTGGGAACGGATAGTGCTGGCAAAACAAGCAGATTAACGGTACAATTTGAATTTCTAAACCGCCAATTCTTTAGGTACCAGCTTACTGTTGGGGAAGGATCACCGATATACGCTCAGCCTCAGTCTCCATTCGTGCTTGATGCAGCTAAGAACATCGTTGACCGACTCTATACTTACCAAACCAACGGGGACTACTTGGCAAACATGAGCAGCCTCATAACTTTAGCTTCACAGAACACTGATAAGAACCTGGAAATAAAACAGGGTAACATTAAACTAAACAGCACAGTTTCTGGTGAAGATGCTGATGTCGTGTTGGAATATACTAATAACGGCGTTGACTTTTCACGTAAATGCTTAGAGATCAACATAGAGAACGGTGTACTGATGAAGTTAACTGACAGCTGGGGTCTCTACTCAATCGGCAATGCAGAAGTCAACATCTCAAGTGACCGCGCTGTTACCTTGGCTAAAGGCTCGCTTACTGACTTCACTTTTACAAGCGGTGGGGTGCCAGTTACAACTTTCCAGTTTAACACGGAGCCAGCGTCAGTTACATTCTATCCGCAAACTAAGAGTGACACGACTCTGTGCCCCCAATGGACAGTTGTCTTCTACCTCGACAAAGTCTACGCCGGCGGAATGTACCAGATAGCAGTTACCGTCTGGGCGGACACTGGCGAAGTATCGACAAAAACGGCGCTTAACCACCCAATATCTTTCCCCATCTAATACCCTTTCCTTTTCTAAAATGCCGACTTGCTGGATGAGGCTAATTCTACAAGTTCTGTCGGTCTTGATTTGCGGCGCTGATTTGGCAATAGTTTTATATGAAAAGTAGCTGACTAAGGAGGCATGGCTCCAAATAAACACAAACAAAAGCAGAAGCAGCTACAGGCCAAAAAGAAAGCTTACAACAACCGCAACAACTCTAACAAAACTACATGGATAGCCATAGGCGTAATCGCAATCATAGTTATTGTCTTTGGTGTAGTAGCGGGTTCTGGCATCTTGGGAAACCATGGTGTAAACAGTCCTACACCGTCTCCAGCACCGACACTTATTCCATCCGCAGCTGACCCATACGCAAATGCAACCGAGGTTCTACTTCAGACAAGCATGGGCGACATCATCCTTGCATTACGAAACGACATGCCAATCACCACAGGCAACTTCATCAACTTAGTCAACCAGGGCGCATACAATGGCACCACATTCCACCGCGTCATAGAAGACTTCATGATACAAAGCGGTCGACTAGCCAACGGCTCAAGCGTTCCAGACATCTTAGACGAATACACAACAACCAACCACAACTACAACGGCACAATCGCAATGGCAAAACTTGGTCAAACAGACGGATCTGCCCTGCCAAACACTGCAACCAGTGAATTCTTCATAAACACCGCAAACAACAGTAACACATTCTTCGACAGCAACTATTGCGCATTCGGTAAAGTTACATATGGCATGGATGTTGCAATGGCGATTTCACACGTAGCCGTCGATGAAAACAACAGCTCCAAGCCTCTGCAAGATGTTACAGTAATTGGCGCAACAGTAGTTGCATAAATCTCTCCCTTCTTCTTTTTCCAAATTCCAGGTAGCGCATTATCCGCTTCTTTGTGTCTTTGCAATAACCATAAATCGCACATTCCACATGCTGTAATGCTGGCGAAATTTATGGCAGAAAAAAAACGGGCTCAAGACCCATACGCTGACGGAGTAAAAGTCCTCCTACACACAAACATGGGCGACATAACAATCCAGTTACGCAATGACATGCCTATCACCACTGGCAACTTCAAAAATCTCGTGGAAAAAGGCACCTTTAACGGAACCATATTCCACCGTGTAATCAAGCAATTCATGATTCAGGGCGGAGACCCAACCGGAACAGGCTACGGTGACCCATCAATCCCCGACATCAAAGACGAATTTACGAAGAAAAACTATAACGACCGCGGAACCATCGCGATGGCTAATGCTGGCCCTAACACTGGAAGCAGCCAATTTTTCATAAACTTGGTTGACAACAATTATCTTGACAGTAAACATCCGCAGTTCGGCAAAATCGTTGCCGGTATGGAAGTGGTTGACGCTATCGGTAAAGTCCGCACTAATCCGATGGATAAGCCGCTGAAAGATGTTATAATCGCTGAAGCGAAAATTGTTCAATAAAAAGTAAGTAAAGAAAAGCTAGTTTACTTTTTCTTTTCTTCTTTCTCTTTAGGTTTCGAACCGATCTCTACCAGTTGAATGTTAACCTGGTAGTTTTTGTCGCCGACCATCATTTTTCCGTTACCGTAAAAGCCTCTGCTTCCTGTACTGAAATTCTTTGGGTTAATGATAAACGGCTGCTTTACACCGTTCAGCTGGATTGTAGCCATGTTTGGTTGATCACTCATCAATGTCACCTGTTATCTTGTGTATGGTGATTGGTGCCTTTTCACCTTTTCGCTGCTGCCACTTCTGTGATGGTGTTATCTGTGTTTCTGCATGTAGCGCCAATCCATAACCAGCATAAAAATGAATGGTAATGCCAAGTAGAAAAACGCAAAAACAGAGTTTTCGAGTATAGCGGTGAAGGGTCCAGAGATCACTGCTGGGTCAGCAAAATTAATCCCTATATTGCGGAGCAACTCAAGGACTGCGGAGCCAGCTGCCGTTAAAGCTAAGCTGACTAGAAACTGGATGCTTAATCGGCGTTCCCTGCCAAACATCAGTGACTGGGCGAGGGCGGATAAGACAAACATCCATGCGAAGCCACAGATAAAAGTCGTTACCTCGGGGCTGGAATACAGCCAATTCGCAATCAAGGGTACTGGCTCCTTTAAGCCTAAGGCAACGCTTTCAACTGCGCGTTGAGTGAAGATCTGATAGCTAACCATCAGCGCCCAAGCTATGATCAGGTAAGCTGCTGTTAGGTAGATTGGACGCTTTGCCAAGCAGGCCACTGGTGAGATTACAAGCTTTGACTATTTTTAAGACTTGCTAAAATAAGCCATATTCTACAGATTGAAATTTGTTTTGCAAAAAAGGCTTGTTTGGTCTATGCTCGGTTTATGAGTTAGTATCTGTTTCCATGTCTTTCTCTCTGTGATTCTGGAATGAAAGTGTTGGCGCTTGAAGAATCGGTTCTCATGTCTTGAGTTGCTGCAGCGGATGAGGCTTGGCTTCGCTGAATCCATGATCTGTGTGCTCTATCGATATCTTCTTCCAGTCTTTTGAGTTCAATATTAATTTGCTCATTTACCTTTGTCCATGTCATGTTGTCTTCAACTTTGTCCTCTACTCTTTCAGCAACTTCCTCTGCGACGCGTTCAGGAACACCTGAGGCTTCAAGGTCTTTCTCGACGTCTTTGCTGTCGAATTTTCTTTCCTCTCCAGAGTTCATGATTATTTTAACCAAAATTTCACCTCCCCTAAAAAATTGCTAAACGGTTAGATTTAGCCGCCCATACTGTAGGCTGCCGCTTGCCCGCCGGTTTGCGACGTCTGCGTTTGTATATCCTTGGCTAAAACTGTTTCAAGTACCACTGCCCCTGTCATCTTGGCCTTCACAACACCAGTGTCCAAGGTCAGGTCTTCGAAACTAAGTTTAACCTGCGACTTTGTGCTCGCCAACCTGTCAAGTACGTCTACTACGGTGTCGCTCATGGTATGAGCGGTTTTCTCCATCGATTCTTGGGTTTTTCGGGTAGTCTGCTCCATATAGTATTCACCAATACTGGATTTTTTTGTTATGTTAAAAGCTGATGCTGTCGCATGGTGAAGCAACACAAGATGGGAAATCAACTCGTTGGTATACTATGGAGTTTTTGATTTAGAGGATGACGGGTATGCTTGTCCCTGCTTTTCTTCCAGAGGTGTTTGAATGTCTGCTTTCCCGTCGGCGATTGGTTTGGGTGAGGCTGTTTCGTCTTCTACAAGCAATAAAAGAGAAGGATGAGGTTGTATTAACGCGCATTTTTCTCTAAACCTACTCTTTAACAGTAGATCAAGAATTCGCCTGTTTAATTAACTGGCGCTTGTACTATCGCCTCAACCACCCCGCAATCCATCTACGGCGCTGAACCAAAATTAGCTGTTTCTGCAAAAACTTTTAGAAGATGAAGTAGCAGGGCAGCACTCCCTTCTTCTTCTAAAGATAATAATCTGCAGGCAGGGAATCGCGCCTAATGCCAACTGGAAAAATTAATCAGCGCAGCCAAGCATAAAACACATTATGAGTCGCAGAAAGGCGCTTCTATCCGTTGCCGCCGCTGTAATGAGAAGATAACTTTCTGGTTCCATGCGATAGCTCCATTTTTGGAAGTTCTGGACCTCTGCTATGCTTCGATGTTTAGCATGGTAAAAAAAGATGAAGCTCTGTTGTACCCGCCTGACATTTACAGAGGACAAAACAAATAAGAAAAACGCCTACTGTAATCATTTAGTGTTTTGAAGGGTAAAATTTGAGGCTCTACATTTTAGACAACGGTCGGTTAGAGGGCGACTTCAATTGGATAGTGGCGATGTCCACTGTTGGCACACTGGAAAACAGAACGCCCCCGATTAAATGGGTCAGCATACCCGTATATTGCGTCCTGATCGATTCATCTGAGGGCAAAATCCTCTACGACACTGGCTGCCACCCAGACGCGATGAATGGGTACTGGCCGCCTAACTTAACCTCGATTTTCCCATACTACCATAACGATAACCAGCTTTTAACCAAGCAGCTAGCCTTAACGGGTACCACACCTGAAGAAGTTAAAACTGTGATTCTCTCCCACCTGCACTTAGATCACGCGGGAAATACTCGCTTATTAAGTAACGCACAAGTCTACGTTCACAAAAAAGATTACAATTACGCAGTACATCTCATGGCTTCAAGCCCTAACCCGCAGGATCACGGTGCATACGTTAAAGCTGACCTTGACTTCCCCGCCGACAGGCTTCACCTAGTAGATGGCGATCTTCAGCTATTTGACGGCGTGGAACTGATTTCTCTGCCAGGCCACACGCCCGGATTGCTCGGGTTAATGGTGCACCTAAAACAGGAAGGAACCCTTATTTTTCCCTCGGACGCGCTTTACTGCACAGAAAACTATGGGCCTCCAACGAAGATGTCGGGGATAGTCTATGATAGTGTCTCTTTTAGAGCTTCAATCGAAAAAATCAGAGCCCTGCAGCAAAAGTACGACGCGAAAGTCATGTTTTCCCATGACTTGGCTTTCTTTAATACGCTGAAGCTGGTACCGCAGTATTATCGCTAGATGACCTCACCCATTTTTGGGATTTAAAATGGCCACTATTATCCAGGTATATATTATCAGCTGAAACCTTGACGTTGTCAACATAATCGTGGTCCTGCCGGAAGTTGACATAATTCCGACGTTAATGGCGGTTGTGTTTCCTATGTCACTTCTTTGAGCATCAACTTTTACCACCGAGTTTGGTACTGTTGCTTGAACCCTTGCGGCATAAAACATCGGTTGGAGGACAAAAATAGAATCAAATACTATGTTGTATGTTCGTAAAAGTGATTGGTGCGGTCGCCGGGATTTGAACCCGGGATCATTAGCTGTCTTCGCCCTTCCAAACGGTCGAGCTTGGAAGGCTAAAGTCCTAAACCAGACTAGACGACGGCCGCGCTGGAAAGTCAATATCCTCAGCGAAATTTAAGTGTATCTGAGCCTGTTTGCGGCTTAAACTCAAGTAGGCTTACGCTCGATTGCATGGTATATTTTAAAGTAAAGGGTAGAATCTCCAAAGCATTATATCCTCATGCTAACTGACTATCATTCATGCCCTCACGCAGTGCAATTATTCTTCTTGCCGCCTGCTGCATCCTTGTTAGCGCACCTGTATCCTACCTTGTAAACACTTACCGAATGGTGAATCTTATTCCCCCATCAGACGCCTATACCATTCTCCTAAAATTTTTACCATTAATTGCCCTATCAATCGTAATCATCTACGGCGCCCGAGAAGTAGCGGAGCTAGCAGATTCAACTAAAACCAAAGAGGCAGCCCATTTTATCGTTATCTTAACAGTGCTACTGATCGTTGCCATCATGGTAACGATGCTTACTTTCAATCTTGGCGTACGATATATCATGTAGCAGCTACAATGCACCCTTGCGAGTTCCAGTTATTGAGGTGCAAAACCGAGTTTTCAATGGAATAGTATATCTTTAGCCCAGAATATGCACTTATGATTACGATGAGCACAGACAAACCCTCCGCATCCAAAGCAGACAAGCCAGCGAAATTAGCCGATAAGCCCGCAAAGAAGAACCTGCACAAGGTTTCCAGCGTCAGCAAAATGAAAATTTTAACCAAAGACGCCAAACAAATGGTTAACGGACCCTACTACTGCCCGAAATGTCGCAAAGAAGTCCTACAAATGTACGTTGACGCCCGAAACAAAAAGGCCTATGCAGTCTGCAAATGCGGCTTAGAATGGGAACTCACCTACGCCCCAATCTTTCAAGGCGTCGACTACTATAACAAGTTCCGTGACGCATGGAAAAAGCAGAGTTACGGGATAATCAAGCAACCGCCGAAAAAAGACGCTGCGAAATCCCCCTAAAACTCTTTAACCGCTAACTCCTCACAGGCTCTATAAGGCTCAAAAGCCAGATATGTAGAAGAAGAGTGGGAAGCAGTGAGCGAAGAGAAGCTAGCATTTACACGGCGTATTATGACTTTAGGAAACTTTGGGCTTCTTTTATGGGTTTTTCTCGCTTCTGCCTCGGTGATTTTCTATAATCAGGTCTACGGCTGGCTGTACCTGATCTTCCTCTTCGTAACGGTTTATGCTATCTTGCGTAGGCTAGGCTGCAGTAGCTGCTATCTCTGTAAGGATTGCACCAGCGGCTTTGGGCGGTTGGCGGGTATATTCTTTGGCAGAGGTTTTGTTAAGAAGCAGAGTGTGGGTAACAGGCTTGGCTGGGTCGTGCTAGTTTATGTTCTCTTGTTGCCGGTTCCGGTTGTGTTTCTTGTGCTGGGCGGGTTTTCGGTTGCTGCTGTCTTCATGTTGGGCTGTCTGTTGGGTGTGTCGGGTTACAGCCTGTCAACTTGGTATAATACAAAGTTGCCAATAAAAGTATAATAGATTTGGGAATAGCCTTAAACATAAGACCGACAATCACTACGTATTCAAATGGTCAAAATAACATGGCCCCAAGAAAAAAGCTAACCCTTATTTTCGCAGTCTTCCTGATTCTCTCAGTTTCCACTCCAATTCTCACCATACAACCAGCACAAGCCCAAAACACAACCTATCTCGACAAGAGCTTCTCATGGGACTACGACGGGAAGCACTGGAACTGGAACCTAAGCATCCCAGCAGCACTCTACGACGCCTACAAATCAGTTCCTGTCTCAACCAGAACGCATGATGGACCCGCAGGCTACGGTTATCTCACAACCACCCAAGACTCCTACGTTAGGATGCTGGCGGAGAAACTAAACCAAACCACCACAGAATTAGGATACAACTCCTATGATCAAGCAAGCTTCGTTTTAGCATTCGTGCAGAGCCTCCCATACACCTCTGACAATGTAACGCAGGGCTATAACGAGTACCCACGGTTCCCCATAGAGACGCTGGTTGATGGAGGCGGTGACTGCGAAGACACCTCAATCCTCTTCGCTACAATCACTCTCATTATGGGATATGGAACAGTATACATTAACCCCACAAACCACTATGCCGTCGGCATCTTAGGCGATAACCTGAAGGGTACATACTGGGAGTACCCTGAAGCTTCAGGCCAAAAATATTACTACTGCGAAACAACTGGCGATGGATTCAAAATTGGGCAGATCCCAGACACTTATAGCGGCGCAAGCGCCTACATTTACCAGATAGACGAAAGCAACCAATATGTGCCCTCTGTAATGGTGTATGCCCCCACGACTGCTCCGACCCCGACCAAGATGCCTCTGATAGGTTCAACCACGCCTGTTCCGACAGTTAATCCCGACAACCAGGATCCTACAACCCAAACTCCTAGACCCTTATCGTTCAATTTAGTTGAGGAAAACCCACTTCTGTTCATAACAATTATACTTGCCATCGTATTTTCGATTGCATTGGTGATTTGGTCAGCGAGAAGACCCCGATTCATCAACACAATAATCTCTGACTCACCGCCGTCTCCTCCAGCAATGTCCGAAGTTTCAACGCAAACAGAGGCTATGGCTGATAAGTACTGCATCTTCTGCGGCTCCCCAAACAGAGACTGCGCGGTTTACTGCGAGAGATGCGGAAAACAAATCGCTTAAGCTACTTGGGCAAAGGCGGCTTCTGCGAATAATTCTATTTTACGGCTGACCTGAATGTAGATTGCGGCTTCTATAACTATGATTATTGATAGGAACACCGAGAGGCCCCAAGTGAGGTTAACAAAGGCTTCTCCTGCGCTGAACCTAACGGTATCCCCCGCGGTTATCAGCCACGCCCAGAAACCCGGTCCGCCCGTAGTCATGAACTCTGATAAGTCGAGTGCCATCCAAACGCATAAGCCGATGAGTGCAGCCGCTAAGATGCAGCCGATTATGGTGACGTTTTTCCAGTCAGACGCCACCTTAGAGCTGTAAATTACATTGGTTTTTTGGTCTGCCCCCTCAAAAGTCGCCGTTACGGTTTTCTTGGCGGTTTTAGGCGAGATTCCCCAAAGCGAACCCTGCTTAACCACAAGCTGCCTGTTCTTCTCTTCAGAAATTACGGCGCAGCCCTCTTTGATTAATGCTTCTTTAGTTTTAGTGTACGCTTCCTCGATTCCAAGATATAGGGTTACTTGCGGCAAATGAGTTCACACAAATATGCTGCTGGGGGTTTATTTGTCTAACCTGTTGCGATAGTTCGGTTTACCCTTTAAGCCTCTGATCGGCTGTGGGCTGTTGCGTTGGCGCTCAAGGTTCTTGATTCTTGCGTAGAGCTGGGCTGCTTTAGTTTTAGACGGAATCTTGGAACGCAGAGGTCTAACGGGTACGGGCGTGAAGGGCTGAGTGATTTCAAGCGACTTCTTCTTGGGCTTTCTGGGCAGCTTGCGCACTTTTTTGAAGGTGACGGTGCCCTCTTTGAAGTTGACGTCCTGTACTTCCCAGCCAGCGTTCAGCCAAGCCTTCGCGTGAATGCTGCTTGAGGCGTTGCTCCACCAGAGTGGGTCACGGTAAGCCGCCATCGGGAGGTTGGTGCCGATTAAGCCGTCGATTCGGGCGAACTTGAGTGTTACGAGGTCGGTGAAGGCTGCGCGGAACTTCAGGTGGTTCTCCAAGCCAACGTATGGCGAGATAGATTTGGGCGAGACGATTTTTCTGGCGCAGTGCAGGCACAGCATGGCGTTGGGGTCGCCTGTGGCTACGTCGGGGGTCATGCAGCTTTTGCAGAAAAGCTTTTTGCAGCGTTGGCACTGCCGCATGTAGGTTGTTCGCATGACTCTTTTGCAGATGCCGCATTCGTCCTTCAAGCCGATTTCACCGATAAAACAGTTTGTTTGGTTACTTTCTGATTATTTCTTTAGGGATATTAATTTTCAGTTGATACAGTCTGGTTTTAGCCTGCTACCTAAAC
>Ga0209723_1006648_pt1 | contig 11014 bp, 5 predicted proteins | sample BiotimSIPDNA_2_FD_185750 | JGI IMG/M metagenome (GOLD analysis project Ga0209723, IMG submission 185750) | Anaerobic biogas reactor microbial communites from Washington, USA - Biogas_R2 time_0 SIP DNA (SPAdes) (version 2) | ecosystem: Engineered > Bioreactor > Anaerobic > Unclassified | place... | reverse complement strand
TATTTCCCCATGTTTGACAAATGGTTCTCAGTCCACGCATACAGTCCCCAGCTGGGGTTTTGTGCAATAATATTGGAAAATATCACAGAAAGAAAAACTGCGGAAAAAGATTACCATCAGCTTGAATTAAAACTCAAATGTCTTTCAGATATAAATCATTTTCGGAGCAGTCCTGTCAGTGATCTTATCAACTATGGTCTTATAAAAGCCAGTGAGCTGACCGGCAGCAAGATTGCATATATTTATAAATATGATGCTCATTCCCGATGTGTCAAGATGGTTTCCTTCTCAGGTTCAACTGTAACATATCCTGCGCAAGCTTCAAAAGAGGTAAACATCGATACTACCGGGATGTGGGGTGAGGCAGCACGTCTGAAAGGACCGATCTTTATCGATGATTTTGATTTGCCGGAACCTCTCAGAGAAATTTTTCCCGGTCAGCAGGAAAATGTCAGCCATCTTTTAAATATCCCGCTCTTTACTGAGGGAGAAGTTACAGCGATTGCCGGTGTAGCAGAGAAAGAACAGAAGTATGAGGAGGTCGATGCTCTGTTTCTGTCATTGCTGATGGATTCGGTTTGGACAAAATTTCCAGGAAAACAGACTCAGGCGTAGTTCAGAGTCCAGGGCACATTAAGAGATTTTCCATCGGATTTTTTCAGCATATCGCGAATTTATCAAAACTCAGTTTTCCCTATAATCATCCTTCCGGACCTCTCCGATCATCGATTCTGTTTCCTGCGCATGAACGGAATTTTTTAAAACGCTACTAAATATATGATCACACCACACAGCACCGTTTCCTTTTATGTCATTCTGCGAGGATTCCGGCAATGATTAATTGCTCAAGGTTCATCTTCTGTTTATTTATTCTGTCATGTTTTTCATTTTCCCTGGCACAGGATTTCAATTACGCTGAAGTACTGCAGAAATCAATGTGGTTTTATGAAGTGCAGCGCTCCGGTAAACTTCCGGACAATAACCGTGTTGAGTGGCGCGGATCATCCGCGGTAAACGACTGCGGCGATGGTGGGGTTGATTTAAGCGGCGGATGGTACGATGCGGGGGATAATATGAAATTCAACTTCCCCATGGCTTCATCCCTGACCCTTCTTGCCTGGGGCGGGCTTGAGTATCCGGAAGGTTATCAGAAATACGGGCAATGGGGATGGTTTCTGGAGAATATCAAGTGGGTAACTGATTATCTGGTAAAGTGCCACAGCGCAAAAAATGAATTTTACGGCCAGATAGGGATTGGAATGACAGATCACAAGTGGTGGGGTTCGCCTGAGGTTTACCCTCTTGAGAGGCCTGCGTTTAAAATAGATGCTGATAATCCCGGAAGTGATCTGGCATCTGAGGCGGCTGCAGCGCTTGCAGCTTCATCAATGCTTTTCAGGGGAACGGATCCTGCCTACGCGGATCTTCTTCTCCAGCATGCAAAAGATCTTTTTACATTTGCAGATACCTACAGGGGGCTGTATCACGAAGCGATTCCCGATGCGGTTGATTTTTACAAATCATGGAGCGGGTATTACGATGAGCTGGTGTGGGGGGCTGCATGGCTTTACTGCGCGACCGGGGATCCGTATTACCTGTCAAAAGCCGAGGAACTCTACCCCGAATTATCCAAAGAGCCGCAGAGTACCACTCCGAAGTTCAAGGAGGCGCTCTCCTGGGATGACAAGACTTACGGCTGTTATGTTTTGCTCGCTAAAATCACAAACAAAGAGAAATACCATGCAGATGCTCAGCGATGGCTTGACTGGTGGAGTCACGGATACGCAGTGCGTCAAGCGGGCGGCAGCAGCTGGAGCGGTGATGAGGGTATAGCGTATACGCCGGCAGGTCTCTCCTGGGTTCGTCAATGGGGGCCGATCCGTTATGCGGCAAACACTGCATTTGCGGCATTTGTCTATAGTGATCTGAAAGATGTTCCGGTGAAGAAAAAAGAACTCTACTATGAGTGGGCAAAAAGTCAGATCGATTATGCCCTGGGAAAAAATGAACACAACAGAAGCTTCGTATGCGGATATGGTGTAAATCCCCCGACAAAACCTCACCATCGAAGCATGCACGGGCCTTACCTCGATGACAACGGCCGTACTCCTGTGGAGTCCCGCCATATTCTCTATGGTGCGCTGGTGGGGGGACCGGGTGTTGACGGATCGTACGAAGATGAGCGGCTGGATGCTGTAAAGAATGAGGTTGCCACAGACTACAATGCAGGTTTCAGTTCCGCTGTTGCAAGGCTGGCAAGAGATTTTAACGGTGCGGCGCTTCCCGGCTTTCCTTCTCCTGCTGTACGGGATACTGAATACACGGTAGTTGCAAAAATCAACACTCCGGGAGATCGTTTCACAGAGATTGCTGCTACGGTGCTGAATAAAACCACCTGGCCGGCACGCTATGCTGAAAATTTCAAGATAAGGTACTTTGTAGACCTCTCCGAGATTTTTACCGCCGGATTCAGTTTATCTGATGTAAGTGTCGAATTCAGAAATTGTCATTTATGCAGTGACACACTTGAGATAAGTCCCCTCACCCCGTATAAAGAAGATACTGCTATTTACTATACAGAGATCTCTTTTGATGGAGAGTCAATCTATCCTGGAGGTCAATCAGCATACAGAAGAGAGGTACAGTTCAGAATCGGACTTCCTGAAACCGCGCCTCAGGATATATGGGATCCCTCAAATGACCCATCTTTCATTAACCTGACATCACAGATTGACACTACCGGATGCCTGGAGATTCCGGCTTACGAAAACGGAGTCCTGGTGTGGGGAAAGGAGCCGGACGGCACCGGTTTTGTAATACCTACGTGGCAGATGCCGGATATAAGTGAACCCCGGTACAACCCATCAGGATGGAACAGATCCATTTTTCAAGGAACTCCTGCAATAAGAGGATTGGCACCTGCATCTGTTAAGTTCGGTTTTTCAACAGTGCAAAAAAGTAATCTCCTCGAGATAAGATCCGACAGGGAGTTGATGTTCAGAATTTTTACTCTTGATGGTAAAAAGGTTCTTTCAGGAAAGACTGTTAAAGGCGGATCCAGATTAGTTGACATGAAAAGATACGGGGGATCAGCATTGGTTATTAATGTTACTGGAGCGGGTAGAGATTTTTCGCGGCGGATAGTAATTCCCTGATGTGACTCAGAAACTGATTTGAGAGAGAAAAGCAGTTCGATCACTTACAGAATTATTAACGTTCACTTACATTTTTTTTTATTCCCTTACATGTTTTTCAAGGATTTTGGTTTGGCCAGAGACCCTCTATTGGTGAGCATACAGTCGTCATTGTCACCCGATAGAATACCAGCATCTGTGGCTTCGATTAAGTCAAAACATGCCTGCCGGCGGCAGGAAAGACACTTGATTTGTGACTATTTTCATTCAAATCTAAACATCTTTTTCTTAGAGGCTATAATAAAGTTTTAATCTACCACCAGTTCGCCAGTGCGGCCGCAAAGACGTTTGCAAATGTGATGACCATACATGCCTTCACAAATGGTCGACAACAAGGGGTGATAGCGGAAGACCGGCGTCCTTGACGGGCTGTAGCGCAAGAGGGAACGCCCTCTTCCAGAAACTCTTCATTCTTATTTATTCCTTGTATTGGGGGCACCCTCTTCGGGAAATGCGAAACGGTCAGTTCAGAATTGACGTAAACTACAATATGAGATATATCATTAGTATAGTACTAAACTGTTGTTAATTACATTCCGATCCTTTCCTTTAGGAACTAAGAAATAAACACCCGAAGAATTTTTCATATTTGATGATTTACTGAAATCAGCAGATGATGACACCTTTTTAAAGTAACCGGTTTTTTGACCACGGATATTAAATACTTCACAGACCGCAGTCTCATCATTATAAGGCACTTTTTTGCTACTGTACCGGATAGAATGATTAAGACTGCTTTTTTGTGTGCTTTGTCCATTACGTAAATTGTTTCCCCGTCCGATTGGCCAGGGAAGAAGATTGTCTGAAGAAGATGCGACATTCCATATCTGTACACCTCCAGACCCGCTGCCAAGTACATCTTTTAACGAAATGACAATCTCAACTTTATGATCACCATCGATATCCGAAAGGCTTGGCGGGCTCATGCTTCCTCTTTTTGCCAAGGCAACTTTCTGCAGTTGTTTGCCTTTATTGTCAAGAATTATCAGATGTGAAACATTCTGTTCTACCGAATACGTAGTGAATATCACTTCCGGAATGTTATCTCCGTTTAAATCACCGATAACCGCTCCACTTGCACCGATAAATTTACCTTTACCAGTATCAAACTGATATTTCCACAATACATTGCCATCTGGTGAGTAACAACGCATATATCCATCATAGGATGGGACTACAATTTCGGGCCGCTGGTCACCATCGATACTGGCAACGACAGGTGCAGGTGCTACCTGAACGATATTGTTCTCATATCCAGTGTAAAGCGGCATTTCAGAACAGAGCGGTGTCTCGAACCCTTTGACACGGGTCATGTCTGGATTCAGCACCCACAGGCAATTCCCACGATTGATATATTCACCGGCTTTTTCGTGGTCAGAATAGAGAATAATCTCCGGAAGCCCATCCCCATCGACATCTCCAAAACAGGGAGGTGAATCGGTAAACTCATCCCGGTCATTTCCATCACCGCCCCAGCCTTGTTTTGCAAGTGCAATATTGTGAAACATCGGGACACTCGAAGCCCATGGGCCGGCAGAAGCAAACAATGCATTTGCGGGATACGGGGAGCCATCCTTTTTCATAATTCCTATATGACAAATATCATAGGTAGCCACAACTTCACAAATTGAATCCCCATCAAGGTCCGCAGCGCCGATATTCTGATTGTAACCCCCGAAATCATTGCACTTTTCACAGTTTTTTACCTGAGGCCATCCGCTAACGACCTTTCCGGTTATGTTCCATGCGACAGTCACCGGACCATCCGATGTCTTTACAGCAAGGATTTCAATTTTCCCGTCACGATCCAGATCCGCGCCTGCAATCGACCGAATCTCTCCATCCGATCCGGGAAACTGTTGCGGCCACCCTGTAAGAATGTTTCCACTATGATCATAAACAGCTACTTTATTTGAATAGGCAATCGCAATCTCACCATCTCCATCACCATCAAGATCTCCAACCACTGGAGCAGCATACTGCCGTGAGGATCCGTGGTCATTGGGAGATGATGCGTTCTCACCGACCGGGGCACGCCAGAGGAGTTTACCTTTACTATCCCATACATAAAGTACGCTGTGTCTTCCGGCAACAATCTCCTTCTGCCCATCATTATCAAGGTCATAGACCGCAACTGATCCAAACCAGTTTTCATCCCAGCTCGCAGGAAGAGTCGCTCTGAGTACCGGAGTAGACACTGGTGCTGCAACAGATGATGAAAACAGACAAAAGAGAAAGCTTATTGAAATGGTGACGCGTTTGAAAGATATCATATTCACCTCTATTCTATTATAATACCTGACTTATGCATTCGGGAAGGGCGAAGTGCGTTTATACCAGAAAGGGTTTAACAAATCGCATATGCACCAACTGACAAATTGTGAGTGTTGCGGCCCGAATCCCGCGGTAAAATTTATCATTCATGACAATTTCAACATGTCAGATGATTTTACCGGAAAAAATCAAAAAAATGGTGTGCGTGCTATCAAAACTTTATATTACATAATATAAGCGGGCCAAACTGTAGTCATAAATGATCAAATTGCTTCTCCGCTAAATATTTCATCAAGTAACTATTCTAGTAACAAGGGAGAATTTAATGCGCTTAACCGCACTGTTTACTGCAGCATTACTGACCTCCACGGCGTTAGTACAGGCCGCCCCGATCAACCTGAGCGGAACTGTAAAAAGCAGCAAGGGAGCTTCGATTTCGCAAGCTGTCGTATCCCTTCTTTCAGATTCCACCATGAAAGACACCACTGATGAAAACGGTGCGTTTACACTGAACAATGCCACTGCAATCAGCACCAGCCATACATTCAGAGCTCAGGCACAACGGATAGGCAATGTCGCCATCCAGGGAAATCAGCTTCATTTTTTCATTCCTGCACAAGCTCAGAGAGGGACAATTTCTCTTTTTTCAAGTAATGGCGAAAGGGTTGTTGAGAGTTCTCCTGCTGCAATGCAACCCGGTACACAGACATTCACACTTCCTGCACTCGCACCGGGACTTTATGTGCTCAACATCACCATTGATCAGACGACTGCAAGCCGTAAACTGATTGCTGCCGCCGGAAACAAAATATTTGTAAGTGACAGTAAAACTCAGACATCAGGTTCAATCAATTACCGAAGTGTTGCAGATGCTGCAGCTCAGGATACTCTGGTGGTTACGAAAGATGGATACAACACAGTAAAATATCCACTTAGTTCCTATGAGCTCCAAAACATTGCAATCGTAATGGATACAGCCTCCGAAGGCGATTATCTGTTTGCAAGAGTGCTCGGAAAAACCAAGGCAGAATGTGATGCAAAGATCGAGAATATGATCAACATCTATTTCAAAAACTCTATCAATAAACCCAATGGCAGCAAGCTTTATAATGACAATGGTACAGAAGCATATATTGAAGATGTTGAGTACGACGATGTACGGTCAGAAGGTCAGTCTTACGGTATGATGATTGCCGTTCAACTGGACATGCAGGATGTCTTTGATAAAATATGGGCCTGGACAAAGAGACATATGAAAAGATCTGATGGTATGTTCAACTGGCAATGTACTCCAAGTGGCACAGTTAAAGGTCAGGATTACGCTCCTGATGGTGAAGAGTGGTTCCTGATGTGTCTCCATTTCGCGCACCAGAGATGGAAAGACGACAAGTACAAAACTGATGCTGATGCGCTTTCTAATGCGATGTTTGCTAACGGCGTATTCCACAACAACTTACCGAATTTTGTCAGGAACAACACCACCGTTGATCCATCATATATCTTACCGGCTTTTTATACATTGTTTGCAAAATGGAGCGGAAACCATAATGGAGACTGGGCAAATATAGCCAAAGCAGGCCGTCGACATCTTGCTATTTGTGTTAATACATCAACCGGGCTTATGGTTGGAAGCCCGACTACAAACATTCCGTTTGACTGGGATGCATGGAGAACAGCTCAGAATATAGTTCAGGATATATGGATGTCAGACCTTTACTTTAATGGTGCAGCTCGCGCAGAATATGGCGATTGGCGTGGATCAATCACAGGTAGTGACAAATCCTTTATTACAAACTGGTGTAACACATTCCTTGGTTTCTGGGAAAAAAAGCGTGACTCAAAGGGCTACTGGCCTCTGTGGTCACTTGATGGCCAGACAAAGTTTGGTGACGCCAATCAGAACAAAACCGGCTTACGTCCGGGTCTGGCAGCGATGAATGCGTATGCGGCAAACTATGCCACAGCCAAAGCTCCTGATGGTACACTGCTGAGCGTAAAATTCGCTCAGGATCTCTGGGATATAGAACCACCAACAGATAATCAATACATCTATTACGATGGTTTGCTTTACATGCTTGGTATGCTTCATGCAACAGGGAACTGGAAAATCTTTGGCAGTGATTCGTTTTAAGTGAATCAATCCCAATATTTGATTATTTACTTTTATGCATTGTTATACAGTTTCTTCGGCTGTGTAGCAATGCAGTACCATAAATAGTCACAAGTCACAAGTTGCAAGTCACAAGTTGCAAGTAGAGAGACAAGGATCCAATAGAGATAGTTTTCTGATCCCTTGCATGCTTCCTGGAAGCCCCGATTCTTCTTCATTTTTAATAGTTTTTAATCCGGATCTTATATCCATCAATATATTTTTATCTATTACATGTAAAAAGCATATTAATCCTGCGCTATAATGTCTGTAAGATTTTTCATTAATTGCATTCAGGAAATATGATAAAGGAGAGGTAACAGGAATGTCCCCGATGACACGATCAATTCGTTCCACGGTTCGAATGTTAAGGAGTGCACTTGTTAAGACATGGTGGAAGTTTCGATTCATTGGAGTTGATCACGACAAGCTCCATCTTGGAAGCGGAAAGGTCGTGATTCCCGGTTGGTATAACATCGACCTTGATCCGCAATCTGGCTCAAAAGTTCACAAAATGGACCTGAGCAATCCGCTTCCTTTTCCAGATGCTTCGGTGTCCATGATCTTCTCCGAGCACTTAATAGAACACATGCCCAAGAACAAAGGACTGCGATTTTTAAAAGAGTGCTATCGTGTGTTAAGAGCCGGAGGGACAATGCGATTTGGCTGGCCTGATTTCTCAAAACACATCGAAGCGTACAATACAAAAGATAAGAAATACCGTGAGGGTATGCTCAAGCACATGAAGCCCGGCATCGTCGGAACCTGGGATGAGTTTTTCGCTGATTTATTGTATTCCTGGGGGCACCGGTACATGTACACACCAGAACTTTTAACTGAATTTTTTAAGGCAGCTGGTTTTGAAAAGGTTAAGATTAAAAAATATGGTCAGAGCAGTTTAGGCTACAGCTGGGATACACGAGACGATCCGGATACTACGTACATAGAAGCGGAAAAATTAATATGAGATCAGGTTTCATTTAAATATCGCATAAGCTTCATCCGGACCCCCATACACAAGTACTGTCAAATACAACAAGCATAAATAATTACTGCTGATGAGGCCGACAGGCAACACCACTCCCCGATAGTCCGAACTCACCGTTTAACTTGACATGGCGTTCAAAACAGCTCTCCTCCCCCAGCCTTCAAATGATTTTCCAGGTCACGGCTATGTGTAACCTATAGCTAACAGGAATTTTGATATTTATACAAACAGGAATAACATACTTCCACATGCACTCCGGGAGCAAGCTATTTGAGCGGATTTGGCGATGTGAAGGGCAGTATATGCCTGAGTATCTACGAACCAGTATGCCGTCGGTCTCCAGGTGGTTGGTGTCAAGACATAAGCGCAAGGCATAAACAGTTTTGCTGACACTGGATGCCCTGCACTTAATGAATATGACAACCGAACGATTTTAGCAGCAATTATTTCTGATCTTGCTTCCTGTCTGGTTCCGGAATGATGCGGCTCTCTGTATAGATAACGAGATTGCCGCCAGTAGAGATTTTTATACCTGAGGTTATCCCATGAGCTCAGTATTTTGACCACTTAAATCAGCCGTGATTTTTTGCACACAATAAAGAGCTTAATGTGTCAGGCTACCTGCTTAAGTGATTTTGGTGAAATGAGAAATCCTATTAATCCCCAAAGAGCCTGAATTCCACCTATAACCATAGCTCCCCAGAAAACCGCGTAAGTCCCCCCACCGCTTGATGACGCAAATTGATAACCAAGTAGAGTAAATATCAAGCCGCCAACGAACCATGCTAATCCTGCCAGCATTCTGCGAACATGCTTTTTGTAGGGATAAACAGTATCAGTTGCCTGTTTACACAATTGTTTAGCATCCTTTGCGTTCATTCCTGAGGCTGTTAAATTATTTAATACATCATCTTTTAAAGCACCTTTAAAAAATGCCCATGTAGCATAGGTCGCATTTGCAATAGCTTTGTAGAAATAGTTATCTGAAAAAGACAGGACATCCTTTGGTTCTTTTCCAGCATTCAATTGATCCTGTACAGCAGTTTGAACTGTGGTAAGAGTTATTTTTCCAGAATCTACTATTTTATTAACAATTTCAGTGTTATTCTGACGCATGGCAAGTAAAAACGCCGATTCATTTGCAGTATTCATGACATTGACATCTATGTCATTCTCATTCAATAATGCTAAAGCATTCTGAGTGTCGTTTTTTTCGCAGGCAGAAAGCAACTGCTCGTTTATTGTGCTCATTGGAGCCCCTTTTGAAATGTGTGAGATGATGGTAATAATCTGCTTTACAATGATAATATAATATTTTCAGTTCACTGCAACAGGGCTTTAATATGCAAAAAAACAGCGAATATAACTTCCACAAAATATTGGCTGTTAACGTAATCTCATTTAACCCAAAAGTCACAGTTGGGGAGAATAAAAACTGTAAGATGTTGAGATGATAAGGCTTGAAGGCATCGCAGGTCTTATCGCCAAGGTGATAAGATCAAGATGCCTGAAAGCCTTAGCGCTCAACAGATTACGATTTTTTGCCTCATCCAACTGCGATTTTTAGCTTAATGCCTTATCGCATAACGGGTTACGATCTTTGGCCTCATCCAGCTGCGATTTTCAGGTTTAATGTTAAAAAGCCCCGCATTGGCTCAAAAACAACTACATCCTCATCCGGAAGCTTTCAGCGGTCCGCAATCAGAACGCAGGGGATTTTCAATTGATGTTTGTAAATGCTAATCGGCCAGTTCGTAATTGATAAAACGACAATGTGAAATGTATTACTGGTGAAGTAATAAACTGTTCTTGATTACGTTCTGATGCTTCCCTGAAGGAATAAAGAAATAAACGCCCGAAGAAACCTTCATATTTGAAGATTTACTAAAACCAGTAGACGATGACACCGTTTTCCGGCAACCGGTTTTTTGACCACGAATATTGTATACTTCACAGACAACAGTTTCATGATAGTAAGATATTTTACTGCTACTGTACCGGATACATCGATTAAGACCGCTTCCTTGTGTACTTTGTCCATTACGTAGATTATTTCCCCGTCCGGTTGGCCAGAGAAGGAGATTGTCTGAAGAAGATGCGACATCCCATATCTGTACACCTCCAGACCCGCTGCCCAGTACATCTTTTAACGAAATGATAATTTCAACTTTATGATCACCATCGATATCCGAAAGGCATGGCGGGCTCATGCTTCCTCTTTTTGCCAGAACGACTTTATGCAGTTGTGTACCTTTATTGTCAAGAAGTATCAGGTGTGAAACATTCTGTTCCACCGAATACGTAGTGAATATCACTTCCGGAATGTTATCTCCGTTTAAATCACCGATAACCGCTCCACTTGCACCGATAAATTTACCTTTACCAGTATCAAACTGATATTTCCACAAT
>Ga0209723_1006647_pt1 | contig 11014 bp, 9 predicted proteins | sample BiotimSIPDNA_2_FD_185750 | JGI IMG/M metagenome (GOLD analysis project Ga0209723, IMG submission 185750) | Anaerobic biogas reactor microbial communites from Washington, USA - Biogas_R2 time_0 SIP DNA (SPAdes) (version 2) | ecosystem: Engineered > Bioreactor > Anaerobic > Unclassified | place... | reverse complement strand
GACCAGCAGCAAAGAGCTCTCAAACTGCTCCAGTCCATCAGCGTGTAGGCAGAACCAGCGCACCCGATCTGAGCAAAAACCCCACGAAACACCGGAGAAACTACGGTTTTCAAGAAGGGAACTTCCGATTAAAGAGTTTTTGTTCATTTTCATTTGGGGTGCCGAAAACCGTTGCGGAGTAGTCATCTGCGACGCGGGTCTTGAGACTCTGGATCAGAGCGCAGCAATACGTCGTCTGTCCCGAGTTGTTAGGGCCGATGAATCCGATGGTCAGACTCGGTTGGGAGCGGGGAAAATCGCGCACGCTTCTGCCGCAGCACGGGCACACCGGGAGACACTCCACGCCTTCGCCGACATGTCTGGGCGGGCGTGGTGGTCGCCTCAACACCCAATCCCAGAAAGTGTAACGTCCGCGTTTGGGCAGTCCGGCCGGATCGTCGGCCACGAACCGGATGTGGCGATGGGCGATCTCCGAGAAGCAGTACGGGCAAGTGGTCGATCGCGACGTTCGTCGGGGCCAGCGAGGCCGGCTAGCATCCCGTGGCCGCCCGAGAAACTCGCTGCTGTCGCGGCAGGTGTTGGGATGAACGATCAGCGTCGTGTCGTCCTGCGTTGGATCAAGCACGAACGCTCTGCAGTAGAAGTGGTTCCACTGGCCACTACGAATCGCATCGAGGCGTAGGTCGGCCTCGCAGCGGAAAGCCGATTTTCTGTCACTCGCATTCCACCGGAACAGCTCGAGGCCGGCATTCCGCGAGACGGGCACGCCCACGTTGTCCGCCTGGAGCACGAAGCCTGCAAAGTCATAGGAAGGTGACCCATCCTGGACGCTCCACGTGATGCGCAATTGCCGGCGACTTTTCCCCGGTCCGAGACGGTACCGCAAGGTTGTCCAGGGAAGGAAAACCGAAGTGGTACGAACGCTCCTTGCCATCTCAATGAACTCCGCCGGAAACTACCTCGTGGGAATGACCCCCAACTCGGACAGCAACAACAGTAACGGATCCTCGACTCGAAAGGGAGCTATATACGGGTAGACACCCGTTTTGGGGTCCTGCGCACAGCCCGTGGCGGAGGCTCCAAAGAACGCATGCATCGGGAAACGCGACCGGACGATCGCAAACAACTCTTCGTTCCACCGACACATATATTCCCCCATCATCCCGTTCATGTCGTCATGCATGGCGGTATCGTAGGCCCGGATATGCCGTTGGTCCGAACTCCAGAGCCGGTTGGGCTCAATCAGGCCATGCTCACGCAAAACATCGCACTTGGTCAGCGCCACGGCGATAGGAATCGAGGGTGGAGCGTTGCCTGCCATAGCCTTGCCGTTTTCCAGTTCCCGGAACACGTTGCCGATCATCCGGCATGGATCGCCCAACGGATCGACGGGAGGCAAGGCGCTGGGAGGCACGAGCTGCCGCACGGTTTCGACCTGCAACGGGTCGATCAAGAACACGACTCCCGACGCGATGCCCAGATTGGCGCCGGAGGGCTCGTACAAAACCAGAGTCGTCGACCGGTGCCGATCCTCACCCCATAGCTTCCCGTCGATCGTCAGTTCGTAGCTGAGCGGAAAGGGCGTGCCGATCGTCATAGGCAGAGCATGTCTATCCACGAACAGCCGTCGATAGAAGTCGCGTTCATACCGTTGGGCAGTATCTTGGGTGGCAGGAATCAAACACGCTGACAGATCCGTGCCGACGGTGCCCCGGAGCCGATGAATCAGCGAAGTGACGTAATGGCTCTTTCCGCTGGACACGGCGCCGATCAGAGCGATAAACAGGCTCGGAGTCAAGTCTACAGAGAAGGGCAAGTCGCGGTAACATTCAGGCCTTGGGCAGTACTTGCGAGTCAGAATCCGGCCCTTTTGGTCGAGCGGAGGGCGTGGTGGCCGACCGCGAAGCCAGTCCCACCACGTGAACCGTCCTCGGACCGGCCGGGTACCGCCGTGATCGGTAAACAGCATCTCCTTCGCAGGAAACTCATGCAAGCACCAGGGACAGATGATCTTGCGCGGCGCCCGCCGTGGCCAGCGCGGTCGTCGCTTCACCCTCTGGGAGGCGAGGAACTCGCCGCTGTCCAGGCAAGTGTTCGGATGGATGATCAGCGTGGTTGGCTCTTGTGCCGCCTCCAGCGTAAAAGCTCTGCAGTAGAAGCGCGGCCAACTCCGGGAACGGTTCGATTCCAGGGACACGCGAGCCTCGTGGTCGCCCGTGACGCCGCCGGGGCGCGGTGACCACCGAAATAACTCGACCCCGTCAGACCGTGCGGGAACCCACGCTTGGGCGGCGCGCAGCACGAACCCGGCGAAGTTGCTCGTTGGCCCAGGAGTCTCGACGCGCCAGACGACGCGCATTTCCCGCGCGTTTCCGCTCGGCGCGAGCCGGTACCGCAGGGTCGCGTCGGGAACGAAAATCTGGTTTAAGGACACGCTTGCTGCCATCTCAATTGATTCCGCCGGTAACTACCTCGCGGGAATTACGCCTAACTCGGATAGCAACCACAATAGTGGATCTTCTACCCTGAATGGAGCTATGTACGGATAAACTCCGGTTTTCGGGTCTGAAGCACAGCCCGTGGCCGAGACACCGAAGAACGCATGCCGCGAAAAACGCGACCGAACCGTCGAGAACGCCTTTTCGCTCCACTGATGCACGTACTCGCCCATCATCCCGTTCATGTCGTCATGCATGGCGGTATCGTAGGCCCGGATATGCCGTTGGTCCGAACTCCAGAGCCGGTTGGGCTCAATCAGGCCATGCTCACGCAAAACATCGCACTTGGTCAGCGCCACGGCGATAGGAATCGAGGGTGGAGCGTTGCCTGCCATAGCCTTGCCGTTTTCCAGTTCCCGGAACACGTTGCCGATCATCCGGCATGGATCGCCCAACGGATCGACGGGAGGCAAGGCGCTGGGAGGCACGAGCTGCCGCACGGTTTCGACCTGCAACGGGTCGATCAAGAACACGACTCCCGACGCGATGCCCAGATTGGCGCCGGAGGGCTCGTACAAAACCAGAGTCGTCGACCGGTGCCGATCCTCACCCCATAGCTTCCCGTCGATCGTCAGTTCGTAGCTGAGCGGAAAGGGCGTGCCGATCGTCATAGGCAGAGCATGTCTATCCACGAACAGCCGTCGATAGAAGTCGCGTTCATACCGTTGGGCAGTATCTTGGGTGGCAGGAATCAAACACGCTGACAGATCCGTGCCGACGGTGCCCCGGAGCCGATGAATCAGCGAAGTGACGTAATGGCTCTTTCCGCTGGACACGGCGCCGATCAGAGCGATAAACAGGCTCGGAGTCAAGTCTACAGAGAAGGGCAAGTCGCGGTAACATTCAGGCCTTGGGCAGTACTTGCGAGTCAGAATCCGGCCCTTTTGGTCGAGCGGAGGGCGTGGTGGCCGACCGCGAAGCCAGTCCCACCACGTGAACCGTCCTCGGACCGGCCGGGTACCGCCGTGATCGGTAAACAGCATCTCCTTCGCAGGAAACTCATGCAAGCACCAGGGACAGATGATCTTGCGCGGCGCCCGCCGTGGCCAGCGCGGTCGTCGCTTCACCCTCTGGGAGGCGAGGAACTCGCCGCTGTCCAGGCAAGTGTTCGGATGGATGATCAGCGTGGTTGGCTCTTGTGCCGCCTCCAGCGTAAAAGCTCTGCAGTAGAAGCGCGGCCAACTCCGGGAACGGTTCGATTCCAGGGACACGCGAGCCTCGTGGTCGCCCGTGACGCCGCCGGGGCGCGGTGACCACCGAAATAACTCGACCCCGTCAGACCGTGCGGGAACCCACGCTTGGGCGGCGCGCAGCACGAACCCGGCGAAGTTGCTCGTTGGCCCAGGAGTCTCGACGCGCCAGACGACGCGCATTTCCCGCGCGTTTCCGCTCGGCGCGAGCCGGTACCGCAGGGTCGCGTCGGGAACGAAAATCTGGTTTAAGGACACGCTTGCTGCCATCTCAATTGATTCCGCCGGTAACTACCTCGCGGGAATTACGCCTAACTCGGATAGCAACCACAATAGTGGATCTTCTACCCTGAATGGAGCTATGTACGGATAAACTCCGGTTTTCGGGTCTGAAGCACAGCCCGTGGCCGAGACACCGAAGAACGCATGCCGCGAAAAACGCGACCGAACCGTCGAGAACGCCTTTTCGCTCCACTGATGCACGTACTCGCCCATCATCCCGTTCATATCGTTGTGATACGCGGTATCGTACGCCCGAACATGCCGCTGGTCCGAATTCCAGAGCCGGTTCAACTCAATCAAGCCACGCTCACGCAATACATCGCACTTGGTCAAGACCACGGCGACGGGAATCGACAAGGGCTCATTCTTCGCGACAACCTTGCTGTTTTCCAGTTCCTGGAACACGTTACCGATGATCCGGCATGGATCGCCCAACGGATCGACGGGAGGCAGGGTCTCGCGAGGCACGAGCTGCCGCACGGTCTCGACTTGCAACGGGTCGATCAAGAACATGACTCCCGAGGCGATGCGCAAGTATTGGACCATGCGTCGAGCCACATCTGGATTGCCCAGGTTCTCGCCAGCGGTGTCGTACAGGGCCAGAATCACGGACCGGTTCCGTTCCTCCCCCCAGAGCTTTCCGTCGAACGTCAGATCGTAGATCAGCGGAGCGGGCGTGCCAATCGTCTTGGGCAAGTCCGCGGGCATTACTGGCTGGTCCGCGGACTTGCGATGAAGGTTCTGAGGCAAGGCGAGCCTCAATCGATCAAGAGGGCCGCGTGGGGGCCCGCGCGCTCTTCCGTCGCTCCGAAAACGTCCTGGTCACGGACATGGAGTGGCCGGCGTACATGAAAGCCCTGACGGCCGAGTGTCAGCGCGCGGGCCGGCTCCTGACCACGGTGCCCATGCGAGAAGCCATTCTGAGCGACAGAATCGGGCAGGACGAAGCGATCGGCCGGCTGTTGGGCCACTACCGCCGGCACGACTGCGATGGCATCTTTCTCAGCGCCGTCACGTTTCAGGGCGTCCAGCTACCCGTTCGCCAGCTTGTCCGGACGCTTGGCGACCGCGAACGGCCGCGATTCGTGGTCGTGGACGCGGCCCAGGCCCTGAACCATATCCCGCTGGGTCTTGGTGAGGAATACTGCGACCTGGTCTTGGCCGGGTGCCACAAGTGGCTCCGAGCCTACCAGACCCTGGGGCTGGCGTTCTGTTGCCGACGGCCTGCGGAACGAGTCGTGGCGGAGGCTTGTGCCGAGATGCGGAGTCGGGGCGAACTCGACGATCCGCTGCTGGCGTTTACGCACCAGCTCGAAACCGACAGCACCGATTCCTACTCGGAGACGGTCAACTTGGCGCCCCTGTTCACCGCCGCTGCTGCGGTGCGACGGATGCTGGCTTCGCCGCGCCCGAAACGCGAGGAACTACTCGCCCAGATGGCCAACGCAGACCGGCTGGCCGATGCCGCACCCGAAACCGGCTGGCAACCGTCTCGACCGGATGCGCCCATGCAGTCCGGCATCCTCTTGCTTCGGCCGAACCACCCGGACACGCGAGCCGCCCTGCCGGACGTAATTCGCGAACGATTCCGGGCCTCCGGCATCGCCTTGACCGTCTACGAAGGCGGGACCATCCGGGCATCACTTCCCGACCGCGGGTTCGCTGCCAAAGAACTGGATCTGCTCCAGACGGCCCTGCGCCGCTGCGCTTAGTTCATTTCCCGATGCCCTAAACCGCAGCTCTTTCGCGGGCTTGGGCCCCACCGCGTCTTTCTTGACCGCCGTTGTGCAACATTCCCGGCTGAGTCCGGCATAACGTCTTTGATTCTCTTGCTCGCTTACAAACCACGGACCGGGAAGAAGGAAACTCCCGGTCCTTTTTCGTGGGCCTGTGCCCAGGACTGAGGACCGGTGGTGCAACGCAAGGTTCTCGAAGTGGTTTTCACAAGGTGTCGTTTTGTTTTGACAGAAAGGAGGGAAGTATGTCAAACCTCACTCGGGCCAGCCGCGAACTCTTTCGCCGGACGCCCGATGAGACCTACTCGTCGCTGGAGGCGCTGCTCAATCGCTGCCACCAGCAACGGGAAAGGTCGGAGGATCACTGGATCTCGCCGACGGCGCTGTGGACCCGGCCGATGGGCTCGGACCGTCTGCAGCTCACCGCCGGCGAGGACAAAGCCTTCGCGATGAACGACTGGAGCTTTGGCCAGCTCTGCCGGCTGGCGGGAGTCACCAAGGAGACCGTGAACCGGCTGACGCCGGACACGGCCTCCCGCGTGTTCGCCGAGACTCTGCCGCGGGGCAACAAGCCGCTGCAGATCTACGCCCAGGAGAACCGCGCCCGTTCCATCCACGGAGCCAGCTACACCCGGCTGTTCGATGCCGAGTTGCTGGACATCGTGCTGGAGTGCGCGCCAGAGTTCGAGCCGCCACCCAAGGGCAGCACGGGCGGCACCGGCCTGTACGCGGGCGAGCAGGACATGTTCGTGTTCCTGATCGACCCGCAGGGCTGGACCGAAATCGGCGGCGAAACTTTCGCGCCCGGATTCTTCCTCTGGAACTCGGAGGTCGGACGCCGGGCGGTGGGCGTGGAGACGTTTTGGTTCCAGGCGGTATGTCAGAACCACATCGTCTGGGACGCGGTCGAAGTGGTGGAGTTCAGCCGCAAGCACACGGCCAACGTGCGCGACGCGCTGCTGGATATCCGCCGGATCATTCAGACGCTGGCTGCCAAACGGGACCAGCGCCGGGATGCGTTCGCAAAGGTCATCGAGCGGGCGATGCAGACCAAGCTGGGCAACGACACCGACGAGGTGACGGCGGCCCTGGCGAAAGCCGGCATCGGCCGGACGTTGGCCCGGCAGGCGATCGAGTTGGCTCAGGAGCAGGGCCGGTTCACCGTGTTCGCCATGGTGGACGCCTTGACCCGGCTCGCGCGCCGGCATGTGAATGCCGGCGACCGGACCGAACTCGATCAGCAGGCCGGCAGATTGTTGACGTTGGCCGTGTAGCTGCAAGCTGCCGGCCGTTTCAAGTACCGAGGTAACATGCAATTTCCTGAACCTGAATTGGAGAAAAGTCCCATGTCGAAGAAACCTGTGCATGAAGTCCGTTTGGGCCGCATCCGGGCCGCTATCTGGGAAAACGAGACCCAGAACGGCCTGCGCCACAACGTGACGTTCTCGCGTCTGTACAAGGACGGCGATCAGTGGAAAGATTCCAGCAGCTTCGGCCGCGATGACCTGCCGTTGCTGGTCAAGGTCGCCGACCAGGTCCACACCTGGATTTTCCAGCAGAAGCCGGAGGACCAGAAGTCGGAGGACGCGAGCGGTTCCAAAGAAGCGTTCTGAGGCCAGTTTGCACCACCGGGCCTCACTTTTCGTCTGGCCGCTGCTTGGCGAGCCAGTGGATGTGGGGCTGACTCTGGAGAAAAGAAAGCCAAGCAGTGTGACTGCTTAGCGCATCGCAGGAGCTTCATGGACGGCCGGAGGGGCACGGTTGGAACGCCTTCGGTGGGCCACTTGGCGACTGCAATCCGCTAAACAGTCCGCGAACTGCATGGCCGAGCCAAGTTATGCCACGATTGGCCTCGGATGTCACGTGTCGTACCCAGAAGTTAACCCCACAGGAACCGCCATACCCGGCAACGCGTGACAAGCCCACGGGAGATGTGGTAAGTAACCGACTGGACCCAAGCTGTCCCTGGTCTTTCCCACCGTCGAATCGAGTAGTCGGCCCATCGAAACACCATCGTCTGCGAAATGCGCAGCACCGCACTTTGGAGACCGGTGACGAGTGACAAAGGTCTTTCATTTCGGTTTGTGTTCTCCTCTGGAAAGTCATCGTTCTGGAGCACCAAACGCTCCAGGGCGAGCCAGTGGCCGGGCTCAGGCGAAGCTTCGCCGACGATCAACGATCGCGGCGAACCAACGCAGTGTGACCGCGCCAATATGAACAGTGCAGGGGCGAGCGCCGCCGTTCCCATCCGGCGGAGACTCCCACCCCGGCTGTCCTGGCCGGACGGGTTATGAATTTTTGCTCGTTGGTTGCTTTTGGAGGGGTTCCCGTCCCTAAATCCGCAAAACGCCTCGAAAACGGTTAATCGACCGCGGGTGTGCACGCCCCCACCCCCGGGTGCGTCAATCCCGATCCATCCCGTCAGGTTGAGGCCCAGTTCACGCGTCACCGGCCTCGCCTTTTCACTGCGGCCGGGGCCGCGATGTCCACCGTTCCAGCAACTTGGCGAGAGGATGTAGGCCGTAGGCTTGGCACGTTTAGGCGAGCCAATGTCCGATCCGTCTGAGTTGGGCCGCACGGCCGTGCATCAGCCCCGCGTGCATGGCCGCTCACGGCCTGCCAAATACCGCGCAGGTAGGATGCTCCCATGGCCCGCGTAATCCAGTAGTAGCCCGGACGTTCGCTCTGTTCGTTCCAGATCCGATGGCCATGATCGGGCCGCATCGGCCCGCGAAAACCGACATCGTGGAAAGCCGCCAGCACGTTGTAGAGATCCAGGTCGCCGTCGTGATGAGCGCTTTCGTAGAAGGCTCGCGGTCCCGTCCGGACCACGTTCCGCACGTGGGCAAAGTGAATCCTCGCACCAAATCGACGAATCATCGCCGGCAGGTCGTTATCCAGGCTCGCCCCCAGACTCCCCGTACAGAAGCAGAGACCGTTGGCCGGCGAGTCGCAGATACCGAGCACCCGGTCCAGGGCAGCCGCGTCGGTGATGATCCTCGGGATGCCAAAGACCGGCCACGGTGGATCGTCCGGATGCAGGGCCAGCTTCACGCCCAGTGCATTGGCGACCGGAACAACTCGCCGCAGGAACCGCCCCAAGCCGTCCCACAACTGGTCCGGTTCCACGGTACGATGTTGGTCCAGCCTCTTCTGCATGCCCTGGTCATCGACGTTCTTCAACCACCCCGGCAACGGGCGGATGCCAGCGTCCGATTCGACCGCGGCTTCGTCATAGGCCAGAGTCTCCGAGCCGTCCGGCAATGTTAGCTGATGGGTCCGACACCAATCCGGCCCCAGCATCCAGTTGTAGGTGACCACCCGGACGCCGACTCGGGCGATGTTCTCCAACGAGCCGCACCAAATGTCGAGCAACCTGTCGGCTGCAAGCCCGCCAGTCATGATCTCGTCGGCGACGGGCAGGGATTCGACCACATCGAACCGCATCCCGGCCGCCTCGATCGCATCGCACAACTCCCGCCGAAGCCTGTCCAGCGGCCAAACCTGATCAGCCGGCACGTCGTACAGCGCCGTCACCACACGCAGAATCCCCAGTTGCCGGACTCGCCGATAGTCGTCACCCGGAAACGTCCGCCACCCCAATGCCAGTTCGTTCATCGCTGCCTCCCGAAAAGAGAACGGATTCGAGACACACAGGGCTCGTTGCGGGGACCCGCTGCCAGCCCTATCGGCGATTCTAGGCAGAACTGCCGGATATTCAATCGTTTGCAACGTGTGCAACGGATTTCATATTTTTCGGCAGCACCACTTGAATCGAATTTCGTTTCTCCTTACGATTTGAGAGTCGTTGCCAATCCTCGCCCCCCGATTTCCTGCGAGAGAGAGAAATGATGACCGGAACTGCCCGTTCCGAACCACCCGAACGCCAGGACGTTACGCTCAAAAAGGTCGCCTACCTTTATGCTGAAGGCGAGGCGCAGAAGCGGATTGCGGGCATGCTCTCGCTCAGTCCGTCGATGGTCTCCAGGCTGGTCGATCAGGCCAGGCAGAGCGGCCTCTTGGAAGAAACCGTCACGTGCAAGCTGGCCGCCGAAGAGCAAATGCGGCTTCGAGGCGAACTCTACGGTAGCGACTCGCTCCTGAAGAAACTGAAAGACGTAGCGTACGCCGACGGCGTCGCATCCCTGACGCAACTTCAGATCGTCCCCACCGGGCTGGAGATCAAGGGCGACCCGTCCTGGGACCAGGCTGTCGTCATGTTTGGCCGCAAAGCGGCGGCATATTGTCTGGACCTGATCCGCCAATCCGAAGTCTTTGGCGTCACGTACGGTCGCACGCTCGCGGCGTTGGCCAACGGACTGGCGGAACTGTCCGCGACTCCGGCAAAGACCAGGGCGCCGGTCGTCTGCGTTCCCCTCTGGGGCGAACCGCTGAGCCCGTGGGAGAAGCCCAAGAGTTCCGTTTTCCGCGACCCTGCCAAGCTCAGTTCCTCGGGATTGGCCGCCGCCATGCACCGGATCCTCAACGAGGGAACCCCGCAGGGCAGCGAACGCACGCCGACGAGGCAACCGCTGTGCCTGGACTTCGTGCCGGCCTTCCGCCCGGAGCACTATCCGGAAGAGAAGTTCAACGCCGTCTTGGAGTTCGCTTGTTCGGTCAGCTCCTACGGCGACATCTTCCCTGTGCCGGACGACTGGCTGGACGGAGCCATCACCGGCGCCGGACGAGCGAGATCCGGCCGGCAATCCAAAGGCCAAGTGACCATCCAAGAGGGCAAGCGTCCGCTGATCGACCACCTCGACGGCATTTTGACTTCGGTCGGCTCGAAGGACCAACCGGGGCGGTTCTGGAGCGGCGAGTTCTTCCGGCAAGGCGACATCGACCTATCCAAGCTCCGCCGCGGAGCGTTCGGGGACCTCGGCGGTGCCTTCATCGTGAATCCAACCGCCAACAAGGCCGACCGCGAGTACGTCATGGCGGTGAACGAGCGGTGGACTGGCGTCAAAGAAACCCATTTCCGCCGTTGTGCCGTCCGGGCCCGCGAGAACAGCCTGCCCGGTGTGACCGTCCTCGCCGTCGGCGCCGTCCGCGCCGAGATCGTCCTCCAATGCGTCAAACGGGGGCTGGTGAACCACCTGGTCCTGGACAGCGATTGTGCCGAGAAGCTCGGAAGTCTGCTCTGAATCAACTCATAGCTTGTACCGCATCCGACCGTCCGGGTGAGCGTGGGCGAGATCAGGGCGGGATAACCGGCAGAATCTGCGCAAGTTGCCTGATGGGCGCGAAAAAATTCCCTCGCGAAGGCTGATCACTGGATCAAGGTCCGCGAGGGATGTACTCCGTAGAG
>Ga0209723_1006646_pt1 | contig 11018 bp, 9 predicted proteins | sample BiotimSIPDNA_2_FD_185750 | JGI IMG/M metagenome (GOLD analysis project Ga0209723, IMG submission 185750) | Anaerobic biogas reactor microbial communites from Washington, USA - Biogas_R2 time_0 SIP DNA (SPAdes) (version 2) | ecosystem: Engineered > Bioreactor > Anaerobic > Unclassified | place... | reverse complement strand
CGTGTAATGTTTCGCGGCTTTAGGCCACCGTAGCTCAGTTGGCAGAGCACTTGATTCGTAATCAGGGGGTCCGGGGTTCGAATCCCCGCGGTGGCTCTAATACTTTTACTTTACAGCCTTTTTAGCGTCTTTGAGGGTTCTGCGGAAATCCGACGTTGCCTCTTTTAGTTGTGGTCCCCGCACTATTAGTGGGGTAACGGAGCCCCCTGGCTCGCTGTAGACCGTGTATGTGACTTTGCTGCCGCCATCTTCGCCTGGTCTGATCTCCCAGCATCCAAACACGATGGCCATAGTCACGTAATCTGGGGTTTGAGGCGGACCCAGTTCGGGAGCAGTCCGAAATTCAAAGCGACGGCTCTCCTGGTCCTTTTTACGCACAATTCGCATTGTGTACTCGCGATTGGATACTACCGGCACGCTGATCAGGTCATGAAACACAACTTCATCCGATTTGTTTACCAGAAACGTTCGTTTTTTAACGGGTTTTTCAGCGGTCTGAAAACTCTTCCAAACAAACTGCTCAAGCTGTTCAGGCCCAACAGGAGACTCGGCAACAAACTTGTATTCATAATACCCAGAAGTCCGCCCAGCCCTTCTCGAAATCTCGATGCCGTCCTTGGTTGTCTTGACAAACTTCCAAGCTCCCTTGCCTGACTCCGAGGCTGATTCAGCGTTCGCGGTCAAGGCAAAACTGGCTGTCAAAACAAAAACGGTGACAACAGGAACAAACAAGCGACTTACAACCATTTGATCACCAAATCAAAAGCTGACATAAAGAGTAACACTTTGTTTTTTCGAAAACACGCAGTTGTACAACGAAGCATTACTAATATCTCAAAATAACCCCAAAGCAGTCGCCTTTTGCAGACTTTTTTCGTATACTAACGGCTGGTTTTGTTAGTGAGGACAAAGGAATGAGTAAAAAACTTATGCCCGCAGTTATGTTCTTGGCCGCTTTCGCGTTGACTGCCCAAGCGCTGGCTGCTGTTCCAGAGTACGAAGGAGCCACTTGGGTGCCTGCCCACGCTAACGGCTACGCGACTGGTCGTAACAATGTGCCCCTTGACCGTATCATCATCCAAGTAACGGAGGGCACCTACGAAAACTCCATTGCGTGGTTCCAGGCTGCAGCATCCAAGGTTTCTTCCCACTACCTGATTCGCGCATCAGACGGCGACATTACGCAAATGGTGAAAGAGGCAGACACAGCCTATCATGCCGGTAACTTGTTTTTTAACCGAAGGTCCATCGGGATAGAGCATGAAGGCTATATTGCCAGACAAGAATCGTTTACCACCGAGATGTACCAAGCCAGTGCTGCACTGGTAATTCATCTCTGTGAAAAGTACAACATTCCCAAGGACCGTGAGCACATCATTGGTCAAAACGAGGTTCCAGACCCTCGGGATCCAACCCAGTTTGGCGGGATAGGTCATCGAATGGCACCTGGTCTTTATTGGGATTGGGACTACTTCATGTCCTTGATCAGAGAAGAGCAACCTGCCACAACTGGCAAATTGATTGGCTTCGTCAGGGAGGGAGACATCTACGATGAAACGGCCAATATCGTCGGCGCAAAAGTAACCTTAAGTAATGGACAATCACAGATCGTTGGGGATGATGCCCTTTATCAATTTGCCGATCTTGCCCCTGGCGAATACACCATCACCGCTTCTGCTGAAGGCTATACCACTGTAACCATTGATAGAACGGTTAAAGTTGGCCAGCAGATTTGGGGGTCTATCGCCCTGGAGGAGGTTGGATGCACTCCGAATTGTGAAGGCCGCGAATGTGGCAGCGATGGATGTACTGGTTCCTGTGGCACTTGCGACCAAGAAGGGGCGCTTTGCGTTGATGGCACCTGTGTATGCCAGGAAAACAACCATGTCAGATGCTGTGACGACAACGTATGCTGGGTTGACTCTTGTGGAAATCTTGGACAAGTGTCTGAGACCTGCCAGTATGGCTGCGCTGACGGCATTTGTATCAATTGCCAGCCACAGTGTGCTGGCAAGGAATGTGGGGATGATGGCTGTGAGGGATTCTGTGGCGTTTGCGACGCGGACAAGAGCTGTGTTGAGGACCAGTGCGTCTGCATACCAGAACACCATCAGGACTGCTGCGGGGAAAGACTTTGCTGGTATGACTCATGTGGTGGACAAGGCGAAGTTATCACCGAGTGCGATAATGGTTGTCACGAAGGTCTGTGCATTGAACCGGGTGAACAGGATGCCACAGAAGAGGACGTCACAGAGGACAACGGTACTGGTGACGACACTGGACCTGGTGACGACAATGGCCCCGGCACAGACAATGGGCCAGGCACAGACAACGGGCCGGCCACAGATATCGGCCTAGGTGACACCGAGCCTGGAGACCAAGAAGACGTCATCAACGGGGATACTACTGGTCAAGACAACGGCACGGGCGGCATCGACAGTACAACGCCAGGTGGCGACACTGGAATAATCTTCCCTGGTGATGGGACTGAAGAGACAGACAAAAAGGGTTCTGGTGGTTGTCAGTCTGGTTCTGGCGCATTTTCTGCTTGGGCATTGCTGGCCCTGCTGGGCGCGTTGCTTGTTGTACGAAGACGCCAAGCCAACTAGGTTGAATTTTCTTAAAAGTGCTCGGGAGTTAATATGAAAATGCCAGGGAAAATACTGACTTTGATTCTTGGAGCACTCTTGTTTTCAGCAAATGCATTTGCTTTCGGGGATTCGTACCCGATCTTACAGGCACCTGCTGCAAATTCTACCGAGTACCCAGAAGCCTTGTGGGTGGCTGCGAACTCGTCGAACTATTCGACGGGGCGCTCTGGCGAGACTATCCAATACGTCATCATCCACGTGATGCAAGGCTCTTATGCAGGCTCGATTTCCTGGTTTCAAAACCCCGCTGCAAGGTCTTCGGCACACTACATGCTCCGCAGCTCTGATGGTGAAATCACCCAGATGGTGTCCGAGGCTAACACAGCGTGGCACGCGGGAAATTTGCTTTACAACAAGCGCAGCATAGGCCTTGAGCACGAGGGATGGGTGACGGATGCAAGTTGGTTTACCGATGCGATGTACGAATCCAGCGCCCGTTTGGTTGCGCATCTGTGTGACAAGTATGGAATCCCTAAGGATCGAGACCACATCATTGGACACCATGAGGTGCCAGACCCGTACAATCCTGGCCAATATGGCGGGGCTGGCCACCACACCGATCCTGGCTCCCTTTGGGACTGGAACCGCTATATAGCCTTGATCAGGGGTGTTGAACCAGAGCTAATCGGGGAACTAATCGGCTACGTTCGAGAGGGCGACATTATGAACGCCGACGGTGGTATAGCCAACGCCACTGTCGAGTTGTCCACTGGTTTGACGACTAAGACTGATGCCACGGGCTTGTACAGATTCCAGGAGCTTGAGCCAGGGACCTACACGATTAGCGTTTCCGCAGAAGGTTATGTCAGCCAGACGGACACCAAGGAAGTGGTCGCCGGGGCGCAGAATTGGAAATCGTTTGGCTTGCAAAAGGCTGGCTGCGAATCCGACTGTGGCGACAAGGAGTGCGGTTTTGATGACTGCGGCAACTCCTGTGGAACATGTGACGACGGCCAAGCCTGTCACAACGGCCAATGCGCCTGTATGCCGAATGATCACTTGGCATGCTGTGACAATGCGGTTTGCTGGTTTGATTCATGCAAAAACCAAGGCGTGGTGCGCCAACGCTGCCCATATGGCTGTGCGGATGCTGAGTGCCTGGACAAGCCGACACAGCCGGAGCCGGATGTGTTCGAGGCAGAGGTGGCTGATGACCAGGACGACTTGGGTGAGCCTGAGCCTGATTTAGGGCAAGAGCCTGATAGTGAGCAAGAGCCTGAACAGACCGAGGATAATGGTTACAGTTATGACGTGCCGCCACTGCCTCAGCCTTATGACGAGGAATGTGAGCCTTGCAACGGTGGATGCAGCGCTGGCTCCAGCAACGCCTTTGGCGCCTTGAGCATTCTGTTCATGATTGCGGCCATTGCCATCGGACGTCGTCGATTTCAATAAACCCAAACCGGACCGGAGTTTTAATGCAGCCACACGAATATGAAGTAATGGCATCCGTGGAAGACCGCCACTTTTGGTTTATTCAGACTAGGCTGATTGTGGGTGACACCATCAAGGCGGCTGGTCTTGGACCAGAAAGCAGGATCCTGGATGTTGGCTGTGGGACTGGCGGGACGATGAAGGCTCTTGCGGGATTGGCGCAGTGGACTGGGACTGATTTGAACGAATATGCGGTTGAATTGGCCAGACAACGTAGCAACGCCCAGGTTTTTGTGGCTGAGGCGGCGAATTTGCCGTTTGAGGATCATACCTTTGATGCGGTGACAGCGCTTGATGTGTTGGAGCACATCGAGGATGACTTGGCGGCTTTGGCTGAGATCAGGCGAGTGCTAAAGCCTGGAGGCACACTGATTACCACCGTGCCGTGTCATCCGGTGCTTTATTCAAGGCACGACCGTGCGTTAGGCCATGTCAGGCGTTATCAAAGGGCTGACTTTTTGGACAAAGTCCAGTTGGGTGGATTTGTTGTACAGCGAGCCACCTGGATGAATTCGCTACTGTTTCCTTTGGCGGCGGCTGCCAGATTGGCTGACAGGCTGATGGCGCGTGGCGGGACGGACAGCGACGCGGCAACAAATCTGGGGCCGCTTAATGGTGTGTTTAATGTGATTTTTGGGCTGGAGCGGCAGATGCTTAAAAAGACAAACATGCCTATTGGCTTGTCTTTGCTGGTGGTTTCCAAATCTCCAGGGTGAGCCCAAGTAGTTGGCGTTATTTTCCAATACAAAATCTCGAAAAGACCCTGTCCATTATCTCTTCAGACACTGAAGAACCAGATATTTCGCCTAGATGCTCGATGGCGGCCCTCAAGTCGATGGCCGCCAGATCCAAGGGCATGTTGCTTGACAAGGCCGCTTTGGCAGCACGTACCCGGTGCAAGGCTGCAAACAACGCGGTCAGTTGTCGTTGACCCACAACCAGGAGGTCGGTTCTAAATCCTGTACGGGTCACTTGGTCGATCAAGGCAGAAAGCCGCTTGCGAAGCTCGCCAAGCCCAGTCCCATCAACACAAGAGCACACCAGCCCGTCCCTGTCCCCGTTCCTGTCCCCGTCCCTGTCCCTGCCCCTGTCCCTGTCCCTGCCCCCGTCCCCATCCCCGCCCCACAAATCCGCCTTGGAATAAACCACCAGATCCGGATTAATCCCCCCAAAAGCCTCCACCCCTGCCAAACCTGCCCCATCCACCACCAAAACTCGGATGTCCGCTTGCTGGGCCGCAGCTATGGCCCTGGCCACCCCTTCCCCCTCGACCCCATCTGCGCTTCGCAGCCCCGCCGTGTCCAACAGTTCAATGGCCACTCCAGACAGCACAAGCCGTTCGCTAATGACATCCCTTGTAGTCCCAGCTTCCGGGCGAACAATGGCGCGATCCTGCTCCAAAAGCGCGTTAAAAAGGCTTGATTTACCAGCATTTGGAGCTCCAACCAGGGCCACTTTGACGCCCTCAATAGCCGGCCTTGATGCTTGGGCCGCCGCGATCCCCTGCTCCATCGTTGAAATGGCTTGGTCCAGCGATGCCAAGGCCTGTTCTACATCCACAACAACGTTGTCGTCTTCAATAAAATCCAGGGTGGCTTCCCAATTGGCCAAGATATCCAACAAAAAGCCTCGCAGATTCGCGATCTTTTCGGACTGCGCACCACCAAGGGCGTCCAATGCGACATCAATTGTCTGTTCATTGCTGGCGTCTGTAAGCAAGGCAACCGCCTCAGCCTGCACCAAGTCCAATCGACCACTTGCAACAGCTCGACGGGTGAACTCACCAGGCAGCGCATGCCTAGCCCCCGCCAAGGTACAGGCCTTGATAACCCCATCAAGCACCAAGGCCCCACCATGACAGATGAACTCAACCGACTCTTCCCCTGTAAACGAGGCCGCATGATTGAAAAACACAACGGTTGCATCATCAAGCTTGCGACCACTACCAGGATCCACAATATGAACGCGGGTCAAAAGGCGGGCTATGGGCACTTCACGCAGCCTAGGACACAGCCTCATGGCCAGACTGTGGCAGCCAGCTCCAGACAGGCGCACTATCCCAAGTGCACCGCGCCCCGGGGCTGTAGCCAGCGCGACAATCACATCGGACGAAACCACTTGAAAGCTCCAAATCAAACCGGGCCAAGCATAGCCCACTTTCTTTAAAATTCCCCGCTCAATCGCTTGTCAACGGCTCGCTCGTGATGAAAGTGGTGCTTTTGGAAAATTCCCCACTCTTTGACCCAAGGCCTCAGCTGTGCAATGATGACCCGAACTGACTCACTTGGTTGAAAGATGAGCACCAAAAAGCGAAAAAACGTTGATTCTTCCCCGGTTGGACTCAGTTTGACCTGGCTTGAGAAGGCCCAAGACCCGATGGTTTCCCTGCTGGAAGAACTGGTCAAAAAAATCGCCGTAGGACCTGAACATGGAGGTCCTGGGGAACTGGAAAAGGCCGAATTTTTGGCCAGTTTCATGGAAGATTCCGGCCTAGGAACTGCCCAGTGGCTATCTGATGACAGCCAAGACCCCAAGCGGCCAAACTTTTTGTTCACCATCCCGGGCAAAGACCGCTTGAAAACGCTTTGGTTTGTGACCCACCTGGACGTAGTCCCCCCTGGTAACATCGGCCTGTGGAAGGCAAACCCATGGGAGCTGCGAAAAGAAGGCGACAAACTAATTGGTCGCGGAGTCGAGGACAACAACCAAGGCATAGTTTCAGCCGTTTTTGCGGCCAAGGCGCTCAAGGAACTGGGCCTGGAACCTGTGTGCGACATAGGGCTTTTGTTCGTGTCTGGCGAAGAAACCGGAAGCCCGGCCGGTATTCAATGGGTGTTACAAAACCATCGCGATCTTTTCAGACCAAACGACAGCTTCTTGATTCCAGATGCTGGAAACTACGATGGCTCGATGATTGAAGTCGCTGAAAAGTCGATACTTTGGTTGCGGCTTCGCACGGTGGGAAGACAGGCCCATGCCAGCAACCCCAGACTTGGAATCAACGCCATGGTGGCGGGCTCTCATTTGATCACAAGGCTGCTATCCCTGTACGAGACCTTTGATCAACGAGACCGACTGTTTACCCCACCAATGTCTACTTTTGAGGCCACCAAACGCGAAAGAAACGTTGAAGCCATCAGCACCCTACCAGGCGAAGACGTCTTTTACCTGGACTGCAGGATTTTGCCCCAAATCTCGGTTGACTCGGTGATTGACACGGTCAGAGAGATGGCCAGTGATGTAGCTCGCAAGCATCGGGTGGTAATTTCAGTGGAAGTTGACACCCGCCAAGATGCGGCGCCACCAACACCAACTGACGCGCCACTGGTTGAAGAGGTTAAAAAGGCTGTAAGACGCGTTTACAACGTCGACGCCAGACCTCAAGGCATAGGCGGCAGCACGCTTGCCAGCTATCTACGGGAACTTAACTATCCGGTAGTCGTGTGGTCCAGGATGGATGAAACCGCCCACCAACCAAACGAATACATCTGGCTGTCCAACATGGTCGGCAACGCAAAAGTCTTCGCGATACTGATGCTAGGCGGGGCGCCGCCCAAGTCGACGGCCCTTGGTGGAAGATAGCGGCTCGTTGCAGAAATTATGGCCAAAACGGCACTACGACTTTTTAAACCTTAATCTCCACGGCATTTTCAGAGATTCCCAAAAGATTCCCTGCCCAAGCTTTGATTCACCCCTGGTTCGATCTGGGAAAGTAATCGGGATTTCGACAATCCTAAAGCCGGCCTTTGCGGATCGATAGTTCATTTCCATCTGGAACGCATAGCCAGCGGCCCCGACGGTGTCCAGGTCAATACCCTCAAGCACCTGACGGCGCCAGCATTTAAACCCACCGGTCAAGTCGGTCACCTTGATGCCCAGGATTGTCCTGGCATAAAGATTTCCCCCCTTACTCAAAAAGCGGCGCTTAAACGGCCAATCTTCGGTAGTACCACCAGGCACATACCGCGAACCAATAACCACGTCCGCTTCCTTGATAGCCTCCAAGAACTCCAGCAGATACTTAGGCTGGTGGCTAAAATCGCAATCCATCTGGCAGATCAGGTCATACCCCTCTTCAAGGCACTTTTTAAACCCAGCCACATAGGCCCGCCCAAGCCCCTGTTTACCCTCCCGAGACAGCAGCTTAATCCGAGGGTCTTTAGCCGCCATCTCGGCAACAATAGCCCCAGTCCCATCAGGTGAATTGTCATCAACAACCAAAATATCGGTATCAGGAACAACCTCATGAATCTGCGGAATCAAAAGAGACACATTTTCCGACTCATTATAAGTAGGAATAACCACAATCATACGCTCAGCCATGAACCCCTCCAATGTCGGCCTAGATTAGGGTACCATGGTTCGCCCACGCAACCAAGCCAAACGTGTTTGGCCAGCGGTCCAAAAGAACAGTCACAGCGCCCCAAGTGGATTTGGGGTCATTCAGAAACCACGCTCTTTGCGCACCTGAATAAGTATCAAGATCATGCTTACAGCATTTCACGGGAACTCGCCAAATTTATATCAATTTTTCCTGAATCAAAGCAAACGTATGCACTCGATCATGACCAACTCGAACATTATTGCAGCAGGGAAGGTCTAATCCTGTTTGCCTTGCTTCGACTCAATTTGGGATTATTTTACCCGTTCCAGTCTCAGTTCGGGTTTGATGTTTTTCTCGTAACTCATGTCTACTTCAAAAAGTCTAATATTTCTACCTCTGCATTATATTTATCTACTTTACTTTTCTGCTTTTTGCTTAAATTTTGATACATTGATTTAGCAATATTTTTATTTATGTAAGGAAGAATATTATTTATCGCTCTTTGATCTTTTAGACTCTTATCTCCTCGCTCGTCATTGATTATCATTTTTTGAATAATATACGCTTCTGGCTTAGGGACGTTCACAACATAATCTTTTACAGAAACAGGTATAAAATTATCTCTTAATATGTCTATATTTCTCAGGGTTTCTGCTGTAACACCCAAATTTGTCTCCATAGTTCTCTCTAAACCAGCTCCTACTTTTGCTAACAGAAATTCCACTTCTAACCTTGCTAATGTCAGAATTCTCGTTTTACCAGTTATACAATCCTGTTCAACAATATAGCCCGCTTCATCGAAAACATTAGTTAAATTAATTGGGCTATTGGGTTTTCTTTTATTCCTAATCACAAAATCAATATCTCTGGTTCTTAATTCAGATCTAAAACCGCTTAACAAACCTGATTGCTCATAAAGGTATTCAGCCCACGACCCTATAACTATTAGGTGATTCAAAGCATTTTCTTTATCCAACAAATCAATGATTTCCCAGAATTCTTTATATTTGTTTTCGATCATTTTAGAGCCCTCTCTATCCTTCTGTTTTCATTTTTTGCCTTACGTATAGCTTCTTCCAACTCTTTTCTTCTTCTAATTTTCCTGTTTAAGATTTGCACATCTTTCATTTTTATATATTTAGACCTTATTTTATCTCCCTCTCGCCACTGATAATAAAAATAAGTCTTATTATTTATGCTTTTTTTACTGATATATCCGATCGGAAGTTGGGAAACTTCCTTCTCTGCAGACTCTATGAAGTGATTATTTCGTTCAAATTCTTCAAGCAATACCTGCTTCAATATACTCGTTTTCGCCATCTTAACCTACAACGCATAAATTCTTCGCACATGTAGGTTACATCCGTAACATTTAACCTACATTATTAATATATATAATTTTGTAGGTTAAACAAAGTTTTTGGCCAGGTCTATTCCCACTCTTCCTTGGTGAAAGTTAAAAGTTTGATATTTCAGTATTTTTTGCAGTTCATATCCGTTCTGTTCGCCTTATTTTGGCTTGTTTTTAAATTATTTTACTCGTTCCAGTCCCAGTTCCGGTTTGCAAATTAACTTATTTTTCCTGTTTTCAGTTTCAATATGATTGCATGAAACTATATTTGTTTTTCATCTTATGTTTTATAAGTATTTAGACCTTCCCCACTCCCCTCGCAGACGATGCCGCGTTCGTTGTTGTGATGGTTAAAGCTGACGTTTTCGTGTATGAAATCGTTGTTTAGGACGCTTTTGTGCTGTCTTTGGGCGCAGGCCCCCTTTCCCCCACTGTTGGATGCCGACGAGTTGCTTGCAGGCCCGGGCCGAGTCTTTTACGCTCCAGCGTCTAAGGTACGCCCAGCTCCATTGGGCCGCCTCGACGGAGCTTTTAGGGACTTGCCACGTCAGCAGCATCATGCGCTTGCGGCCGCCCATGTGGACCTCCACTAAGCTACGCTGCCCCTCGACGTCGCGCAGGTGGACCGGGATGTACGTGAACTTTACCTTGCGCACGACGTCCTTCGAGCCCTTGGTTCGAGTATGCACTAAGACCCAGTGCCGCAGACGCAGACCTTTAGCCAAAACGTCCATCCGCTTCGGACCTTCCCCGAATTCGACGTTGCGATTAGCTGCCCGCACGTTCCTGGCGTTGTTGTTCCAGGAACCGCCGCGATTAACCCGGTTAGAGCCTGTATGCCCCCAAACCTAGTCAGTATAAAAAACTGATAACCCGACATTTAGAATGTCGGGTTAAATGTCGGGTTAAATGTCGGGTTAAATGTCTTAGACCTTCCCCACTCCCCTCGCAGACGATGCAATGTTCGTTGTTGTGATAACAAAGAGCACTCGCAAGCACAGCCAACCAAGCGCTATGGCCGCGAGCCGGACGAGCCGGACTTCAGCCCCAGTTCCATAACGGTATTCAGGATGTACCTGCGATCAAAGCCACGGTCCAACGGCCAGATGGCCGTGCACGCGATAAACTGGGCAAGATAGCTAAGACGCATGTCGATCTCTTCATTATGGTTCTTGAATTCCGCCGCCGTGGTGCTGTACGGGTCCGCGGTGGCTGAAGGGGGGGGGGGGGCGCCGGGCGTTCGAAGCATCAGCCCTAC
>Ga0209723_1006641_pt1 | contig 11023 bp, 17 predicted proteins | sample BiotimSIPDNA_2_FD_185750 | JGI IMG/M metagenome (GOLD analysis project Ga0209723, IMG submission 185750) | Anaerobic biogas reactor microbial communites from Washington, USA - Biogas_R2 time_0 SIP DNA (SPAdes) (version 2) | ecosystem: Engineered > Bioreactor > Anaerobic > Unclassified | place... | reverse complement strand
GAAGAGATCAGGGAAATACTGGAGAAGATATAAAATGATTATTATTAAAACCCCGGAGCAGATTGCTAAGATGCGGGTGGCAGGTAAGGTAACAGCTCAGGTTCTAAGGATACTGGAGAGCAAAGTAGCACCTGGTGTCACCACGGCTTATCTTAACCAGATTGCTGAGGAAGAATGCAGGAAAAGGGGCGCCCATCCGGTTTTTAAAAACTATCCCCATTATAGAGGGGGCCGGCCTTTCCCCGGTGCTATCTGTGCTTCCGTTAATGATGAGGTGGTCCATGGGATACCAGCGGACCGGCAGTTGCAGGAGGGGGAAATAATCAGCATTGATTTCGGGGTAATAGTAAACGGCTTTGCCGGCGACTCCGCCCTGACAGTACCTGTGGGAGAGGTAGACCAGGAAGTGGCCCGTTTGATCAATACCACCGAGGAAGCCCTCTTGCGGGGGATAAAGCAGGCCAAAGCCGGAAGCCGTCTGGGAATGGTGTCCAGTACCATCCAGACCTATGCTGAGAAAAATGGTTTTTCGGTAGTGCGGGAGTTTGTGGGTCATGGCATTGGTGAAAACATGCATGAAGATCCCCCCATTCCCAACTACGGAAGACCTGACCGGGGACCGGTTTTAAAAAATGGTATGGCATTGGCCATCGAACCGATGGTAAACATGGGTCGGCCGGAAGTTTTTGTCACCACTGACGAATGGACGGTAAAAACCAGGGATGGATCCTATTCGGCCCATTTTGAGCATACGATAGTAATCAACGATAACGAACCGGAGATTCTCACCTTGAGATAATGGGGGTGGAATATATTTGCACAGCAGGTTAGGTAAAATTGTATATTCCAAATCTGGCCGCGACAAAGGAAAAATGTTTATAATAGTGGGAGTAGTCGATGAAAATTTTGTACTGCTGGCTGATGGGGATTTACGAAAAATCGAAAATCCCAAACTTAAAAACATCAGACATGTGCAGTTGACCAATATGATAGCAGAGGATGTCTTAGCCAGTATTGCACAAGGACGGGTGCCGGAGAATCACATAATGAAGAAAAACCTGAAGAAAATTCAGGAATCCAGAGAATGAGTGGGAAGGAGGTCTGCTAATGGCAAAAGATGATGTAATCGAGGTATCGGGAATCGTTCTTGAACCGCTGCCGAACGCAATGTTCAAAGTTGAACTGGAAAACGGCCATAAAGTCCTTGCTCATATATCTGGAAAGATGCGCATGAATTTTATTAGAATATTACCGGGAGACAAAGTAACGGTGGAATTATCCCCCTACGATTTAAACCGCGGCAGGATTATATATCGTTTCAAGTAGAAAGACCCTTATCTTAAGGAGGTAATTACTGTGAAAGTAAACCCATCAGTCAAACCCATGTGCGAAAAATGCAAAATCATCAAACGCCATGGTAAAGTAATGGTTATTTGTGAAAACCCCAAGCATAAACAAAAACAAGGTTAATGGGAGGTGAACGAATTTGGCAAGAATAGCGGGTGTAGACCTGCCCCGTGATAAAAGAGTAGAAGTATCACTAACTTATATATTTGGTATAGGAAGACCTTCTTCCCGGTCAATACTGGCAGAAGCAGGTATAAATCCGGATACCCGGGTAAAAGATTTAACCGAGGAAGAAGTCTCCAAATTAAGAGAAATTATTGAGAAAAGCCATACGGTGGAAGGTGATCTTCGCCGTCAGGTAAGCATGGATATAAAACGGCTTATGGATCTGGGCTGCTACCGGGGCATAAGACATCGCCGGGGATTGCCGGTGCGGGGTCAAAAAACCAAGACCAATGCTCGCACACGCAAGGGTCCCAAACGGACAGCAGGCGGAAAGAAAAGATAGTCGAAAGGAGATAAGTTTGTGGCACGCAGAACATCCACAAGAGTAAAAAGACGCGAAAAGAAAAATATCGAAAACGGTATCGCCCATATCAAGTCGACCTTTAATAATACAGTTATATCTATCACTGACAAGCATGGCAATGCGATTTCCTGGGCCAGTGCCGGAACATCCGGATTCAAAGGTTCCAGAAAGAGCACACCCTATGCTGCCCAGCAGGCGGCTGAAACCGCTGCCCGGGCCGCCATGGAACATGGCTTAAAAGAGGTAGAGTGTTATGTAAAAGGTCCGGGCGCTGGCCGCGAAGCCGCGATCCGTTCCCTGCAGGCAGCAGGTCTGGAAGTAAGTGCGATCAAAGATGTGACACCTATTCCGCATAATGGCTGCCGGCCGCCAAAAAGAAGAAGAGTTTAGGAGGTAGTGGTAAGTGGGAAGATATACTGAAGCAGTTTGTCGCCAGTGCCGCCGTGAAGGACAAAAACTATTCCTCAAAGGAGACAGATGTTATTCAGATAAATGCTCTGTCCAGAGGAAACCCTATGTGCCAGGTGCACATGGACAGGGCCGCCGGGGGAAACCAACTGAATACGGACTGCAATTAAGAGAAAAACAGCAGGCCAAAAGATTATATGGTTTGCTGGAAACCCAATTTCATAATTATTTTAAGAAAGCCGACCGCCAGCCGGGCATTACCGGGGAAAACCTGCTGATCCTGCTGGAAAGACGCTTTGACAATATCGTTTATCGCCTGGGATTTGCCTCCTCCCGTAAGGAAGCCCGGCAATTGGTCAACCATGGCCATTTTACCGTCAATGGCAAAAAAGCCAATATCCCCTCAATGCTTTTAAAAGTGGGGGATGTTGTCCAGGTAAAGGAAAGCAGCCGCAGTTCACATAAATTTGAAGCTCTGCAGGATGCCGCTTCCTATAAGACACCGCCGGAATGGCTCAGTGTCGATGTGGATAATATGTCCGGATCAGTTCTGGCTTATCCCTTAAGAGAACAAATTGATTCTACCATCAATGAACAATTGATCGTTGAACTTTACTCTAGATAAAAAAACCTCTAGAAAAAAAGGGGGAATTAAGTTAATGCTAGAGATGGAAAAACCGCGCATCGAATGTGTGGACAAAAACAATGAGAACAATTATGCCAGGTTTGTTATCGAGCCCCTGGAAAGAGGCTATGGCAACACCCTGGGGAATTCCCTGCGCAGAGTCCTGTTATCCTCTCTGCCAGGTGCTGCAGTAACTTCGGTTAAAATCGAAGGGATCCTGCATGAGTTCTCCACCATTCCCAATGTGGTCGAAGATACCACAGAAATAATTTTGAATTTAAAACAAATGATCATCAAGTATGATGGGCTGGAAAGGAAGACCATCCGTCTGGAGCAAAGCGGCAAAAAAGATGTTACAGCAGCAGATATCGAACGGGACGCCGAAATTGAGATATTAAATCCCGAACTGCATATTGCCACACTGGATAAAGGGGCCAAATTGGAGATGGAAATGACGGTGGAAAAAGGCCGGGGTTACGTCAGCGCTGATCAGCAGCCGCAGAAAAATGACGAAATCGTTGGATTGATACCGGTAGATTCCATTTATACTCCCGTCAAGCGGGTCAATTATACCATTGATACCGCCCGGGTAGGCAAACGCACCGACTATGACAGCCTGACCCTGGAAATATGGACCAATGGCAGTATCACTCCGGAAGAAGCGGTCAGCCTGTCAGCTAAAATACTTACTGATTATTTGCGGTTGTTTACGGAAATCGATGATACTTATGCCCAGGTGGAAATACTGGTGGAAAAAGAAGAAGACAAGAAGGACAAAGTGCTGGAGATGTCGATTGAAGAACTGGAACTCTCAGTTCGGGCTTCCAATGGGCTGAAACGGGCCAATATCAATACAGTAGGTGATCTGATCGAAAAGACCAGGGAAGAAATGAGCAAGATCAGAAACCTGGGACAAAAATCCCTGGAAGAAATCGAAAGAAAGCTTAAGGAACTGGAGTTAACCTTTAAAAAGCCAGAAGAATAGAAGGGAGTGTAATCCTTTGAGTTACCGCAGACTAGGGCTCAGGAGCGATCACAGAAGGGCAGTGCTCAGAAATTCTGTGACCTCCTTACTGGAAAACGAAAAAATAACCACCACCGAAACCCGAGCCAGGGAAATAAAGAAAATATCAGAGAAAATGATTACATTGGCCAAAAGGGGTGATCTGCACGCCAGAAGGCAGGTTGATTCATATATCATGACAGATGCCATTGTGCATAAATTATTTACTTCCCTGGCGGAGCGTTACCGTGACCGGCCCGGCGGCTATACCAGGATCATAAAGACCGGTTACCGCAAAGGCGACGGTGCCCCCATGGTCATACTGGAATTGGTTGACTAGGGAAAGGTAAAGCATCATAACCCATTGAAGGGACAGCTGATGGAGGAGTTGACAAGACATCCTCCTCATCTTTTTATACACCCGGGCAGCTGGCCATTGGCCTGGCCCCGGGCTGAAACCGCCGGGGAGAGACCAATGAGCAGGATCAAGATGGTAATTGAATATGACGGCAGCCTATATCATGGTTTTCAGATCCAGGCCAATGCCCATACCATCCAGGCAGAGCTGGAGGAGGTCCTGCTGCGCCTGACCGGAGAACGGGTCAGTATAACTGCTGCCGGCCGGACCGACACCGGTGTCCACGCAGTAGGGCAGGTCATTGCCATTAATAGTGAACTGGGGATACCACCGGAAAAATGGGGTGCAGCTTTAAACAGCTGTCTGCCCCCCGATATACGGGTATTATCCAGCGAAGAAGTATCCGCTGATTTTCATCCCCGCTTTGATGCCGTAAGGAAAAAATATGCCTATTTACTCTACCGCCAGCGGCAAAGGGAGGTTTTTCTGCGCAATTATGCCTGGTGTAATGATGAAAAACTGGACATTGAAGCAATGAAAGCTGCCTGCAACTATTTTGTCGGGACCCACAATTTTAAATCCTTTTGTGCCGCCGGTTCGGCAGTAAAAAATTATGAGCGCCGGGTGGAAAGCTGTGTATTGCATCATCAGGGACCCTATTTAAATCTGGAGATAATAGCCGCAGGTTTTTTATACAATATGATCCGGATCATAATGGGCACACTGGTTGAAGTCGGCCGGGGCCGTTATCCCGCCGCCCAGGTGGAAAAGATCATAGCCGCCCAAGACCGTAAAGCAGCAGGGGTCACCGCGCCCCCCCAGGGCCTTTATCTGTTACAGGTAGATTACTCTGGTGAATAAGTCAGTCGCGGGATGCTTCTTCTTCCCTGGCGAAATTAAGGACAGCAAAAATATTTTTACGGGAAATAGATGCCTGGATGCATAAAAATCAGCGGGAAAATGCTTTATTCTTGACAAGCAGCCCGGTTTTATCTAATATATAAAGGTACTCTCTGTAATTGTGCCTGTCTCCTGCCCCGTTGACAGATATGAATGCAGATAGGACGCCACAAATCCCATCCAATATGGGATACAGGAGGGAAAGACTTGAAAACTTATATGGCAAAACCGCTGGAAATCGAGCGGAAATGGTATGTAATAGATGCCGACGGTCAGACACTGGGTCGCCTGGCTACTGAAGCTGCCACAATTTTAAGAGGCAAACATAAACCCATCTTTACTCCTAATGTTGATACCGGTGATTTTGTAATCATTATCAACGCGGAAAAAGCCGTATTGACCGGCAATAAACTCGACCAGAAAAAAATGCGTCATCATACAGGATATCCCGGTGGTTTAAAGGAAATGACTTATCGGGAAGTCATGCAGAAAAAGCCTGAAAAAGCGATAGAAGCAGCTATAAAAGGAATGCTTCCCCATAATCGTTTGGGTGCGCAAATGTATCGTAAACTTAAAGTTTACCGGGGAAATGAACATCCGCATCAGGCCCAGAAGCCAGAAATATTTGAACTTAAAGGCTAAGGAGGAACGATATGGCGAAGATTCAATATTGGGGAACCGGCAGGAGAAAAAGTGCTGTAGCCCGTGTCAGATTAGTACCCGGGGAAGGCAATATCATTATAAATAAACGCACCTTTGAAAATTTCTTTCCCAACCGTACCAGCAGACTCATTGTACTGCAGCCTCTGGAACTCACCGAAATGGCATCCAGATTCGATGTGTTCTGCAATGTCCATGGCGGTGGTGTCACTGGCCAGGCCGGTGCCATACAGCTGGGAATAGCCCGGGCCTTGACCAAAATCGACCCGGAATCCAGACCAGTACTGAGGAGAGCGGGTTTCCTGACCCGCGACCAGCGTATGACGGAAAGAAAGAAATACGGTTTGCACAAGGCCAGAAAGGCCCCGCAATACTCCAAGCGATAATACGAACCCGGAGGATTGCAGCCAAAATTTATCCCATGATAGTTACAAGCCCCGTTTTATTGACGTACCATGGTGCGGCAAATGGCGGGGCTTCCTTGCGTATCACTGCTTCTATTTTGCCCTTCTGATACCCGGACACAGGCTCCCAGGGCCCTGGCTCCCCCGGACACAGGCACCCCCGGACACAGGCGGCCCCCAGAATGCAGAGGCCCCCAGAGTGCAGAGGCCCCCGGAGCACAGGCCCTCCCGCTGCACAGAGGTCCCCCAGAGCTCAGTTCCTCTCTCTTTTACAAGGGGACTTGCAGCCAGCTTAATAAAATGTGCAGTAACAGCATATAAAAGAATAATAATACTTGCACAGGAGGTGAAGGGCTTGCCCCAGCGGGTTTTCTTTCTCTCCCCTCGAAAAATAGCAGCATTACTTTTCTGCATATTATTCATTGCTGCCACAGGATCCGAGTTTAACCGGGAACAACCGGTTTTTTCCTATGGTGTGGCCGGGCGGATCATTGTTATCGACGCCGGACACGGCGGCCTGGATCAGGGTGCTACCCGGGGCAGCTATGCAGAACATGACATAGCATTGCAGATCGCTAAAAAACTGGAATACTATTTGAGCCGGGGCGGTGCCGCTGTTATCATGGTGCGGGACAATGAAAGCGATCTGGCCGGTGATGAATTTACCGGTACCATCAGGGAACACAAGAAAACCGATATGAAACAGCGAGTGACAATAGCCAATCAGGCAAAAGCCCATTTATATATCAGCATCCATCTGAATGCAGTACCGGGGTCCGCCTGGTCGGGTGCCCAGGTTTTTTACAAACCCGGGGATGAGGAGAGTAAGATGACGGCCCGCACCATCCAGGAGGAATTGACCAGGGTTTTAGGGAATACTAACCGTAAGGCAGCCGCCGGGGATTATTATGTATTAAAAAATGTTGACATGCCGGCGGTCCTGGTTGAAACCGGGTTTTTATCCAACCCCCGGGAGGCTGAGCTGCTGGCCGATGAAGAATATCAGCGCCGGCTGGCCCACGCAATTTTTTCCGGCGCAGCGGCAGCAGCAGTACGGTCCGGTGAGAGCCCGGCAGCTGATCAATAAAGAGGTTATTTAAAACCGGGGAATGATGCCAAAATGATTATTAGAATATAAAGGGGGTCATTAAAATGATCACTTATCTGGCTTACACACCCCACCCGCCTATTATAATACCGGAGGTAGGCGGGAAGCGGGGACAGGAAGCAGCGAGCACCTTTGCCGGCATGGAGGAAATGGCCCGGCAGGCAGCCGCTTCCCAACCGGAAACACTGGTATTTCTGACTCCCCATGGCAATTTGTTCCGGGATGCCATTTCCTGTCTGGGGGGCAGGCAGCTTTATGGGGATATGGCCAGTTTTAATGCCGGGAGTGTCAGGACGAGCTGTCCCAATGATCTGGAACTGGCGGCAGCCATTGGCTATCAATGTGCGGAAAATGATATTAATTTTCTTATGATCGATGAGGATAATGCCCGGCGTTATCGCCTCAAGACCGACCTGGATCACGGGATATTAGTACCGCATTATTTTCTTACCCGAGCCGGATTGGGGTCACTGCCCCTGGTGGCTGTAAGTGTGGGGCTATTGCCCCGGGCTCAGCTCTATCAGCTGGGAATGTTCATTGCTCAGAGTGCCCGACAGCTGGGACGCCGGGTCGCGGTCATCGCTTCCGGGGATATGTCCCATCGCTTGAAGGATGAGGGGCCCTATGATTTCCACCCCGACGGACCCCTTTACGACCAGGAAGTGGAAGGTCTGCTGGCCGCCGGGAATACTCAGGGTTTATTGAATCTGCCGGAGGCCTTAAGGGAGAATGCCGGGGAATGCGGTTATGGCTCCCTGGTGGTCATGCTGGGCTGTCTGGATGGTTATCGGTATCAAAGCCGGATATTCAGCCATGAAGGGCCCTTTGGTGTAGGTTATATGGTGGCCGGTCTGACCCCGGGGGAAGCAGGCTTGAGTTTTTGGGAGCAATGGCAGGGAAGTGCCCGGCTGCAGCAGGACCAGGACCACAGCCTCCCGGTGAAATGGGCCCGTCAGGTTTTAAAATCCTATCTGCTGACCGGAAAAATTCCGCCCCTGCCGGAAGAATTTGCGGAACTTAAAAGACAGAGGGCCGGAGCCTTCGTATCCTTGAAAAAACAGGGCAATCTGCGGGGCTGTATAGGGACCATTTCACCCTATCGGGAGGATCTGGCGGCTGAGATCGCCTATAATGCCATAAGTGCAGGAATAAAGGACCCTCGTTTCCAGCCGGTGACGATGAAGGAGTATGATGACCTGGATTTCTCCGTTGACATACTGGGTGAGGCGGAACCCTGCAGTCAGGAGGACCTGGACCCCTTAAACTATGGAGTCATTGTCAGCCGGGGCTCCCGGCGCGGTTTGCTGTTGCCGGATCTGGAAGGTGTTGATACCGTGGAGGAACAATTAAGTATTGCCCTGCAGAAGGCGGGGATAGATCCCGGGGATAATTACGAAATAGAAAGATTCAAGGTGATCCGCTATAAATAATTTATAACCCGGGATATAATGCCGGAAGATAAAATGTTTTATCACTGCCGGCATTGCCCCGGGAAGATCCTGGCGCAGAAAGGGGGCAGTGCCATGTCATTAATAGAAGCACTTTATTATGAAACCCGGGAAGACCAGCGGGTCAGATGTCGTTTATGTCCCCACCATTGCTTGATAGATGTCGGCGCCAGCGGGATATGCCAGGTGAGAAGCAATCGGGGCGGCCAATTATATACGGAAAACTACGGGGCCATTGCAGCCCTGGCCCTTGATCCGGTGGAAAAGAAACCCTTGTATCATTTCTATCCCGGCAGACAGATATTGTCGGCGGGGACCTGGGGATGTAATTTCGCCTGTCCCTTCTGCCAGAATTATCATCTGGCCCACGAAAGGGCCGCAACCAGAGAAATCATGCCGGAACAATTGGTCAGGATGGCAGTGGAGGCCGGCCAGCAGGATTCCATAGGAATAGCCTTTACCTATAATGAACCAACCATCTGGTTTGAATATGTCCTGGAAACAGCCCGTCTGCTGCGGGAGGAGGGGTTAAAAGCGGTCCTGGTGACAAATGGTTTTATTGACCCGGAACCACTGAATGAAATTTTACCCTTTATAGACGCGGCCAATATAGACCTGAAAGCATTCCAGGAGGATTTTTACCGGCGCACCTGCAAAGGACGCCTGCAGGAAGTCAAAGACAGTATTGTGGCCATGGCAGGAAAGATCCATGTTGAACTCACCCATCTCCTGATCCCGGGAGAAAATGATGATCCGGCGGAAACAGAGGCAATGGCAGCCTGGATCGCCGGGATAGATCCTTTGATCCCCCTGCATTTATCCCGCTATCATCCCGCTTATAAAATGGAAAAACCGGCAACGGAATTTTCAGCCATGGCAAAAGCCCGGGATATCCTGCACCAGTATTTAAAATTCGTTTATCTGGGCAACCTGCCCGGAATCAGCAATGATACTCCCTGTATAGAATGCGGCCAGCCCCTGATCCATAGAAGTTCTTACCGGACGGAAACAGGCGGGATCAAGGCGGGGCGCTGTGAATACTGTGGAGCGCATAATGATCATATCAAAGGCATTTAAAAGCTTCCGCAGGAAATAAGAGCCTTAAGGCTGCTCCCTTTCGACCCAGTCCAGGGCCGCATTAAGTAATAATCTTCCCAGGCGGTTCTGCTTGAATTTGCTGCTGCCGGTAGTCAGCCCCGCCATAAAAGCCAGGATCAACGAAGCATAAAGGCCCTCCGGCATATCCTCCGCTGGGGAAGCCGTCCGGGGTTCGGCTGCCTGGCGCAGAGCTTCTTTCGCTTCTTTTACGCGTTTTTGACCAGCCGTCGGGCGCGCCACAGGCAGACACCTCCTATAAGCAAAGCTGCCAGGGAACTGGCTAGAGCCGCCAATCCCGGCGACAGCCAGATCTGCAAAATAAAATATACTGCCCCCAGGAGAAAACCCAATGCTATTATAAGCATCAACCCGCCTACCAGCAGCAATACAACTGCCCCGGCCAGACGGAACACGTTCTCCTGCAATAAAGCTGCCTCAGCTTCCAATAACTCCATAAGGCTGATAATAATGCCGGCGATTCTGTCTGTTACCATTATTTACGCTCCATCAAACTGGAGGCCAGCCAGCCCAGTCCGAAAGCTATCAGAATGCTGACCAGAGGGTTCTCTTCCACTTTCTTTTCCCCGGCTTCAATTATATCTTTGGAATAATCCCCCACTTTGCCAGCCGGTTTTTTGACCTTATTAACAGTAGAACGCAGCACTTCTTCCAGTTGTTCCATCAATTGCCCGCTTATATCTGCTTTATCCCGGGATTCCTTTTGTTCATAACCGGCCAATTGGTCCTTTAATTCCTGTATCTCCCGTTGGAGTTCCTGTAATTCCCGGGTAAATTCCTCGCTCATATATATACCTCCCCGGCGATTGATCTGTTATCATTCTAGCAGAGAAGAGGTGTATATGGTCAATTATTCCTTATAAAGAGGGTTTTATAGATTTAAATAGGGAAAGAGGCCGAAGCATATTTACATGCTCAGGGCGCCAGTCGCCGTCGGACATAAAATGACCCCGTAAAAAATGAACAGATGACTGATTTTTAAAGATGGTAAAAAATAGAGGAGAATACCTGACGGTATTCTCCTTTTATATGAAAGCTCACGGATACTAAATCCGCTCGCTGTTCAACTTGTTCAGGCTGACCAGCAGCTTCTCTTGTATATTACCCATAATCCACT
>Ga0209723_1006629_pt1 | contig 11037 bp, 12 predicted proteins | sample BiotimSIPDNA_2_FD_185750 | JGI IMG/M metagenome (GOLD analysis project Ga0209723, IMG submission 185750) | Anaerobic biogas reactor microbial communites from Washington, USA - Biogas_R2 time_0 SIP DNA (SPAdes) (version 2) | ecosystem: Engineered > Bioreactor > Anaerobic > Unclassified | place... | reverse complement strand
AATCTATTATACTTTTTGGTATCCCCTCAGGGGCTCGAACCCTGGACCCAGTGATTAAGAGTCACTTGCTCTACCAACTGAGCTAAGGAGACATTTATTTGGTAAATATATTTTATAATACTTACCAAATAATTTCAAGATAAATTATTATTTTTTAATTCCTTTTAAACCCTTAACTCCATTATAATTACTTAAAATATTAGTTGAGAAAGAAGTTTTAAATTTACTTCTCTTTTTATAATCTTTAATAGCTAAAGTAATCACATCATCTAATAATTCAGTATATGATTTACCTGCTGGTTCCCATAAGTAAAATGCTAAAGATCCTGGAATCGTATTCATCTCATTAACATAAACTTTATTTGCTTTCTTATCTATTAAGAAGTCTATTCTTACAACACCAGAAGAGTTTAAAGCTTTGAAAGAGTCTTTAGCTAAGGTGATAACTTCATCTTTTAATTTTTTGCTAATATTAGCAGGTATTAAATGATTAGGTACATTACCACCTTTTTTAATACCAGTCTTCATTTTGCCTTTGCCTTTACTTAAATATTTATCTTCATAAGTTAAGATATCATTAGTAGTTTCTACTTGTTCAACTTCACTACGAAGTTGATATTCATAATTGCCTAAAACACTACAATTAACTTCAATTAAGTTTTCTACTGCTTCTTCAATAACAACTTTTTGATCATATTGAATAGCTTCTTCAATAGCTAGTTCTATATCTTTAATAGTTTTTACTTTGCTAATACCCACACTACTTCCTAAACGAGAAGGTTTAACAACTACTGGGAATTTTAATTTTTTGATTTTATCAAGAACAGCTTTTTGATTTTCTTTATATTCTGATTCAAAAAACCAAACATATGGAGAGATTGGAATATTATTTGCTTGAAAAATTTGTTTCATAAATACTTTATCTTGTCCTACAACTGCTGCATAAATATCACTACCTACAAATGGTAAACCAATTAAAGATAAGTAACCTACTAAAGTTCCATCTTCGATATTTGCTCCATGAACGATTGGAAAAGCAATATCGATTGTATTGATAGTTCTTTTTAATCCTTTTTTAGATTGTAAAACAAATTCATTGTTTTTATTATATAAAACAACATTCTTAGTATATCTTTTTAAATTGTCTAAATCTTTATAATTTTCAATGTCTCTTAAAGCGTGTCCTGTATACCATTCTTTTTCTTTTGTTATATAGATTGGTACAATTTCATATTTATCTTCATCGATAAATTCCATAGCTTGAACAGCTGTTATAATACTAACTTCATGTTCAACTGAATCTCCTCCAAAGATTACTCCTAATTTGATTTTCATAATATCACTCCTATTCATTAAATATATCAGGTAAATCATTTTCTATCAAGAGATAAGTATTTCCTTCATCTAATTTTCTCACTAAAGGAAAAGCCTCTTTTATATCACTAAGAACATGGATTTTCAGTTTAGAAAACTTACTATCTACTAAACCGTCATAAATTGGTTTGGTTTGATTTTTTCCAATTAATATAACTTCATCACAAACTTCAGCTATATCTTTTCCTAGCTGTTTATTTAATTTGTTTTGTTGTTCTCCTAATTCAATCATACCAGCGGTAACAATAATCTTTTTACCCTTCATCATCTTCAATACTTCTAAAGCTGTTTTAGCGCCTAAAGGGTTAGAATTATAAGCATCATCGATAATATTTATTGTACCATATTTTTTTAATTCTAAACGATGTTCAACTGGTTTAACTAATTTTACCACCTGTTGTAATTGTTCAAAATTAATACCTAATTGATGCCCTAAAGCTATACCTGCTAAAAGATTATAAATATTTGTTTTGCCCAATAATTTAGTTTGAAATTTATATGATTTGTTTTCTGCTTTAACAAAAACATCAAAAGTAGATCCATCTTTAGTTATTTTAATATTTTCAGCTGTATAATCAGCTTTATTTTCAATGCCAATCCAAATTATTTTAACTTTGTTTTTTAATTGGTATTTAACTTGTAATTCATCATCTCGATTTAAAATACCAATTCCATCTTGTGGTAAACTTTCAATTAATTCAAATTTACCATACTGAATATTTTCTTGAGAACCAAAAGATTCTAAATGAGCGACTCCTATTTTAGTTAGAATACCATATTTAGGTTGAACAAAATCACACAGTTCTTTTATTTCTCCTTTACGATAAGCTCCCATTTCAGCGATTAATAAATCAGTAAATTTATCTAAATAATTATTAACTGTTATCATTAAACCATAAGGAGTATTAAAGTTCTTAGGAGAAGGTAAAACATTATATTTAATGTTTAAAATATCACTTAAGATATTTTTACTACTTGTTTTTCCATAACTACCAGTTATTCCAATCACATCTAAACTCTTCATTCCTTTTAATTTTTTCTTAGCTTTAAAATAGTAATAATAATAAACTAGTCTCTCAATCGGACTATTAATGAAAAGCGCTAATAAGACAACGTAGTATTGTAAATAACCTATTAAAATATAACCATAGAAATAATCATGAAGATGATTAATATCAAAATTTAAGACTATTAAAAGAGTTGGAATTGTATAAATAAGAAAAATTGTAAAAATTAATCTTTTAATACGAGATGTAACTTTAAATTTAAGTTTATATGTTTCTTTTTTCATTTTTAAAAAAGAAAAAATTGTTATCACAAAATATAAAACTGATGTAGAAATTAAAATAATATTTTTATCATTAATAAAAATAAATAGTAATGCTAACAAAAGTGTTAAATGATCAAACAAAGTATAGATCTTAATTCGATTAGTTAAAATCCATTTAAAATAACGACCATCTAAATTATAAGAATTTTGTTGTAAAACATGTAAAGCATTTTTAGTTCTTAAAATTAAATAACATCCAATTAAAACTAAAGGTATATAAAAATATTCCATTATTTACTCTCCTTAAAAAAATTCTTTAAAATAGCAATTGTTTGATCTAATCTTTCTAAATAAGCATAATGAGAAGCATTATCATAAACAATTAAAGCTGTATCTGGTGTATTGTTTTCAATAAATTTAGCGTCTTCCATTAAAGCTTCTTTATCATTGCTTCCCCAGATTAAAATAGTTGAAGCTTTGATTTTTTTAACAGCTTCCTCCAAATTTTCATTGACGATATTGACTAATGTTTCTCTCATAATTGAAGAAGCATTTCTATAATCATTAGAACCAATATGTTTTTTCGCAAATGATTCAAGTTTATTAATTAAAGGAATTTTTTTACATAGTTTTAAAAACTTAACTTTTAAACTATCAGATTTAGAATGACTTTTAATAGGTGAACCCATTAAAACTAATTTTTCTACTTCTTTTTTAGAAGCATAATAAATAGCTAATCTACCTCCAAATGAATGTCCAATTAAAATTGGTTTTTTTATTTTTAAATTAATTAAAAATTCATTTAACAATTGATAATAATCTTCCATTGTATAAGAATTTAAAGGTTCTGATGTTTGTCCAAATCCAGGTAAATCAAGAATAATAATGCGATAATCATTCTTTAATGGTTGACCTAAAACATCCATCATTTGAATGTTTTGTCCCCAACCATGTAATAATACTATTGTTTGTCCTTTTTTCTTCCCATATTCAATATAATTTATATTTATTCCATCTATTAACACGTTATCACCACTCTCATCTTATTATACAATAAAAAAAAGTTTTTTTAAAACTTTTTTAATGCATTATTTTTTGCTTGACAGGAGATTCTTCTTTTAAAGATAATTGTTTATTAATTAATGATTCTATTTCTTCAGGATATAATCCACAAGAAAAAAATTTACTAAATTCCCAATTGAAATCAAGATATTTTTTGGGAACAATCACTATTTCTTCTGAGTTTTTTTTACTAGAATCTATTTGATAAATTAACATATGATTTAAATTATATGCTAAAACAACATAATTTTTTTCTGAATTATAAAATGAGAAAAAGTTTGTTTTTTTAATAATGTTTTTCTTTTTTATTTTAGACACAATATTTTCTTTAGGAAAAAATTTTAATAAATGATCTTCATTTGGTTTTTTGTTTAAAAAAGACAAAAATATTCCACTATCAGTAAAACAATCAATTGGATAAAAACTTTCTGCAGATGAAGAAATAAATTTATTCTCTTTATTTTGATAAAAAGAATAATCTATTGATTCATCATCATTAATAATAGGAATTGTCCTAAAACCTTTTCGAGAAACTCTCCTTGATGTACAAAGAAATTCCTCTAAATCCATAAATTCTTTTTCATATTGACTTCTTTCAATAGTTTCTTGATAATTATCTTTTTGAGTTTGAAAAGTAATCAAACCTCTAGAAGAATCTATTTTTTGAAAAATTTGATCTGTATAACCAATGCCATCTGTTGAACCCTGAGCTGGATTAATTTTTAAATATAAATCTCTTAATTTCATAATGCTCCTTATTTCATTTTTTTAACTAATGAATAAACCTCTTCATGAATATTTTCTTTTGTTCTAATTCTATCATCTTTTATACAATTTATTATTTTAAACCCATATAATTTTGCTAATTCTAAATAAGTTTTTTCTGCATTAATCAAATGCTCTTCATTCATTTCGTGCTGATCTGGTTTTTCTAAACGATTCTTTTTTAATTCTAAAGCATATTTATAAGGCATATATAAAAAAATAGTTAAATCAGGATGAGGTAATTTTAATAAATCATATTCTAATGTTTCTAACCAACGATATATTTCTAATCTTTCTTTTGATGTTTTTAATTTGCCTCCTTGATGAGCCATATTAGATTCAATATAACGATCTAATAAAACATCATAACCTTGATCTAATAAAGATTCTATTTTAGAAATATTATATTTTCTATCAGCTGCATAATATAAAGCTGCTACTTTAGGATCAACATTGCTTGCTCCTTCTGGAAACCAACCTTCAGAAATATATTCTTTACCTAAATAAGGTCCACCAATTATTTTTCCTGTTGGTGTATCATACATTGGAAAACTTAATTTTTCAATTAATCTTTTTTCAGCTTTTAATCTTTCTAATAAAAGATTAGATTGAGTTTCTTTTCCAGAACAATCTGTTCCTTCAATAACAATTAATTTCTTCATAATTGTATTCTCCTTTTTTATTGAGAAATAGGGAAAGGTATTGGTCCATGATGTTTATATTTTAAAACTTTTATATCTGCTAATTCTTCAGAATTATCAAAATCAAAAAATTCTTTAATTTCTGGATTTAACCATAATTCTGGAGCTGATAAATCTTCTAACTCTTCCCCTCTTCTAATTTGTTTCTGTATTCCCGAAACTTGATCAACATAAATATGAGGATCATTAAGACTCCATCTCATTATACCAGGTTCATACCCAGTAACATGCGCTATCATATTAGCTAAAACAGCATATTGAGTAACGTTAAAAGGTAATCCTAAAGGAATATCACAAGATCTTTGATGAACCCATAAATTTATTTTATTATTCCAAACATTCCATTCAGTTGACCAAACACAAGAAGGCAACACAGCTGTTGGCATATATTCATCTTGCCATAAACTTTTAACCATTCTTCGATCTGTTGGTCTTTTTCTGATAGTTTCAATTAAACTTTGCATTAACTTATAACGCTCTGCAATAAAGCCATAAGCTGTTCCAATTGTATGAGCATTTTCAATTCCAAAATCTTTAGCAATTTCTTGTTTGACTAAATTACCATTTTCATCTAGAACCGTTTGAGTTGCTCTCCATATACCATCTTCACCAATTTCCCAACCATCCCAAATGTTAACATTTCTTTCTTGAAGCCATCTCACATCATTCGATTGAACTTGATAAATCCATAGCATCTCTAAGATTGCTTTTGTAAAATATAATTTTTTAGTTGTTAAAACAGGAAATTCTTCTCCTAAATTAAATTCTAAATAGTAACCATCTAATTTGATTGCATTTGTTCCCGTTCTGCTTTCAACTTCAATTCCATCTTTCAAGATTTTTTTACACAATTCCAAATATTGTCGATCCCATTTTGTCATTTTCAAAACCTCCCTAAGTTTTATATGTTTTTATTATAACACATTTATTTTTTATGTGGTCCACCATAAATATATTTTTCAGTGCTTACTTTATCAATTCTTTCAATCATTCTAATTGAACAATTTTTTAAATTGGGTTCAGCATTAAACCATTCTGGTGAATAATGAAACCAATTCATTATAATCGTTCTAATAGTTGTACCATGAGAAACAATAAAAAACACTTCTTCTTCATCACGAAAAATTGTATTTATAAACTGTTTTGTTCTAAGAGCAACATCATAAGGGCTTTCACCTTGAGGAAGCTTTGCATAAAACTTTCCATCATTCTGATAATAATTGTTATAATGAGAAAATTCTTCTGGATATTTGTTTTTAATAGTATCGATTTCTTTATCACTAAATAAACCATATCTTTGTTCAATTAAAGTGATATCTTCTTTAATATTTTCCAACTTTAAATAATCATTAATTATTTTAGCTGTTTCTCTGGTTCTTTCAAAAGGACTTACCCATAACACTGCTTTAGTTAAATCAATATTATTTTCAATAACAAAATCTTTTAAAAATTTACCAGCTTCTTCAGCTTCTCTTTTTCCTTTATCTGATAAATAAACTTTGTGATCAGGTAATCCAATTGTATAATTTTCTTTTGTATTTTGAATCGATTCACCATGTCTAATTAAAAAAATCTTCATAATTCTAACTCCATTTCTAAAGTATTTAAAATAGTAATAATTTCTTTTTGAAAAAATATGTTTCGAGAATTATTATTAATGTTTTTTAAATCTTTCAGAGGTAACAACTCTAATTTGAATTTATTTTTCATCTCTTTTTTAGTCAATTTTTGATTTATATTTAAAACACCTTTATATTTCCCAATAAAATAATTAGTTTTAATTAACCTATTTTTAACCTTCCCATTTCTTTTCAGATAATCTTTTTGATAGAATTCTGAACAAACTATAAATTTTAATTCTGTTTCTTCATAATCACAACCTATTTCTTCTTTTAACTCTCTGATAAGAGCTGTTATTATGGTTTCATTTTCATCTATTGATCCTCCTGGAAATAAATAAACCCCACCATAGTTTGCTACTAAAACTTGTCCTTTTTCATTGATAAGAATAGCTCTAGATTTTAAACCATATTCTTTAATGTCATCACTTTTTTAATTGTAATCATTAATAATTAAATCCATAATATCACCACTTATTAAGTGTATTATATCACATAATAAAAAAACGAACTTTTTTAGTTCGTATAATTTTAATTTGGTGCGGGTAAAGGGACTTGAACCCCCATGGATTACTCCGCTAGATCCTAAGTCTAGTGCGTCTGCCAATTCCGCCATACCCGCTTTTAAAGCTGAAATAAATTCAGCTAGTGATAGTATAACATATTCTTAAAAATTTGTTAATTATTTTTAAAGAAATTGTTTCTCAATATTTTTTCTGATATATCGTAATAATTATCAACTTTACTTTGTTGTTTATTAATATATTTATTACTAGATGTCCCTTTTATTTTGTTGCCAAAAGAAACATAATTTTTCCCATCATACCAAGAGTAATCTTTATACAAGACCAATGGTTCATAATGTTTCGAAAAAATATCATTTCCTAAATAATAACGATAATCTGCTTCTAAACCAAATAAATTGATTAATGTTGGTAATAAATCAAAAGATTGAAAAACTAAATCTATTTCTTGAGGTTGAATATCTTTTGACCAAATAACTAAAGGTGCATTTGATTTTTCATAATTTTCTGTAAAACCAGTATATTTTTTATAAGTATTCTTATTAATTGTATAAGGATAGTGATCAGTTGTTATAATTATAACTGTATTATCTATTAAATCTTTTGTTTCTAAATCTTCCATTAATGCTTTTACAAACAAATCTAATTCTATTTGACTAGCTATATAAGATTTTATTTCTTCTGGTGGAGATTTATTAATTGATTTAAAATAAGCTTCTACCTTTTCATAATGTTTTTGTACTGCTAAATGAGTTTCATTATATGGACTATGACCACTTAAAGTTATAATATAACTTAAGAATTTATCACCTTTAGTAATTTTATCTTTCGCTTTTTCATAAAATGTTTCATCATATCTTTTTTCTATATTAGATAAATTCAATTCTATTTGGCCATAAAATTCTTGATAACCTAATCCTTCATAAACTAAATTTCTAGTATAAAATTCTTTATCATTACTATGAAAAGCTTTAGTTAAATATTCTTTATTATTAAACAAGTTCGCTAAAGAATGATAATATGAATTACGATTATATGTATAACAAGTTGGCCCATCATTGATTGAAGGAATAATTCCTGTATTATAAATTATTTCTGTATCACAAGTTGTTCTTGGATAAACAGGAACATGATAATTAGTAAAATTTAATCCTGTTTCCATCAAATTAAAAATATAAGGTGTTAATTCTTCGTTTATAGCTAAAGAATCAAATGATTCAGCCATAATAAAGATTAAATTTTTATCTTTAAATATTCCACTATATTCATTTGTTTCGTGTTCTTTAGGATGATCATTAAAATATTTGATTATTTCGGAACGATATTGATTTTTTGATTTAAATAATCCTCCAATTGATTTAGTTAAATCTCTAAATAAATATTGATTAATTCCATAACGAGAAATAAATCTTTGATGATTATAAACTGTTTGATATAAATAATGATCTGATGTATATAATCTAGCTTCTTTAACTGGATATTGAGCGTTAAATTGAACTAAAAAATATAATAAAAATAATATAATAAAATTAATTCCTTTAATTTGGATAGCTTTCTTTTGCTTGATTTTTAAATAAATAATAAAACTTAATATTCCTAAAAATAAATATACTAAATAAATAAATTTAAAGTGAATAACTCCAGATGCAAACTCTGCTCCTTCTTTAATAACAACTATTTCTGCTACTGATAAAAAATCATTAAAAATAAAACAATAAATATCTTGTATGATTAAATAAATAGGAATAAAGAAAAATAAAAATCCAAAATATATATCTTTTAATTTGTTTTTTAAAAATAAAGACATTAGATTTATATAATAGATAAAAAAACTAATTGAAATAAAAAACAAATAAGTAACGACAATTTTATTTTCAATAACAAAAATAATTTCTAATAAGAACATAAATAAACTTAATAATAAAATTTCTTTCCAACGTTCTTTAATAGTTTTTTTAAACAAAAGAATTAAAAAAACTATTAATATTAATGATAAACCAAAAATACTATTTAAAAATATTTTTTCTAAAGGTTTACCAATAAAATTATAATAATATATTCCAAATATTATTGCTGTCAATAAAAATAAAGATAGTGTTATAGCTGTTTTTTTGTCTTTGAATAATTTCATCTTGATCCCATACTTTCTTTTAAATTATACTCTTTTCATTTTAAAAAAACAATCAAAAAAAAATTACATCTCTGTAAAATTTTTTGGTGGACCCTGTAGGGCTCGGACCTACGACCTCCCGGTTATGAGCCGGATGCTCTAACCAACTGAGCTAAGGGTCCATTGCCTTTATATAATATCACATTATATTTTCATTGGCAATATTATTTAGTTCTTTTTAAAACTTTTTTCATAGTTTCTTGATAAATACTGTCTTCTAAATAAGCACCATAAGGAACTTCAATAATTGGATTTGATATAATTGGATCAATATGAGGAGAATTAGTTCCATATATTTCACAACATAAATATGCTTTGCATTCTTCACATAAATAATGATAACAAGTATAATACTCTCCTCCTATTTCTACATGATTAGGACTAATAAATAACAATGTTCTTGTTTGATGATTACATTTCATTTTACCTCCATAAAAAAAGAAGATTTCTCTTCTTTTATTTTTCTAACAACTTCAATAAATTAATTTTAAACATATCTCTTTCTGCATTTTGTTTAGAAAGAATTACTCCATCAAAAGTAGATAATTCACTACGATGTCCTTCTGTTAAAATATCAGTTGGTGTAATTGTATTAAATAAAACAATATGTTTATCTTCATAAACAGTATAGTTTAACTTCATATCACCATGTACTTTAGCAAACATTTCATTAGTTGGTAATTTTAATTCATAAGTCTTAGTTTGATTTTTACTATTTGTTTCAATTAACTTACCTAACATTTTTCCTTCTTTAATAGACGGATAATAATCAAACACTAATTTTTTGTAAGCTATCATGTTGTATTTTTTCACAGATTTTTCTAACTTACGAAAATCATTTTCGTTTAAGTATTCAAAAACATAACCTTTCATAATATAACCCCCTTATATTCTCATTAAGTGACTAGATTATAGCATAAAAACTCTTTTTTGTCAAATTGTGTAAAAAAGAATAGTTACCTATTCTAAATTATTACGGAATTTTTTTAAATTATTTAAAAATTTTTCTTCTTCTAACATCTCTGGTGTTTGAGGTTTAATTATTTGTGGTTGTTCTTGGATTTTTTCTACTTTTGGTGGTTCATGATTAACAATAGTTTCTTTTTGAATATTTTCTTGAGAACCATAGATTGGTGAGATAAAAATTGAATTCTTAAATCCTGGTTTTTCTTGTTCAGGAGTAATCACATATGGTTCTGCTTGTTCAATTTTTTCATCCTCTTCAATTTTGTGAACAAGATTATCTAAATTAAATTCTTCTTTAGTTTCAGTTGTTGGTTTACCAATTTTTTGAATCAATTCATTATAACTTATAACTGATGTTTCTTCTTGATCTTCTTCATATTTAGTTAAATCAATCGCTTTATTATCTAATTGTTGTTGAATCTTATCAGTTATTTCTTTTAAATTGCGAGTTTTTTCGTTATCTTCATCAATTTCTAAATTACTATAAATATCGTCTAATTCTTGTTCTTTACGGATAATTAATTTTTGACGATTACTTCTTTTTTGATCTAATAAAATAATAGATAAAATAATAGAAATAAAAGCT
>Ga0209723_1006627_pt1 | contig 11038 bp, 8 predicted proteins | sample BiotimSIPDNA_2_FD_185750 | JGI IMG/M metagenome (GOLD analysis project Ga0209723, IMG submission 185750) | Anaerobic biogas reactor microbial communites from Washington, USA - Biogas_R2 time_0 SIP DNA (SPAdes) (version 2) | ecosystem: Engineered > Bioreactor > Anaerobic > Unclassified | place... | reverse complement strand
AGTTCTCATCCTTTACAGCTCCAAAAGGAAGCAGTATCCTCTTTCCACCGGGGATTCCCAGTCTGGCATCAGCCAGAATGTGTCCTGTTTCGTGAAGTATCATTGAGAAAAGCAGTATCGATGCTCCTGCAAATCCCCACCACAGCGAGGTGTCTGACGGAATAACCGGGAAATAATAGGGGAGGGCATTTTTTCTGAAAGACCAGGTAATCAGCAAAAAGATCACTATCCAGCTTTCATGAATTCTTACTGAACAAAATGAATTCAGAAATCTAAACTGACCCCTCATATGATGTTGATCTCTCAGCCGGTCACTGTATTCTCATGAAGATTTTTTCTGATTCTGAGCCCGGGAACAGATGTGCATTCCGGTTTGCTTATTGTAAACTTTGAATAACCGGTTGTTACATCTTGAATAAAATCTTTAGAGAGTTTTGAGAGAGTTACCAGTAGCTTTTTTGTTTTACTGTCTTCTTCAAGTGCAGCCAGACTGATAAAAAGGCTGAGGTCTTTTTCAGCTCTGCTGTTTGCAAATTGCAGTATTGCTTCCGGAGTACACTTTGAAAGGTCTACCCCTTTGTTTTCTTCAGAAAGCTTGATGCTGTTATAATCGGAGAAAGAGAGCGGCTTTCCACGGCTGTTTGTAGCAATCATTTCAAGCACCACATGCTGAACCCGTTTTTTTCCCGCCAGAAAATATAGAAAGAGCTTTTTTGCAGGGTCTTTACAAGCTTTTGCCTGAGTTTCATAGAGGAGGGCGGTTTCTATGATGCGGTGCAGGGCGAATTTTAAAAAATCGATGTAGCGGTCATTGTTAATCATAAAAACTCCGTGCCTGACTGGTTTCTGAAAAGTATCATTGCAGATCATAACGGCTCCCTGAAAAGGTGAACCTATATGGTAAACAAAAACTGTGCCATGGCATGGAGTGGTTTTAATGCTGCAGGAGCGCTGGTATTTGCTCCTGCAGAAGAGAGTAAACTTCTCAAAATGAGAATAGATTACAAAAGTGAGAACTTAGACTGGAGTCTGCTGCTGTTGCTGGATTTTGTCAAGTTTACGGTAAAGAGAGGAAAGAGAGATGCCAAGAGCATTGCTTGTTTCGTATTTGTCTCCACCGAAATGCTTCAACGCAAGCATGATATGGCTTTTTTCAATCTCTTCGAGATTCCAGGTTTCGGTGTACTCTTTCTGCTCGGCAGAAAGAATGCTTGATGTTTTTTCCAGGCCGGGGAAATGGGGAACCGCCAGGGGTTCATTCTGGGCCAGAAGAAGTCCGCGTTCGACCATGTTCCTGAGCTCACGGATGTTTCCAGGCCAGGGATAGTTTATCAGAGTGTCTACGACCTTCTGGTCAAGCGGGAATTTGTCGTAGGAGTAGCTGAGCAGAATGTGTTTTATCAGACCGGGAAGGTCCTCTTTCCTTTCCCTGAGAGATGGCAGATTTATGGGAAAAATGCAGATACGGTAATAGAGGTCTTTTCTGAAACTTCCATTTACCGATGCCTCTGTGAGGTTGCGGTTGGTGGCACAAATAAGGCGGAAATCGCTTGTTCTGACCTTGTTTTCACCAATCCTGCGGTACGATTTCTCCTCAATTGTTTTAAGCAGCTGCGCCTGAACCTCCAGGTCCATGTCCCCGATTTCATCAAGGAAAAGTGTCCCTCCATCAACTACTTCTATTAAACCGGGGCGATCTTTAATAGCAGAGGTAAATGCTCCTTTTGCATGCCCGAAAAGCTCGCTCCTGAGCAGCTCCCCTTTGAGACTCGAACAGTTTACTTCTACGAATGCTTCATTTTTTCGTGCGCTGTGGTCATGTATCCAGCGCGCCAGGATTCCCTTTCCGGTGCCGGTCTCCCCGTGCAGAAGAACCACTGTATTATTCATTGCCGCTACATTGGCGTACTGAATAATTTTCTCTATGGCCGGACTGTTGCCGAAAAACGGCTCCGCTTTCTGAGGCGCAAGGCGCTGGTGAATAGAGTCTCTTCTTCTGAGCTCCTCCACCTCAAGACTCTTTTTAATGCTTATAACAAGATCGTCCATATTGACCGGCTTGGTAAGGAAATTGTGAGCTCCGTATTTCATGGCTTTCACAGCCGTGGGGATATCGCTTAAACCGGTAATGACTATGATAGCCATATTTTCGTGTGCACTGTGAAGCTCTCCTATCCACTCTATAGCGTTTCCATCGGGAAGTCTTAAATCAAGAAGTATAGCATCAAAATGCTCGGTTGAAACTGATGACTTTGCATCTTGGAGACATTTGGCAGTCTGGATTGAAAAACCACATTTTGTAAGATAACGCGTGTATCCAAAAATCGTGGCTTCCTCATCATCCACAATGAGCAGTCTGGGTGTCTTCATTTTTTTTCTCCACTTTGTTTGGGAAGATGAGACTTTTTTATTCCCTGAGTTTTGAAAGCAAGTTCAAAATAGTTTCTGTCTATTCACAATGTTTACATAAATAAACAGAAAGCAAAAATAGTGACGAACTTTTCCGAATTGTATAGTTGATAAAAGGAATCTGAGACGCTGAATAATCCTGCATTTCCCTGCATGAAGCGTACCAGAAATTCTATAAAATCATTAGCCCGGATTTCATGAAAAAAATTCCTCGACTTTGGGGAAATCTGAAATGCGCTACCCGGGAATCCACTCGATGGAACATCTCTATCACAATTGCAAGATACTTTGTGTTTCTGCCGGACTATTCTCCGGAAACTGGTACTGACCTCTGGAAATTTTACCAAATTACACTACAAGACCCTCTTCAGGAAACACCTGTCTCTCACATTCCATCTCAATGACCATCATAGATATCTCACGGCAGTCCAGAGCCTCTTCAATACATACTCAGGACCCAAATAGCCAATTTTACACTCTATAATCCGATCCACGGAGTTTTGTGCACCTGCGATTTGTTCAAACCTTTCTGCTACAAGGTCTAAACGCACTTCATCCCTTCCCGGATGCATATGTCAGGTCTTACTAAAAAAAGCATTGCTCTTTATCCCCTTGGCGGCAGTTGTTATTTTCAGATTCTCAAAATTTTTAAGATAACGGGGTTAACATGAGTTTAAAAAGCGCATGGCATCGTACTCACAACTGCGGTGAACTTACCGCAAAAAACGAGGGCGAAAAGGTAATTCTCAACGGATGGGTTCACAACTGGCGCAACCACGGGGGGATCATTTTCATCGATCTCCGTGACCGCTACGGCATTTCACAGGTAGTGTTCAGCCCGGAAACAGATATGAAGCTTGCCGAAGAGGCTTCACAGCTGAGGCATGAGTATGTTATAGCCGTGGCGGGCACAGTCAGGAGAAGACCGCAGAATATGGCTAATCCGCGCATGGTAACAGGAGAGATTGAGATCGCCGCTGATGAGCTTGAGATTCTGAATACTTCGGCAACACCGGTTCTTCATATCAATGATCCTGAAGCATCGGAATCAGAAGAATTAAGGTTCCGCTACCGTTACCTCGACCTTCGGCGACCCGCACTGCAGAATAACATCCTTTTCCGGCACCGGGTAGCTGCAGAAGCACGCAAATACATGTGGAGCAAAGGGTTCACAGAGATTGAAACTCCTATACTCATGAAGAGCACTCCTGAGGGGGCAAGGGATTTCCTTGTGCCAAGCCGTTTAAACAAAGGAAAGTTCTACGCTCTTCCGCAGTCCCCACAGACATACAAGCAGATCCTGATGATTTCCGGCTTTGACAGGTATTTTCAGGTTGCCCGGTGCTTCAGAGATGAGGACCTCAGGGCTGACAGGCAGCCGGAATTCACCCAGCTTGACGCTGAACTGTCTTTTATTGACGAAAACGATATTTATGCAATTTTTGAAAATCTAATCGTCACCCTTTTTAGAAACTGCCTCGGCCGGGAAATCCCTCAGCCATTTCCCAGTATGACTTATGAGGATGCTTTCCGCACATACGGCTGTGACAAACCGGATTTGAGGTTTGGACTTCCGATAAAAGATGTAACGCAGATTTTTACAGAATCGCAATTCAAGGTGTTCAGATCGGTTATCGAAAGCAAAGGGTTTGTAGCGGCCATTGCAGCGAGTGGTTTTGCTGATTTGACCAGGAAAAATATCGACGATCTGACTGCACATGTCGCAAAGTTCGGGGCAAAAGGGCTTGTCTGGCTCCGCCTGACAGATAGCGGGGCTGAGGGACCATCGAAAAAATTCCTTTCTGACAGTGAGATCTCTTTACTCATTAAACAGATTGGCGCCGTTGCCGGAGACATGATCTTTCTTGTAGCCGCTCCGGAAAAAGTCTGCTTTACATCTCTGGGTCAGCTCAGGCTCGAACTGGCCAGGCTTAAAAACCTGACGTCAAAAGATGATTTCAGCTTCTTATGGGTTAATAATTTTCCACTCTTTGAATACAGCGAGGAAGAACAGCGCTACACCTCTGTGCACCATCCATTTACAGCCCCTCTGGACAGTGATATCCCGCTGCTTGATACACCAGAGTACTATAAAGCCCGCTCCCGGGCTTATGATCTTGTGCTCAATGGTTTCGAACTGGGTGGAGGAAGTATTCGCATTCACCGCATGGATGTTCAGCAGAAGGTCTTCGATCTGCTGGGAATAAGCAAGGAAGATGCGGAAAATAAATTTGGATTTCTTCTGAAGGCCCTGACATTTGGAGCACCTCCTCATGGTGGAATTGCCTTTGGTCTTGACCGGGTGGTGATGGTCATGATGGGGCTGGACAGTATAAGAGATACAATTCCGTTTCCAAAGACAACGGCCGGTATCTCCCTGATGGATAATGCCCCGGACAGGGTTTCTGAAAACCAGCTTAAAGAACTGGGCGTAAAACTTGAAGAATAGTAGAATTCCCGGTAAAGTAATGGCGCACACAGAGAAATTCTGTATGCCATTTTCCTTGACTTGCCGATTCTTAGAAACTATTATATAACAAACTACATAATCTTGAATTCTATTTATACGGTAAAATAACAGGAGGTTTAAATGTCTAAGGTTCGTATTGTGACCCGCGTTTTACTAATCGGTTCAATGCTTCTTTGGGGTTTGACCGGGTGTACAAAAAAACCAAGTACTGAGGAAACCGGAAAGCTTGATGAAGCAAGGGTTGCGGCTGAAAGTGCTGAAAAAAAACTATCCGAACTCCGCCAGGAAAGAATGCAGCTCGAACAACAGCTCCAGAGCAAACAGCAGGAGCTCCAGGGTCAGCAAGAAGAGCTCAACAGTCTTGATGAATCTGAAAATTAATTGAAACAGAATGTAATGCGTCTTATTTCTAAAGCCGCATTACTACTCTACTTCCGGCCGGAGATCTTCTCGTCCATTAAATAATGTTATGCAGAAGTTGCTTCTTTAGACCTGTAAACTCAAACTGCACAGAAGCAAATTGCCCGTTACTGGCTCAGATTAATCTATTGCAGAATCCGGGCAGCCTGCAAAAACAAAAAGCAGATTTCCACAGCACTTAATGTAAAACACACATTTCGGATTTCACCGAGAAGGATGTGGTTAAATTTTGTGAGCGAACTGGAATCCGGGAAGGATGATACAGTTCACCTTTCCGGTATTTCTTCTCTGGCTGTGGTGTTGTTTAATGACACAATAATTATTTCTATATCTGTATTTTTGAAAAAGTGGTGCAATGTATGTATTTTATTACTTCTCAGTATGTTTTCAAGAAAAACTGTTCCAGTTTTAAAATCATCTGATCCGGTCTTCCCGGACAAAATTCAAAAAAGGAAATCTGAGCGGTTCTCGCATGTTAAAAGATTCCAGAAAAACACACAGAGATACCAGGACATTAAAGGTAATTCGGATAGGGAAGAAATTTAAAATTAAACTTCCACCTTTTTTTACACCTGCCTTTTTTATCCTGCTTGGTACGATTGTATGTGTTATTTTAATGTTTCCGTATACAGAAACGGTACAATCCTTTGATCTTCCCAAAATCGGTGAAGCTGCAAAAGAGACAATAATTGCTCCATTTACCTTTGATATTCTGAGGTCCCCGGAGGAACTGGAAAAAGAGCGGAAAAGGGCCGTTGATCAGATACTGGCTGTGCTGGATTTTGACAGCGGGGTAAGGGAAAAGACTAACAACAGGCTTTTCGATCTTAAAATCGCAATTGTAAGAATTATAGGCGACTCATCATCAGACTCGGTCAGGAATTCTATCAAGCGTACTGTTTCCAGGGAAATTTCTGAAAACGCCTTAAACGTCCTGCTTAATCGCCCGAATCTGTTAGATGATGCGATGCTGCAGGCGGATGCTTTGCTTGACAAGGGAATATCGGCTGTGCTTCTGGTTCCCGATGTGAAACGTCTTACAGAGCTCAGATCACTGTATAATACATCATTTGAACAACACCTTTTTTATACCCAGAAATTTGTGTCGTTGCTGAGAGACTCCATAGAGACCACCGTTTCTGCAGAAGAGATTCCTGTCAAAGAGGTAGCTCTTGAGAACTGTATAAAGAGGCTCCGGAATGTCAGGAAATTTGATGATGAGGCCTTGAATACAATTTACGAACTGCTTTTTGCATACTGCCGCCCTAATGTCAAGGTTAATGGAGCCGCTACAATGCAACGTCGCCAGAAAGCGATACAGGATGTTCTTGAGATCAGCGGCAAGGTAATAAAAGACACCGAAATAATGCGTATCCACCAGGAAGTCACCCCGGAAGTGATCCAGAAGCTCAAATCTCTTCAGATTGCGCTGGATAAAATGGGCAATGTTCATGAAAAACGCAAGGTAAAGGCGGGAAATGCCGGACGGCTGCTGCTGATGCTGCTGCCACTTCTTTTTGCCGTTTTCTACATTGTTAGATTTGACCGGAAACTTATGAACAACAGCAAGCACCTGCTGGCTCTGGCTGTACTTTTGTGCCTGCAGTTTTTATTAATCAGAGTCACCTTGATGATTGCTCCCCGACTCTTTGCAGGCATGAACGAAGTGACCTCAATTGTGCCCCAGTACTTGACTCCTCTTGCCACCGGATCAATTCTGGCTTCTATACTTTTTGGAATAGAACTGAGTTTTATCTTTACTCTCTTAGTCAGTATCTTTTTTGGCATGATCATGGGATTTGATCATTTCTTCTTTGTTTATGCATTTCTGGGCGGAATCATTGCCTGTTTTATGGGGCGTAATATACGGTACAGGATGCATTTTTTTAAGATTATCCCTCCTGTTATTATGATATACATTGTGGTAATTTCACTCTGGCACATTATAGGCTTCAAAATGTCCATTGTGACTCTGTTTCAGAACTATGGACTCTCTCTCTTAAGTGTAATAGCATCGATTTTTCTTGCCTTGATGGTTACACCTGTTTTTGAGAGGCTCTTTGATATAACAACAGATATGACCCTTGTAGAGCTTTCGGACATGAATCACCCTATTCTCAAACGCTTGTCTATAGAGGCGGCCGGGACCTATAATCACAGCGTTCTGGTGGGGAATCTGGCCGAATCAGCCGCTCAGAAAATCGGTGCAAATCCGCTTCTTGCCAGGGTGGCATCCTATTACCATGACATCGGAAAAATTGAAAAGGCCGATTACTTTGTTGAGAATTGTTTGACAGTTGATAGAAGCCGCCATACAAAGCTGGCACCATCGATGAGTGCGCTGATTATCTGTTCGCATGTCAAGGACGGTGTAGAGCTGGCTCGTAAATACCTTGTTCCAAAGGTGATACAGGATATCATCATGCAGCACCATGGTACAAGCACTGTATCATTCTTTTATGAGAAGGCTCTCGAGCAGGATCAGCATAAACAGGTACAGCCGGAGGACTTTGCCTACCAGGGGCCGATTCCTCAGACAAGAGAAGCTGCAATTATCATGCTGGCTGATTCTGTTGAGGCTGCATCGAGAAGTCTGGGGACAAGTTCACCGAAGCTTCTCCGGGAGCTGGTAAAAAAGATTATAAGAGATAAATTCCTCTCATCTCAGCTTGATCAAAGTGATCTGACGCTGCGTGATCTGGATGAAATTGTGGAAGGGTTCATGCCGGTCTTGCAGGGAATTTTCCATTCCAGGATTGAATATCCTTCCAGAGACAAAGGAGCTTAGGCGTGCAGCAGAAAAATGCAGGTTTCTCCAGAACCCATTTTTTTATCGACCGGAATTTCCAGGGCAGGTATATGCTTACGCTGCTTATTCCGATGTTGATCCTTCTGGTATTCATGCTGCTGACACTTTATTTTGCGTCACAGTCAATTATCAGTACTACAGTACGAATTATCAAACAGGATATAGAAAGCAAAATCGTTCTTGAACTTCAGGATCAGGTCGAACCATCAGCTGAGCGTTATGGCGTGCTGGTTAATGGGATAAAGGATTACATAAGGTCTTTCTCATCAAACAAGGAATTCCGAAGTTCTCTTTTAAACTCACTGATGTGGGTTTTTGGTGTCGGAATGCTTCTGGTAATAGTTCAGATAGTTCTTCTGACAATCTTCTTTTCACATAAAGTGGCTGGTCCTGTGTACAGGTTTGAAAAGGTCTGTCATAACATGATTGAGGGAAACTATACTGATTCGATACGGCTTCGTAAGGGAGATGAGATGCAGAATCTGGCAAAACTCCTCAATGAAGTGGTCAGGATTAACCGTGAGAGGCTGCTTTCGCTTAAATCATCGAAGGATGATCAGGAACGGGAAAAACTAACTTCAACATTACAACTTTAGTATTGACATTCTGGTTAGCTTTATCTAATTTATACAGTCTGTTTGTGGAGATAATATGCAGAACTTTTTTTCAGCAATTAATTACAAACTTTTAGCGGTATGTCTGGTTTTACTGATTACAGGTTATATATTATTGGCGCAGGGACCAGTCGATAATCCCTTATCAAAAAGTGTCGCGCCATTAATTCTTATAGGTGTTTACTGTGTGCTGATTCCAGTTTCACTGCTTGCAAAAGGCAGAGAAAAAGGATCAGAGCAGCAGAAATAGGGCGTTTAGCTCAGCTGGTATAGAGCACCTGCCTTACAAGCAGGTGGTCGGGGGTTCGAATCCCTCAACGCCCATAGAATAAGTAATAAGTGGTTTTGGAAAACCAAAGTTCTCAGGACCGGTAGTTCAGCCGGTTAGAACGCTGGCCTGTCAAGCCAGAGGTCGCGAGTTCGAGCCTCGTCCGGTCCGCCATAATTGGCCTGCTTTTCTAAAAAGCAGGCCTTTTTTTATTGTTTTTTCTTAACAATAAAGTAAATTTAGAAAAAGGCTGTTATTCCAGACTGGACAGATCAATGGGCTCGCTGATCAGTATTCTTGGAGATGTACCGCACAATGATTTCCTGCTTTTAAAGAAGGCAGCAGAGTTGCGGGGTTTTGCTTTATCGGTTATAAGCAGAGACGAACTGAAAACAAAGGAATTCACCGCTGATCTGCCGCTTGGATTTATCTCTTTCCTGCCACCTTCACCCGAATTGGTTCTTGAGCTCTTCAGATCTCTTCCCGTTGGTTCTGGTGAATGCCTTCCCATTTTCCACTTTATTAATTCAGCGATCCCGCCGTTTATAGTCGATTTTCCGATCCTTGGGGTATTTGAGTTGCCTTTGAATGAGTCTGTTGCCTTCAATATGGTTTCTGCAATTTCAAGAAGCTGTGTTGTAAATGCCCAGAACAGCAGAATGATTTCAGAAATCGTAAAGTACCGAAATGAAAAAATGAATCTTGTGCAGATCGGCACTGCAATATCAAAAGAGAATGATTTACAGAAGCTTCTTGAACTGATCCTTATGACAAGCAGGCGGATTCTGTGTGCTGATGCCGGAAGTATCTATTTAAGAGAACGTAACAGTCCAGGCGGTTCGTTCAATGAAACCCTGAGGTTCAAGGTGGCACAGAATGATTCGGTGAACCTGGGCAGGGTTTCGGAGTATTCTGTTCCTATCAACAATAATTTTATAGCAGGATATGTTGCACAAACAGCCCGCTCACTTAACATAGATGATGTAGGCAGGTTGGATGACTCGGTACCATACCGGACAACCAGGGATTTTGAGAAAAAATTCAGCTACAAGATAAAATCTATGCTTACTGTTCCCCTGAAAAATCAGGAAGGTGAAGTAGTCGGGGTGCTTCAACTGATAAATAGAAAGAACGATGCATCGGCAAAACTGACATTAGAGAATGTGGACAGTCAGGTGGATGTATTCTCACTTTCAGATGAGGAGTTTGTGCAGTCTGTAGCTTCCCAGACTGCAGTTTCTATAGAGCGTGCGCAACTGCATGAAAATATAAAAGCCATTTTTGAGGGTTTTCTGAGTTCATCGATTGCCGCAATTGAAGAAAGAGATAAGGTGACTTCCGGACACTCAAAAAGAGTGACCAGTTATGTAACTGCATTTCTGGATGCCGCGCAAAAAGATTCATCCTGCCCTTACTTTGAGCTTGGGAACAACCCTGAGAAACGCAGGCAATTTCAGTTTGCTGCTTTGCTGCATGACATCGGAAAAATCGGGGTCCCCGAATATCTTTTGACTAAAGAGAAAAGGCTGTCATCCGGCGAATTCGACAATTTAATGTCGCGAATGGACTTTGTTGAACTTCAGCTTGCTCTTACTCCTTCGAAGGTTTCCGGCTGGACCTCCATGCAGGAAACAGTCAGAGACAGAGAGCTTTTGAAGAGGTTAAACAGTTGCGGTTATTTGACTGAACAGATGCTTCAGGATTTATTAACTCTCAGGGAAAAAACATATACCTCAATTGAAGGACAGGTAAGAAGATTTTTGAGTGAAGATGAGTGGAAAATGCTTTCGATCCCCACCGGGAATCTGACTCTGGAAGAACGTGGGTTGATCAACTCACATGCTTCCTCGACATTCCGAATTCTCTCTAAAATACCATGGACCGGCAATCTTCAGCAGATTCCGCTTATTGCCTCGCAGCACCATGAAAGGATGGACGGTTCAGGGTATCCGGGCAAACTCTCAAAAGACCATATTCTGCTCGAGAGCAGGATTCTTGCAGTGGTAGATATTTACGAGGCACTTGTAGCACAGGATCGCCCCTATAAA
>Ga0209723_1006616_pt1 | contig 11059 bp, 15 predicted proteins | sample BiotimSIPDNA_2_FD_185750 | JGI IMG/M metagenome (GOLD analysis project Ga0209723, IMG submission 185750) | Anaerobic biogas reactor microbial communites from Washington, USA - Biogas_R2 time_0 SIP DNA (SPAdes) (version 2) | ecosystem: Engineered > Bioreactor > Anaerobic > Unclassified | place... | reverse complement strand
TTGCTTCCATGCAGATTAAACCTTTTTGTGTCCACGTTCAAGGATTTCGATGTTTCTCAAACCTTTTTTCCTGTCCACAATACGGGTCTCTACACTTTTTGCTGTCCATTCTATGGGGTATATTTTAATCCATTCCGCAACCTTTATAACGATTACCCCAATCTTTCAACGATCACCTGTTAGCATCACTCTACTACACAAGAGATGTCTCCGTAAAATAGACCTCCATGATAACAAACAATCATTTCTATTTCATATTGGCTTAGATTCCTGAGTGAAGCTGTGACAGCTTCCTTATCCAAAATGGTAAAGTCAGGACACTTAACTAAAGATCCATCTATTAGCTGCAGAATATCTCCAGCAATGAGCAACTTATGTTCCTCAACATAGTAACTCATATGTCCAGGAGTGTGTCCGGGCGTATAAATGCAAGTGATTCCACCGCCGAATGGAAGAACTTCACCATCTGCTATTGTTTTATCAACACTAGCTTTAAACATCCGGTAGCTCCTTCTAAGATTCTCGGTCATAGTCTCGATTTGATCTCGCATTGTCCCTGTCATTGATAATGCATGTGCTTCCATTTGCTTTAACCGTATTGGCGGTAGCTCACATTCAATAAATGGTTTTTCCTCTTTGTGGGCCATTAACGTTATTATTGTTTCAGCTTCATTAATGATTTGTGAAAGACTTCCGATATGATCCATATCGGAATGGGTAATTAATATTTTGTTTAGCCTTTTAAATGGAACACTGGCGTCTGCCGCAGTCTCACGGATTATTTTCCCCATACCTGGTAAGCCTGCATCAAACAAGACAACATCATTTTCATCCCAGATAATCAGCGGATTAATTACTCCAGGTCCATTAGCCAGTATGGCCTCTAATTCCAGCATTTCTACGTTGTTTGCTACTCTCATTTAATACTCCTCTCGAAAGATGTAAGGGATTCATAAACAAATAATTCTTTATTTATTGGTGATTATGAATGACTTAATTTGTTTATAAAACGCTTCTACATGTTTATTACCATACAGAACAATTAGTTTCCATAATTGTAAAATACATAAATTTGTGCTTAGCGCACATCCCGCATTTGGAGCAAGTCTCATGGTCGATACTCATACCGATAAACATCATAATTCCCCCAAACAAACCTACCGTCCGTATGTATAATATAAAATTGATTATAGCCGTTGTGAGGCATAAGTTGTATGGCGTTTTATTAGCCATGTGAACCCTCGTACATCTGAAAGGATATGCGTTAAATAGGATATACAAGGGCCTCTTCATAATGAAGAGGCCCTTGTATATCAATAAAACAACCACATTGTTGTGGATTTGCATGTCTAATGACTCAATCTTTAATACAATTTAACGATTTGTTGAGGGTAAGTGTCAGGGGTGTGCATTTTCCTGGAGGGGTGTGCAAAATAGGATTTATTGCCGTTATCTAGGCATTTGTCCTTAGAGGTATTTCATTACTTATTACCCTATCCTTAAGATCCAGAACCTTTTCCTCAATCATTTTGGTGGTCTTAATGAACTCTTCATCATTTTTTCCGGTTGGATCATCGAGTCCCCAATCCTCTCGGTATTTACTAGGTAGGTAAGGGCACTCCACATTGCAGCCCATCGTAATGACTATATCAACTTGAGGAATGTCCGTTAAAACTTTTGAGTATTGTTCTTTTTCCATGTCAATGCTGTATAGTTGCTTGATGATCCGAACCGCATCCTGATTTATCTGCGGCTTGGTCTCAGTTCCAGCAGAATAGCTCTCAAAAACGTCTTTGGCAAAATGCTTCCCGAGCGCCTCGGCCATCTGGGAACGACATGAATTATGCACGCATATAAAAGCTACTCTGGGTTTTGATTCCATTAATTCTACTCCCTCGCTGCTCTATCCTTGGCATGATTATATCATTGCTATCCTACCAACCCAAACAAAAATCAATTGTACAATTCAAAATGTCCTTGCCATGGAGTGCACATCATCTCCCCCTATGGGCGCATTATAGTCTTACGTGGATGTCTTTTTGATTAACCTTCTTTGGCATATAATCACAATTCCGGCAATTACCAAAACAAGGCTAATTGTCTGGGCAACCCTAAACGGACCCAGCATGAGGCTGTCCGTCCTGAGTCCCTCTATAAAAAAACGTCCAATTGAATACAAGACAAAGTATAGCAGGGTAATGTCTCCTGGAACCCTGCGCCTGCCCCAGCAATACATCAGGACACCAAAAACTATAAAATCCCATGTAGACTCGTACAAAAAGGTAGGATTATAAAACTGGCCGGCAATGTACATCTGCTGCTGAATAAAAACCGGGAAGGACGATATGAATTCCTTAGATACAATTCCCCCATGCGCTTCCTGATTGAAAAAATTGCCCCACCTGCCGATCGATTGTCCCAGGACAAGGCCCGGGGCCAGGACATCCGCCGTATTCCAAAGGGAAAGACCGTATCTTTTTACATACCACAGCAAAGCTAACATTCCAAATATAATTCCGCCGTGAACAGCAAGTCCTCCGTGCCAGACAGCTAAAATGCTTAATGGATCATATTTATATTCCGCCCATTGAAAGGCCACGTAGTAAAGCCTGGCACCTATTAAAGCTGCTGGTATTATAAAAATAACCATATCTAAAATATGATCGGGATCAAGTTCGGTCCGGGCTGCCAAACGGTATGCAATATAAGTTCCGGTTATAATGGCGAGGGTGAAAATAATACCGTACCACCTGACCTGTAAAAAGCCTATTTCAAATGCTATTGGATTAACCATGTGATAAATCCTCTTCAATCATCGTCCTAGCTCTTGGAGGCCTTCACCAATTCAACGCAATTTTGAAAATACCATTCCAAATAATGTTTATAATTTACCACCAATGGCAGCCCCAAGAGCAATAAATTCTATTGTTTTTATACACAGCCCCCAAATTATGCCTCCGAGTCCCTTCTGTTAATTTTCTCCACAACCGCTAAAGGCACTAAAGGCTTCTTTAGCTCTCGCTCTTTTCATTGGCTTTTCTGATAGCTTTTCAAGATTATCCGTAGTCTTCTTAAGTTCTCCATAAGGGATTCCCAGAAGATTCTCATCTTCAGAAACGTCTGTGGCTTCTCTGCAACCATAACAACCCAGAGTCGAATTCAATTTCCCTGATTTGAAGGGAACCACTGTTGAATCAACGCAGGTCGCTTGAAAAATTGCTGAGTTGAATTCCAATCTCTCACCGGTTTCGTAAATGGACGCTAAAGACAACCACATTAAGTGTTCTGGTTTTGATTCGATGACCACTACATCTGGCTCCATTTCCATCGTAGCTAAAGGGCTCAGTATTACAGCACTATACTCACCTTGAGACAACCTGGTCATTCCAGACATGGCTTTAGCTCCGGCTTCAGGCGTTGCAAAAAGGCCCATGTTATGTAACATCCGTCCGGATGACAGCATCTCGGGCAAGGGCTTCAAGCCAAATGCAGCTGCAGATGCGGGACATGCAATGTTGTCAGCCTTAATCATAATTTTTTCGCCTTTACCGGCCCTCATCAGTGCTTGGCAGTATCTCATTTTAGTGGAACTATCATACTGGTCGTTAAGTTTCGATAAATCGTTTTCCTTGGCAAATTTAACCCCCACAGGCTCACGCTCCAAGCCTAAAATGCCTTTAACCTTGCTGCTTAATTCGATCATGTTGTTCATTTGATTTTTACCTCTCTTTTGCACATTTTATTTTGATTGACTTTGAAAATCATTTTTTCACTATCGCTTTTTAGGATGGGGCTTTTATCAATATTGTTTTTAATTGCATCCATAATCTCGGTGGCCATCTTATTATTCAAATTGATGTAGTAAAATACCCATTGACTTTGCCTTTCATCTCGGACTAAATTCGCATCTCTTAGCTTAGCCAAATGTCTCGAGACCTTTGGCTGGGATTCCCCCGTGATGTCACAGATTTCACATACGCACATCTCGTTCTGGTAAAGCAAACACATTATTCGAAGTCTTGTCTCATCTGATAATGCCTTTAGAAATTCCGCGGCATCAAACATCATCAGCCCCTCTGAGCCAAGAGGAACTGATCAATAATACCTTTGACTTTTTCCTCAACGTTATTGATATTTGTTTCATCCTTAAAGTTTTTATTCTTAGGTATGTCAAAATCAGTTGTCAACGTGATTTCTGCATACTCATTAATCCCTGCCGCATCCAAAGCTTTGGACCCACATTTAATAGGGCAGCCATTCAATGCAAGATGCTTATCATTCTTATTTGCCATATCAATGATACTTTTGATCCCTAATGGAAGTCCTAAAGGACACACCATGTTAATTGTTTCGTTGTCAACGAGTCTAAGTGCAACTTTGTTTGTCATAACACCAAACATTACATGCTCCTTGACATGGTAAAATTCCAATTTTCATTTTTTTCCTCCTCATTTAATATGCTTATGCGTATATCCATTTATTATTACTAAATAAATATACCGTCAATTCTTTTTTGTAAAATCACTGAAGACTCATATACCTCAGAGACTCACCCCCAAGTATAACATTAGGTTATTTGATTAATAACAATTATATCGATAAAATATCTATGTATTCATTTACAGGAGCGAAGTTTTGAATTTGAAACTCTTATCGGTTCAGATTTTTTGGCATTCTTGTGGCTGCAGCGGGCAGTACTATAATGGTTTGTAAGCTGGTGACAGTTCAACGGAGGTCTGTTGAATGAAATGGTTAAGTAAAAAGAATATGGTTACAACAGCCTTTGTCATGATTCTAGGAACGGTATTTTACTTTTCTAAATTATCTGGAATGTTTGATAATCCAACGGCGGAGGGATTAAAGGAATACATAGCCTCTTTTGGTGTTTTTGGACCGGTTGTTTATATGACAATGTTTTCAGTAATACCAGCAGGTTCGGTTATTGCAATTGCAGGGGGAATGGCTTTTGGAATGTATTTAGGAACCCTGTATACCATAATCGGGGCAATAATTGGGGCAACAGTTGCCTTTTATATTTCCAAACTGCTAGGTAGAGGTGTGGTTGAAAAAATCGTTAAAGGCAAAATGCTGAGAATTGAGGATGGGATTGAAAAGGGCGGTTTTCTCCTCATATTAATCCTGAGGCTCATTCCTATTATACCTTTTAACGTAATAAGCTATGGAGCCGGACTTACCAGGATCAAATATATCGACTATATGCTCGCTACAATGCTTGGAATTATTCCCGGGGTTCTGGTTTTCACAAACCTTGGGGACAAGGCTTTGGATGTAAGCTCCCCTGATTTTTTATGGGCTGTTGGCATACTGTCATTAATGGTGATTGTATCAATCATATTTAAAAGGAGATTTACATTCGAAGAGTTGCAGTCCAGGGTTTTGCAGAAACAGGATGAAGCTGGCAGAGTAAATCAATACTAAGCGGTATCCGGATGCCGGTTTGTTCTGGATGATTCGTTTTACAGAACGGGATTATGGTTCATATGAAATATTTTTGCACCGGTCGGTCTTCCCTCGTACTGGCTCATATTGCTGATATCGATATCTAAGTACATTTATGATGGATGGATCTTTATGGTTCACCGTAGAAAAGGGGATAGTTTAGATGCAGGACCAACAGGCATCCAAAATAGCCATGGAGGTCATGAAATCGGGTAAGAATTGCTGTCAATCTGTTTTGCTGGCTGCCGGCAAGGTATGGAATATACCAATTGGGGATGATATACTGGCTGCCGCTAATCAGTTTGGGGAGGGAATGGGCAGTGGCTGTACCTGTGGCGCCTTGGCGGGAATGGTTATGGCCGTAGGGATACGTCAACAATACGATGAACATCCCCGGGGCTCCAAATTGGTTAAGGAATTGCATGACCAGTTCAAGCATGAATTTGGGGCTACCTGCTGCAGAGCTATAAAGAAAAAACGAAGTGTGCTGGATAGAATAGGTAATCGGGCTTGCGTGGAGTTAACTGGTAAGACAGCCGCATTGTTGGTTAAACAGTGGGAGAGGATTGATAATGGAGCAGAATCCCCTGGTATCGATTATAATACCCACTCTGAATGAAGCGGATAATATTAAAGGTCTGCTCCAAGCATTGCAGGTATTATCGGGGGTTGAAATCATCGTCAGTGACGGCGGAAGTACCGACGATACAATACAAATATGCTCCCGCTTTTCTGTGAATGTATGTACCGGCCTGGCGGGACGCGGGGCACAGTTAAACCGTGGAGCAGAAGCAGCCCGGGCTGAAATTCTGGTTTTTTTACATGCTGATTCTCATATACCAGCAGAGTTGATTGAGCAGGTAATTGAAGCTGTAGGCAAAGGGCGACTCTGGGGATGTGCGCGTATAGCCTTTGATGATCCTGATCCTGCCTGGTTCTATAGGTGGCTGGCATTTGTTTCCAATTTGAGGGCCGGCTGGTTCAGTAGTTGCTATGGCGATCAGGCTATATTTTGCCAGAAGGATTTCTTTCTTGAAAACGGTAAATTTCCGGAAACCATTTTTCTTGAGGATTTAGCTTTTTCTCATACAGCCCGACGACGGCAGAGAGCTTTTTTAGTAGCTGCCACAGTGATTAGCAGTTCCCGTCGTTTCCGGTCTGGAGGGCCATGGAGAATTGTCTTAAAAATGCAGATTATCAAACTGTTATATTTTTTGGGAGTTAAGCCGGAACGACTCTACAGGATGTACCGATAAACGCAGGGGGAAAGTTGTGAATACAGCGATTGTTATTATGAGCAAAATACCTCTCCCCGGCCATACTAAAACCCGCTTGATGCCGGAACTTACCTCCCAGGAGTGTGTTGAGTTTCACCGGGCCTGTTTGAACGATATTGTTCATACTGTCAGCGATCTTGATTTGCCATTATTTTTATACTATGCCCCCATTCCTAATGAATATGAAAATGGGTTTGATTTCCGGGACAACAATTGGTGGGGATTAGACAATAATCTATATGCGTGTATTGAAATGTATCCCCAGATTGGCAAAGACCTGGGGGAGCGAATGTACAACGCAGCTCAAGAGATAACTGCCGAGCAGAGATCGGTTCTGTTTTTGGGTAGTGACCTGCCTGATTTGCCGGGTTGCATTTTAGAAGAAGCAGCGGAGCTATTGGTATCGAATGATGTAGTGCTTGGTCCGGCAGAAGATGGGGGTTATTATCTTCTGGGAATTAAAAAGGCTCATTCATTCCTCTTTGACAATATTTCCTGGGGCAGCAGCGAGGTTCTGGCAGAGACTTTAAACAGGATACAAAAAAACGGTTTAAGCACTTCGCTTCTGGCTCGGAAACGTGATATCGATACCTGGAAAGATATAAAAGAATACTATCTGCGGGGGCAGCAAGATATAGAAACTCGGGATTTACACTCGTACCGAATAGTATTGAAAATCATGGAACACCATTTAAGCATCAAGGGAGGAATAGATAATGCCAGGTAAGCCTAAAGTTCTGTTGGACAAGGCTATGAGCGGCAAACAGCTGGAAGCGGCAGAAATAAAAGAATTATTGTCCTATCCGGTTCTGTCTGAAGAAAGCTTTTATCTTCAATACGCAGCCCGCAAGATGAACGAGGGCTGTGGGGAAGCAGAGATCCACGGACAGGTGGGTGTAAACACCTCTGCCTGTCCGTGCAATTGTGCTTTTTGTTCATTTGCTGCCTCTAATAAGATTTTTAGAGGACAACAAGTGCAGAAACTGACCGACATTGTGGAGCAGTGTAAAAGCATGGAATCAGCCGGTGCCAACGCCATATACTTGATGGCCACAGCCAACATGGATTTTCCCGCCTATATTCAGATAGGGGCCGAAGTGCGCAGGCACCTGGATGAATCAACCATATTGGTGGCCAATACCGGTGACTTTCAATACCAGGAGGCTCTGGCTTTAAAAGAGGCAGGATTTAATGGGGTATACCATGCATTGCGTCTCGGCGAAGGGGTGGTGACCAGGATTGCGCCGCATAAACGTCTGGAAACGATGCAGGCTGCTCACCGGGCCGGCTTACGACTGGGAACCTGTTTGGAACCGGTGGGGCCTGAACACAGCCTGGATGAACTGGTGGAAAAAATACTCATAACCCGTGAAGCACAGGCCGTTTTTAGTGGGGCAGCCCGCCGTATTCCCATCCCGGAAACAGAACTGAGTGAACTTGGAAAAGTTAGTGAAGCTCGTATGGCGCAGATAGTGGCGGTGGTACGGCTGGCTACTGGGTACTCTGTGCCGGGCAATTGTACCCATGAGCCCAATGTGTCCGGTGTTATTGCCGGGGCTAACCTGCTCTGGGCGGAAATTGGTTCTAATCCCCGTGATACTGTGGCGAATACCGAGAATAACCGTGGCTTTGATGTAAAAAAATGCAGAGAAATTCTAGTAGAGGCTGACTGTCAGGTCTTAGATGGTCCGTCCAAGTTTTTTCAACGCTAAAATACAATGCTTGAATCAGAGAGGAGGGTAGTTTTTTCTAATTCAGTGAATATTAAGCTAAATCAAATACAATTTATGAGGTGATGAAATGAAAAAGTTTGCAATTCTACTGTTAATGGTCTTATTATCCGCTACTTTGCTTTTGTCCGGCTGCGCGCCTACCACAAACCAAAAAACAACTGAGCCAAAAACTTCAGAAACTCCCTCTTTCACAGGTAAATACATTGTAACTGCAGATTATGTGAAAAATAACTTGAAAAATAGCAATGTTCTTTTAGTTGACGCCCGTGGTGAAGAGGCTGCCAAAGCCGGTACGGTTGAAGGTGCGATGCCAATGACATGGCAGTTAATTGCCAACATGGTTCCTAAAAAAGGAGAACCGATGTGGGCAACAATCCAAGAGCCAAAAGTGCTTTCACAATCGCTGACTAACCTTGGGTTAACAAAGGATAAGGAAATTATCCTCTTTGCTGCAGGTAAAAACGGCTGGGGCGACGATGGACGTATTGCCTGGGAGCTTATTTCAGCAGGCTTTAAAAACGTAAAAATGGTAAATGGTGGGTATGATGCATTGGTTGTCGCAGGTCTGCCGATTGTTCGAGGCGGTGTAGCACCAACCCCTGCAGCAACGCCTGTGGTAGTAGAGAGTATCGATATGACTCGCGTGATCAATACTGAAGAATTAAAAGCTAATTACAGTGCTTATAAAATACTCGATGTTCGTGCTCCCAAAGAATACAACGGGGGCGTTTATTACGGAGAAGCCAGGGGTGGACGTTTACCCAACTCTATTAATATCGACTTTGTTAATCTGTTTGACTCTCAAAATATGCTAAAATCCAATGAAGAAATTACAAAAATGCTTAATGATGCTGGATTTAATAAGGAAGATAAAATTATTACCTATTGTACAACCGGTATTCGTTCTGCCTATTTCCAATTAATTTTGGAAATGTGCGGCTTTAACAACGTGAAAAACTATGATGAGTCCTATAACAGATGGTGTGTCGCGGAAGAAGTTGAAAAATAATGAATAATTATAAAAAATATTTAAAGATCGGCTTAATTACCATATTAATTGCGACAATTGGAGCTTACTTTGTTTTTCCGTCATTTAAACTTACGCTAAACAGCCTTTACAGGCTGTTTAGTTCAATGAGTGTCATTACAGTCGTTGCATACATCCGCTCTTTCGGAATCTATGCTATGCTGGTTTCCTTCTTGTTAATGGTTTTTCAATCTGTGGCCGCTCCTCTTCCGGCATTTTTAATTACTTTTGCCAACGCTGCCATTTTTGGTTGGTGGCAGGGAGCAATTCTTTCCTGGTCTAGTGCAATGGCTGGCGCGGCAGTCTGTTTTTTCATTGCCAGAATACTGGGAAGAGATGCCGTTGAAAAGCTAACAAGCAAATTTGCCATGAGCCACGTAGACATTTTTTTTGAAAAGTACGGCAAAAGAACCATCCTCATTTGCCGACTTCTTCCCTTTGTTTCCTTTGACTTTATCAGCTATGCAGCAGGCCTGACTGCCATGGGTTTTTGGGGGTTTTTTATTGCCACAGGAATTGGCCAACTTCCGGCAACCATAGTTTACTCTTACACCGGCGGGATGCTAACGGGAGGCGCCCAAAAATTTGTCACTGGACTCTTAATTCTTTTTGCCATTACAGTTCTAGTTTTCTTGTTCAAACAAATATATTATGAGAAGCAGAAGAAAAATGTTAAACCTCTTCAAAATTAAGTAAAAATATAAATGAATGCAACAAAAACCTTGAGGCCAACGTCGATTAAACAAGTTCTGCGGCATACGTTTTTATCGGAAAAATTTTCCTAAAATTGTAACAAGGATACCCTAAAGGTACATCTGGTAGATACACCTTACAATCGAAGCCTAGGCCTCGTTTATCACCAGATTGCCTTTGGCATCCTTGTCATAGCCCAGCAGTCGTTTGGTATCAACCATCACCTCCCCCCGTCTGCATTTGTTCTGCATAGCCCACTGTACATTGCTGCATACTGACTTTCTCTCTTCCTCAGCGATGGCGGCCAGGACAGTCAGCATCAATTCACCTTCTGACCTTAAGGTGTGGACCATTTCTTCTTCAAATATGATTCCTACCCCGATATCCCTCAGTTCCCGCACATATCTAAGCAACAGCAGGGTATTCCTCGCGAATCGGGAGATGGATTTGGTGATTATTAAATCTATCTCCCCGCTCCTGGCTTTCTCCATCATGGCCAAAAATCCGGGGCGGTTTTCTCTGGCCCCGGATATGCCTGCATCTGAAAATATGCCGCAGTATTGATAGTCTGGATTGGAGGATATTAAACCTTCATAATACTGAGTTTGATTTTCCAGGGAACTCAATTGCTCCCTGGAGTCGGTCGATACCCTAACATAGGCGCAGACCTTGAGTCTGGTGGTAAGGAAAAGAGGTTTTGGTCGGCGGGTGATTTCGGTGACAGTTCTCATTTGGATTCCATTCTCCAGGGCAGTTCGGTTCCGTCTTTAAACTGAAATACTACCTCCTGCTCTGATTTGACAACCATTGCATTAAGTGTGGCCGACCACAGCCCCTCGTCAAACTCAGTTAGCAGCTGGTCCTGCTTG
>Ga0209723_1006608_pt1 | contig 11067 bp, 5 predicted proteins | sample BiotimSIPDNA_2_FD_185750 | JGI IMG/M metagenome (GOLD analysis project Ga0209723, IMG submission 185750) | Anaerobic biogas reactor microbial communites from Washington, USA - Biogas_R2 time_0 SIP DNA (SPAdes) (version 2) | ecosystem: Engineered > Bioreactor > Anaerobic > Unclassified | place... | reverse complement strand
TGGTACACGGCTGTGTCACGCCCGGAAAGGAAGACAGATATCTTGTCCGCGCTCCCTATTATGAGCCCAACCAGCTTAAAATCGAGATGGATCTTATGATCCAGGAAGATCCGCGCATCAAGATCATGTTCCATTGCTGGGGCACGAAGCCCATCGTTGAAAACAACACCCTGAAGGGCGTTATCTACGAGTCCAAGGAGGGCCGCAAGGCCGTTCTGGCTAAAATCGTCATTGACGCGACGGGTGACGGCGATATCTATTCGCAAGCAGGAGCCCCCTGCTGGATGGGCAGCTATTCAGAAGGCCGCGGCAGCAAAACCGCGCTTGTATGGAGAATGGGCGGCATAGACTTTGAAGCATACGCCCGCTGGGCCAAAGACCATCCCGCCGAAGCCTCGTCATTTAACAAGGAACTGATGAAGATCGCAGGTTACCCCACGATGTTTTTCCCGACAGAGCGCAACGACGTCGTCTGGTTTAACAACTGGCTTCCCAATCTCAACTGCAGCAACATAGAGGATATCAAATATTCCGAGCTGCTTGTGAGGAATTCAATACGCAAGATCATCAAGTTCTGCCGCGAGAATATGCCCGGCACACTCAGAAACGCGAGTCTTTTTGATATCGCGCCCCAGCTCGGCTCGCGCTGCTCCCGCAGACTAGACGGCGAGTATGTCATGACCGATCTGGATCTGGCGACCAACAAGAAGTTTGACGATGTTATCGCATGGCACAGCATCGTCGGCATGATAAACGACGGCTCGCCTATTGAGCTGCCGTACAGCTGCATCCTTCCCAAGAAGATAGAAAACCTGCTTTGTCCCGGACGCCATTTATCGGCGGACGAGGCAACCATCAGCGGCATAACCCTAATTCCCCAGTGCATCGGCACAGGTCAGGCCGCGGGCGTCGCTGCGGCCGTTTGCGTCAAGGAAGGCACGACAACGCACAATGTCAATATCGCCCGTGTACAGAAAATCCTCTGCACCGAGCAGGATGTCCCCCTTCCGCGTCAGGAAAACACCGATCCGGAGCTTGTGCGCCAGCTGGAAGAAAACAAATACGGTGTCATGACACCCGCCGCGAAAAAGATAAGGGAAAAAGCCGGCCTGGATTGGTAATGCGGCCTGTCCCCCGGCTTACGTCTGTAATATCCGCAATAAATGTACGCCGGACTCCGACGGAGACCGGCGTACATTTATATCTTAAAGTTATACTTCCCAATTATTAACGCGTCTGCATTATCCGAGTTCGACCGGAATCACCACAAGATTTCGATCGCTCCCGTCTTCCATACTCACCTCGAACACTTCAAGCTGACCTCTACCCGCCTCCTCAACGTCAAATGACAGCTCGGAAGTAAAATCGCCCCTGTCGGGAGCTCCGGCCGAAGCTGTGGTGAAGCCCTGCGCCAGCACATTGCCTGCGGCGTCTTTGAGGCGGAAACTCACGGACGCTTCAAATACGCGGGCGCTGCCCGCGATTGTCACCGAGCCGGTTATTTTCTGTCCGGCCGTCGGAGCGGTAACCCATATAGCCGGTTCGTAAACCGAATTGAGCTCCCGCTCAAAAGGCTGATCATACAGCCCGACATGTCCCCACCAGTCCATTGCTTTATCGGCCCGGCCATCGACCGTAAACTTCACCCTTTGTACCGTCGGGAACTCGGTAAGCGAGTTTACTATACTGCTTATTCCCAAAGCTTCACCCGCTGCTCCGATATTTACATTGAGAACATCGCCCGAGAAATCAACCGTGGCAAGGCCGTCCTCAATGCTGATACCCAGTATCTCGGTTTCCGCCGGAAGCACCCTATACGCTCCCGGGGTTACCGGATCGGCTTTAATCAGTTCGTTTAAGGCAGCCCGGGCAACTCCTTCGCTTTTTTTAACCGTGTGTACCTCCCGGACCAGATAAATCTCACTGTCATTGCTCTTTAAATAGTAAACGGCGACCTGCATCATCCCGGCGCCCGTCGGCCGCAAATCGATAATCACCGGCTGCGCACCCGCTGCTTCGATATAGGTAAGTTCGATTTCATCATTTTTATTAAGCATCAGCTCTTCAAAGACTTCCTTTAACTCCTCGGACAGCCTAAAGATTCCGGAACTGTAATCATCTGGGAAGCCGCTGAGTGTTATCTCTATATGATCATCGTCCGTCCGGCCACGATACTTTCCGGAAGCGGTTTTTAATTCAATAAAGGACAGTTTTTCATCCGCGGTGGTTACCGCTTCGAAGTTATCCGCGCTTACGTCTATCTTTAAAAGCGCGTAGGGGTAGGTTAAGACCTGCGTTACAATATCGCCTTCCCGCGGGATTTGTTCCTCAACGGTGATCCTTATTAACCCTTCAATATCTTCGACGATCTTAACTTCAACTCCGTACCCTCCGGTAGGCTTCTGACCCATCCCGATAAATACGATGTAACCGTCTCCCGCTTTAAAATAGCTAAACCCTCTGTATGCCCTTAATCCGCTTATACTGTCGGTTATATTTTCCGGTAAGCTCCGATCGTTTTTAATGTCTTCTAAAGTCAAATGGCTGTACCGCACCCCCTGATCGGAGCTTTCCGCAGGCGACTGCACCGGCGGTGACGGCGACGGTACGCTCCCCTCCGCTTTGTTGCATGCAGCCAGAGCGAGAATTATCGCGAGCGTAATGACTAATTTAAGCTTCCTCATAGCCGCGCCTCCATATCATTGTCTTTTATTATTAAGACGGTGAGAATCTATATATGTTTCTGTCAACAAATATTATACTCGGATTCACACAGTATACTCTCAAACCCGACCGGCAGGCAAGTGTGCCGCTTTTTTTTACACAGCGCTTTCCGTAATTACGACACGGGCATTGACATACCGGTATGGAAATCGTATTATAAGGTGCAAGATTGTCGACTAAACGCTGATGATTCCATCGGCGATTTTTAAAAAGCGCGGCTTGCGCCTAACGCTGCGGCTAACGCGAAATCAGGGGCGGTGCTCAGACTCCCCGGACGAGGAAGAATGGTGCGTATGAAAAAAGCATACTTGATCTTGCAAAACGGAGCCGTTTACGAGGGCACGGCCTTCGGAGCAGACGGCACGAGCATAGGCGAGCTGGTGTTCACAACGGCTATGACCGGCTGCGCGGAAAGTCTTTCGGACCCGAGCTACTACGGTCAGATCGTAATATACACCTTCCCCCAGCTTTGCAACTACGGGATAGCCGAAGCCGATATGGAAAGCCCGCGCGTCCACGTGCGCGGAGTGGTTGTCAGAGAATATTGCCAAACGCCGTCCAACTTCCGAAGCGAGGAAGCAGTGGACGATTTTTTAAAGCGCCACAACATCATCGGTATCGCCGGGGTCGATACCCGCGAGCTTACTCAGCTCATACGTGACGGCGGCGTAATGAACGCGGTCATAACCACCGGAGCGCCGGATTATCCGCTTGAGAAGATCAAAGCATACCGGGTCATCGAGTCTGTTGAAAACACAAGCACAAAGTCACCGCTAGTCCTCCTTCCCGATGGAGCGCAGATACACTCTGTTGCTCTGATAGATTACGGCGCGAAAAAAAGCATTGCCGCAAGCCTTACAAAGCGAGGCTGCAAGGTCACGGTATATCCGTACAACGCGACCGCCGGGCAAATACTCTCCGGCGGACACGACGGCATCATGCTCGCAAACGGCCCCGGCGATCCCCAGGACAACGCCGCCTGCATAAAGGAAATACAAAAGCTCTTCGGAAAGCTGCCCATGTTCGGCATATGCCTCGGTCATCAGCTCATGGCTCTTGCGGCGGGCGCTTACACCGAAAAGCTCAAGTTCGGGCACCGCGGAGCAAACCAGCCCGTCAAGGATCTCAAAACGAGCCGGGTGCATATAACCAGCCAGAATCACGGCTATGCCGTGAACATTCCGAGTCTCGCCGCGGCCGGCGGCGTTCTCAGATGTCTGAACGTTAACGACGGCACCTGCGAGGGAGTGGATTACCCCGATTACAACGCGTTTTCTCTCCAGTTTCACCCGGAAGCGCACGGCGGCCCTTTAGACAAAGAGCACGCTTTTGACCTCTTCACAGACATCATGGAGGGCAAAGAACATGTCCAGGGATAAATCGATAAAAAAAGTGCTCGTAATAGGTTCCGGCCCTATAGTCATAGGCCAGGCGGCGGAGTTTGACTACGCCGGCACACAGGCCTGCAGGGTCTTAAAAAGCGAAGGTGTTAAGACCGTTCTGGTCAACTCAAACCCTGCCACCATAATGACGGACGGCGACATGGCGGACTCGGTTTATCTCGAGCCGCTGTGCGAGGAAACTATCAGGCGTGTAATTATAAAAGAAAAGCCGGACAGTCTGCTGGCCGGGCTCGGAGGCCAGACCGGCCTTACAATAGCCATGCGCCTTTCGCACGAGGGCTTTTTGAAAAAGCACAACGTGCGCCTTATCGGCACAAATGCGGATGCTATCGACATGGCGGAAGACAGGCGTCTTTTCAAAGAGGCCATGGCGAGGATAGGCCAGCCCACGATTCCCTCCGATATAGCAAACGACACCGAAACCGCGCTGATAATAGCGGAGCGGATAGGCTATCCGATCATAGTGCGCCCCGCCTTCACTCTCGGCGGAGCGGGCGGCGGTGTGGCTTTTGACGCCGAGCAGCTCGCCTCGGCGGCCGCAACGGGTCTCGAGTGGTCTCCGATACGTCAGGTACTCATAGAAAAATATATTTTCGGCTGGAAAGAGATAGAGTTTGAGGTCATGCGCGACCACGCGGGCAACACCATCTGCGTTTGCAGCATGGAAAACATGGACCCCGTCGGCATCCATACGGGCGACAGCATCGTCGTCGCTCCGGCTCTCACGCTCGCGGACAGAGAATATCAAATGCTCCGCTCCGCTGCCATAGACATTATTACCGAACTGGGCATTGAGGGCGGCTGCAACTGTCAGTTCGCACTCGATCCGAACAGCTTCGACTACGCCGTCATAGAGGTTAATCCCAGAGTCTCCCGCTCGTCGGCGCTCGCCAGCAAAGCCACCGGCTACCCCATAGCGAAGGTATCCGTAAAAATCGCCCTCGGGTATACGCTCGACGAGATCAATAACGACATAACCGGCAAAACCACAGCCTGTTTCGAGCCCGCAATAGACTATGTAGTCGTAAAGTTTCCCAAGTGGCCCTTTGATAAATTTCATGGCGCCAGCAGAAGGCTCGGCTCTCAGATGAAGGCCACGGGCGAAGTCATGTCCATAGCGCACACCTTTGAAGAGGCGCTCATGAAGGCCGTCAGGGGCGCGGAAATCGGGCAGGACACATTAAACCGCCCGTACGACGGCCCGCTTTCTCTCAGCGAGCGTCTGGATTCCATGGATGACCTGAGGCTGTTCACGGTCTTTGAGTCCATAAAAGCGGGATACTCGGTCGATGATATATTTGCCATAACCAGGATAGACCGCTGGTTTTTAAACAAGCTTAAAAACCTCGCGGCCTATGAAGAGTCCTTAAAAGGCAAAAAGCTGACAAAAGAACCCTTCCTAGCCGGCAAGAGAATGGGCTATACGGACACCGCTCTAAAGCGCCTTTCCGGCAATGCCCTGCCCACGCATCTTTTACCGAGCTACAAGATGGTCGACACCTGCGCTGCCGAGTTTCAGGCTCAGACGCCGTATTTTTACGCCTCTTACGACAACTGCTGCGACTCGAGAAGCTTCCCCAGGAGCGGAGCGGAAACCGTGATAGTTCTCGGCTCCGGCCCCATACGCATCGGCCAGGGAATAGAGTTTGACTACAGCTCCGTCCACTGCGTGAGAACACTCAAGGATATGGGCTATGACGTCGTAATTATAAACAACAACCCCGAAACCGTCTCCACCGACTATGATACCGCAGACCGGCTCTATTTCGAGCCGCTCAGCCCCGAGGACGTTATGGGCGTCATAGAAGCCGAAAAGCCCGTCGGAGTCGTCGTTGCCTTCGGAGGGCAGACCGCCATAAAGCTGACCGATTATCTCGACAGGCAGGGAATAAAAATTCTCGGCACCTCCGCGGAAGGCATAGACCTCGCCGAGGACAGGGGCAAGTTTGACGCGCTGCTTGAAACACTCGGCATAAGACGCCCGAAGGGCTTCGGCGTGCACTCCATGCAGGAGGCTCTGTCAGCTGCCGAGCAGCTCGGATACCCGGTGCTGCTGCGCCCGTCATATGTAATCGGCGGTCAGAATATGGTCATCGCTCTTGACAGAAACGATGTTGAGCGCTACATGTCCATGATCATATCCGGCGGCTCCGCGGAATACTCCGTGCTTGTGGATAAATACATGCCGGGAACCGAGCTTGAGGTAGATGTCATTTCCGACGGACAGGATGTGCTGATGCCCGGCATCATGGAGCATATCGAGCGGGCCGGCATTCACAGCGGCGATTCCATCGCCGTCTACCCTCCCTACAGCCTTACCGACATGATGATGGAAACGGTTGTAAACTGCTCCGAAAAACTGGCGCTCGCCCTGGGCACGAGGGGCCTTGTTAACATACAGTATCTTATATACGACAACGAGCTTTTCGTCATCGAGGTAAATCCCCGCGCCTCGAGGACGGTGCCCTATCTTAGCAAGGTCACGGGTATCCCCATGGTGGACATAGCATCACGCGTAATGATGGGTCAGACGATACGCGGGCTCGGCTATACCCCCGGCCTGTGCGACACTCCGCCCTATTACGCCGTGAAGCTGCCGGTCTTCTCATTTGAAAAGCTCGGAAAGGCCAACTCCGTCCTCGGGCCTGAGATGAAGTCCACCGGCGAGGTGCTCGGTCTCGGCCGCACATTGGGCGAGGCAGTCTTCAAAGGCTTTGCCGCCGCGGGATACAAAACCGCCACCGCCACGGAGCTTTCAAAGAAAGCGGTGCTTTTAAGCGTTGAAAATCACGAACTGCCCGACGTGATCGGTCTTGTTAAAAAACTCAGCGACCTTAAGCTAAAAATATATGCCACATCCGACACGGCACAGACCGTCAGGAGCCTCGGCATAAAGGCCTTTGAGACGAGCCGTGAAACCTGGTCCGAGCTGACGGCCGGCGGGGAGCTTTCTTTAATCGTATACACGGGCGCGCTGTATGACGACACGATGAACGACTATCTGGAGCTGCACACGCTCGCCGTTCGCGCGGGAGTGCCCTGCATCACCTCTCTTGACACGGCAAACGCTATGGCCGACATGCTCGCAAGCCGCTATAACGTTCACAACACCGAGCTTGTCAACTTAAACGACATGCGGACGGAGCGCCGCATCTTAAAATTCGCCAAGATGCACGGAAGCGGCAACGACTATATCTTCTTCGACAACAGGGAGCCCGAGATATTCAGCCCCGAGTCCCTGAGCGTCAGTATATGCGACAGACACTACGGCATCGGCGGCTACGGTATAGTTCTTATCGAGAAATCCGACGTCGCCGACGCGAAGATGCGCATCTTCAACCGCGACGGCAGCGAGGGGCAAATGGCGGGAAACAGCATCAGGTGCGTGGGCAAATACCTCTATGATAAAAATATCGTGCGCCGCGAAACCCTTACCATCGAAACGGGAACAGGCATAAAAACGCTCAGATTATATATCCGCAACGGCCGCGTGAGCACGGTCAGCGTAAACATGGGCAGGGCCGATCTTGACCCCGCTTCGCTTCCCTCCACGCTCGAAGGGCCCACTGTCATAGACCGCCCCGTCATGATAGGCGGAACCGAATATAAAATAACCTGCGCCTCGGTGGGAAACCCGCACTGCGTGGTCTTCTGCGACGACATCGATTCGCTCGACCTTGAAAAGATAGGCCCCGAGTTTGAAAACGCCGAATACTTCCCCCAGCGTATAAACACCGAGTTCGTGCGCGTCGTCAGCTCAAACACGCTGCGTATGCGCGTTTTTGAGCGCGGCAACGGGGAAACCTGGGCCTGCGGTACGGGCGCCTGCGCCGCTGTCATTGCCGCTACGGAGAAAAATCTCTGTAAAAAGGGCGTGGATGTAACCGTAAAGCTCAAGGGCGGCGACCTCATCGTCAACTACACCGACGACGCCGTTATACTAACGGGCGACGCTGTCATGGTATACGAGGGTTCGTTTGAATTTTAAGCGGAATACAGTTTTTTATTTTACGCTGAAAAGGGCGTTGACTTTCGCGATTTAAAGTGCTATACTTCATTGCATTAAATGCCAAATGCAATGACCGGAAATAAGTACGTTCGCAGCCAACTCTTCAGAGAGACCGCCGGCAGGTGAAAGGCGGCAGAGAGCGCGGGCGGAATACATTCCGAGAGCAGCGCACCGAAAGACGCAAAAAGCGCCCTGTAGGCTGCGACGGGTCTCCTCCGTTATCCGGAAAGGGCAAACGCCGGCCGAAATGCCGCATTGACTTTGTCAAGGCGCTCTTCGCTCCGGGCGCGCCCGCCGAGGCTGCCGCTCGTGAGACGGCGGCAAATTGAGGTGGTACCGCGGGTTATATCCCGTCCTCTGTATCTGATGCGGAGGGCGGGATTTTTCGCTTTCCGGAAGGAGCGCTTTTTATGATACTCTCGGTAATCTTCCTGATCGTGTTTTTCGCGATAATGATCTCAGTAGGCCTCTACTGCCGCAGGCACGCCTCGAATGTGGACGGTTTTCTTCTGGGCGGGCGCAATGTGGGCCCGTGGCTGTCGGCCTTTGCCTTCGGTACTACATATTTTTCCGCTGTGATTTTCGTGGGTTACGCCGGTCAGTTCGGGTGGAACTTCGGGCTTGCGTCCACATGGATCGGGCTCGGAAACGCTTTTATCGGCTCCCTGCTGGCATGGGTCATCCTGGGGCGCAGGACGCGGCTGATGACTCAGCACATAAACAGCCGCACAATGCCGGACTTCTTCGAAAAGCGCTACGCATCAAAGTCTCTCAAGATAACGGCCTCAATAATCGCGTTTATATTTTTAGTTCCGTACACGGCTTCCCTGTATAACGGTCTTTCCAGCCTTTTCAGTATAGCCTTCAACATAAGCTTTTACTGGATCATCATTGTCATGGCGGTACTTACATGCGCGTACGTCGTCTTCGGAGGCTACATGGCCTCGGCGATAAACGACTTTATACAGGGCATAATCATGCTCGCCGGTATAATAATCGTTATCGGCGCGGTAGTCTTCTCAAACGGCGGGATTACCGAAGCCGTGGCGAAGCTTTCCTCAATCGGAGCCGAAACCTCCTCCGGAACGCCGCTGTTCGGGGCATACAGCTCATTTTTCGGCCCGAATCCCTTTGCCCTGCTGTTCGTTGTAATCCTCACCTCTCTGGGCACCTGGGGCCTGCCGCAGATGATAAGCAAATTTTATTCGATTAAAAACGAGGACTCCATATTAAAGGGTACGATAATCTCCACCTTGTTCGCAATCATAATAGCGGGCGGCTGCTATTTCCTCGGCGGCTTCGGCAGGCTTTATAATATAGACGTCGCCGCCGTCGGCTACGACAAGATAGTTCCCACAATGCTCAAGGCGCTTGACAGCGACTTTGTTATTGCCATCGTGATCGTTCTTGTCCTTTCCGCGTCCATGTCCACGCTCGCATCGTTGGTACTCGTTTCGAGCTCAACGCTCACTCTGGACGTTGTGGTGCCGGCTCGGAAAAAGGAGTTCACCGAAAAGGGCAAGGTCGGGGTAATGCGCCTGTTCATCGCCTTTTTCGTTGTCGTATCCGCTATAATCGCCATAATCAAAGACGCCTTCGGCTTCACCTTCATAGCCCAGATGATGGGCGTGTCCTGGGGCGCTCTCGCCGGAGCCTTCCTCGCCCCTTTCTTATACGGTCTGTACTGGAAAAAAACCGGCAGGGCGGCCGTCTGGACCAGCTTCGTTTTCGGTGTCGGATTAATGCTGCTGCAGCTTATCGTTTCGCTCGGGCTCATCACTCCCGGCGGCCGCGTGCTCGGGTTCATATTCGCCTCCTCGATACGCTCCGGCGCGGTTGCGATGCTCGGGGGAATGATAATAGTTCCCATAGTGAGCCTCTTTACAAAAGCGCCCGACGCGGCGCTTGTAAACGAAATATTCACCTGCTACGACAAGCCGGTTGAAACAAAAGCGAAAAAGAGCCTGGGCGTTTAGCTTATTTCAATTCCCGCGTTAAATGGGCTGCTATTATCAGGCAAAGGCTTTCTTGACAATTACCTCCTTATAATCCATACTGTACCAGGAATGAGGCACAAATACTTCAATTTGCCGAAGGAGGCGTCACGTATGAGCGAACATTTGGAGGAGCGCTTAAAAAAGCTTGAGGAGGCAGTCTTGTCACTGCAGGAAAAGCTGTCCGAAAAAGAAAAGCAGATACAGGATCTGCTGGATATCGAGGCAATAGAGCGGCTTCAGAATATCTACGGGTATTATCTTGAGCATTGGATGTCCGAGGAAATTATCGACCTTTTTGCTGACCACCCCGAGGTTTCCGCTACTTTTGTCGAGGGCACATATCTGGGTATCGAAGGCGTGCGCCGCTATTTCGGCAGGATGAGATTCGCCGCTCCCACCTTCCTGCATCAGGTAATGCAGGTTTCTCCCGTTATCACTCTGAGCGATGACAGGCGAAGGGCAAAGGGCAGGTTCTACGGTTACGGGACTATCTGTTCGGCTATGAAAAACGACAAGATCGACCCCATGTACATGAGCGTTGTCTACGAAATGGAGTTTATAAGGCAAGACGGCGTCTGGAAGATATTAAAGCTGGCCTTCCTGATGCACTACGCGTACAAACACGATTCGGAGCAAAAAGCCGTACCTGACGAAAACAAAACCGAACCGCGTGAAAGACCGAGCTTCAGTTCAAACCTGAGCCCGGATATATGGGCGGAATACGACACTCAGTATCCCTCCGGCTACATATACCCGATGCATTTTAAGCATCCCGTAACAGGCAAAAAAACCGCGGAGGATGAGTATAACGCCGGTTTAGACCTCAAAAAAAGCAGGTTCCTGCCGAAATAACAAGCATCGGGTAGGAGGGGGTGGCTAACCCCCGTCCTCCCACACCACCGAGTATGCGGATCACGCTCACGGCGGTTCGCTT
>Ga0209723_1006604_pt1 | contig 11071 bp, 8 predicted proteins | sample BiotimSIPDNA_2_FD_185750 | JGI IMG/M metagenome (GOLD analysis project Ga0209723, IMG submission 185750) | Anaerobic biogas reactor microbial communites from Washington, USA - Biogas_R2 time_0 SIP DNA (SPAdes) (version 2) | ecosystem: Engineered > Bioreactor > Anaerobic > Unclassified | place... | reverse complement strand
GCAATCAGGTGGTCAGCCAATCAGTCTCCACTCTCCTCCTAGCTCCGGGGCAATTCTCGTACTTGTGAAGATTACTAATAGATGCGCCGGGACGGTATAACTCCCCGCACGCCTCCCCGCGGGTTATCGATATCACCAGTATACCTGGGTATGAGGTGCACATGCAGATGCATGACCGTTTGTCCGGCTGCTTCCCCGCAGTTGATACCGATGTTATAACCATCAGGCCTAAACATTTTATCAAGGTGCTTTTTGCATTCATCCACCAGGTCACCGAGCGCGCGGCGCTCTTCCGGGATACTGGCCCAATAGTCCTCAACATGCCGGCGGGGGATTATTAACATATGTCCCTCGTTTACAGGGTATCTATCATAGATGGCAACGGCCAGATCATTTGAGAGAATAATCCCCTCTGGGTTGCAGAAAGGACACGCTTGGTTCATGTTTGCCTCCTGGGTTGTCAAGGTTTATATTACATATCCTGCGCAGGTATATCTGTTACTTCGACAAGGAACCGCCTATTCCTGTAAAATGCTCCCATTTATTTGGGTCTTTTTACAAAGAAAAGCCGCGCACCTAGGTGCGCGGATCGGGGCTAGACATCCTCACAACTCATATTACTAATGTTCGAAAAGCTAATGTTTAGGGTTTGGCATCAAATATCTTCTTTGTTGCCTATAGTTCTGTTTTGATCCAATATTGTGTCGCGTAACCTGTCAAGAGTCACGTTGACAATTGTTTTATGAAGCTCGCACTCCCATATTGTAACAACTTTCCATCCCTGTTGCCGAAGCATCTCATAATTCTTAATGTCACGTTGCCGATTTCCCTTAAGTTTCTTTTCCCAATAATCACTATTGGACGACGGCAATACAAATTTTTTACATCCTTCATGCATATGCCAAAAACAGCCGTTCACAAAAACGACCGTTTTATATTTAGTCAAAACAATATCCGGGTGGCCGGGCATCGTTTTTACATCTTTTCTGTATCTGAATCCCTGTGAGAATAAAAACCTTCGGACTAACAATTCCGGATTTGTGTCACTACGCTTTATCCTAGACATATTATATTTGCGTACCTGTTCCGAATGGTTATCCATATTCATCTCCGCAAACTTAGCGTTTCTAATCAAGAAATCTCAGTACAGTCTCCGCTACTGCCCTAGCTAGTAACGGAGGCACTGCATTTCCGACTTGTTGGTATTGCGAATCCTTTGTACCAACGAATTCGTAACTGTCCGGGAAGGTTTGGAGACGAGCAGCCTCACGTACACTAATGGCTCTGTTTATAACTGGGTGAATCCACATTGATTTTCGAACATTTATCACCGTCCCCGATGGTTCATCATATTTCAACCTAAGATAAATAGTATTTTGAGTTCTTGCCGGATTTGTATAGGTATCCTTCATATCCCTCGAAAGGTTATGAAAATTTTCCCCCTCCGAAAGCATTTTAAACCTTTCTAAGGCTTTCCCCGTGCTATTTGTTACAACATGGTTATAAAGATAATCCGAGTCTCTGAGTTTATAGCATAGACTTTCGGGATCCATTTTTTTAACCGGCAACTGTATGGGCGGATGAGTAACTTCAAAAGAAGGTTTAATTTCTTCTAAGTCACCTATAGCATCTCTAACACAACGATACATATTACTGGAATAATTACCTACCGGTAGGTTTAATTCCGATTCCTTACTGTCCCTTATGCCAATCATAATAAAACGCATTCTCCTCTGAGGGACTCCAAAATCGGCGGCATTGAGTACATTGGACTCAATAGTGTAGTTATTATTGCTGCTTCTTAAGACACTTTCAATATAGTCGAGAACAGCGTATGATCTCACACAAGCACGTATTCCACTCCTATTTTCAATCTTATCGACAATTATTTCATGCTCCTCAATTTCCTTTAGCTTGCCAATCATTCTTTGGAAATGTATTGGTTTCTCAATGGCATCTGCCAGTTCATTAGGTGTTTCGATCGTCTCATTAAGACAACTTCTTAGAACTCTTGCGAGATTATGGTCCAATCGCTTAATTTCGCTATCCTTTAACCCCTGCTCTAGCTCGATACAAATCTTTTTTAAAGCAACAATGTGCTTATTAATTGCCTTACTTAATTTCAGCCTATTGTTTCTGGCCTTATAGATTACATTTAAGATAGCATATGTTCGTTCATTCCACTCAAACTGCTTCACCAAATCGTAGTTCCTGGCTAATTTCCCTGCTCCTTTTATTTTGATATTTGGAGGTAATAGCTCAATTGAAGCCTTAGTTAACTTAACACGAAGCGGTTCAATGGTTCTTTCATCTTCTTTAGAATAGTAAAACCGATGACTGTTCGAACGCAACATATCAACATTTTCGAGGACAAACACTTTAGGTTTGATCCTGCAGACCGCTCTTACATATTCTTTGATTAATCTGTTGTTCATGCTGATTGCATGGTTCTTTTGCCTATTGGCGTTAGAGAAGCCTTGACACGGCGGCCCCCCGATCACAACATCGAACTGCCCGAATTCTTCCAAAAGGCTGTCATAATCAAGTGTACATATATCATCCATAATTACTGTATGCTTGTTGTTTAGTAAGTAAGTCTCTTTGGCATGAAGATCGGTCTCCACTGCTACTTTAATATCGAAACGACCTGTTTGAGTGAATCCTAAGCTTAATCCTCCGGCTCCTGAAAAAAGATCAATAACACTATATTTCCCCATAGAGTCTCCCCGCTCTTCTTGCAAATGTCTAGTATCCAGATCTGCCAGCAGCTATATATTTTGTAGCATCTTCTACAAATTTAAAACCTTCCGACTCAGCTCTTCGAAGAAGGTCCAATAATTTTTTGCTCTGATAACCGCTTGGTATTGCGTTTGGTATTTGAAGTGCATACTTCATTGCTTTTGTAAATTCTGGTGATAAAATCTTCTTTTGAATTGAAAATTCGTTAACCTGTTTCCAGAACTCGAATCCTTTATTGAGAACCTCTTGTTGAGCGTTTAGCTCCGATGCAACTTTTTGATCGTCTTTGGCTTCCTTTTCTATGCTAATCAGCTCTTCCTTGGCAATCAATGCTTTCTCAATTTTTGTATCTAAAACAATATTGCACTTTTTAACACTGGACCAGCAATCACTCCGCTTACACCATTGCGTTACGTTAATAATTGGTCGCTTGGAGTCCGTAATAATAGAAAAAACGTGCTTAGTAATTATTGTAAGGGAGGCAGTGATGCTCTCGGGTACGGCTTGACGATTCCAAATAAGTTGAAGATCCAATTCCCTCCCGGGGAATTGCGTTTTTATCAAATTCCTCAGTAAGGCCAGCGAATAAGTAACAATGTTTGCTCTGTAACCCTGCTCATACCATGGCTGGTGGGATACCAGGTTTTCTGTATGTTTGAACAAAATTATCAGGGCTACAGATTCCTTAAAGTATTTTTCATTGTACTTAATATCTGAATATGCCCAATCCTTATCTATTACTTCGGCAAACTTTATAAAATTTGTTTGGGCGCCTTTACTAACTACTTCGGGCATTCCATCCCATGTATTTCTGACTTTAGCCAAATCGGTTTTTGTGATCACCTGCTTCTTCGGATGTTGCGTTGTGAACTTATCTTTTTCCGATTTTTTTAGTCGCATCTGACTTTGGAGATACTGCCCCCGAGCACGTTCATAAAACCATTTTGTCTCATATTGTGCACCACCGATGGCGGGTGCATATAAACGCCGTGAGATCTGTTCCATCCGGATGTGGAAAGGATGAGTGGAGAAAAAATCTGCATCACTCACCTTATTTTGGCTATTTGAAGATCTAGAGATATTGCGTATAAGGTCCTCTGCTTGAGCAGAATCGGAGTCAATTTCAGTCAATTTCATCTGTACATAAACTTGATTCAAATCAGCCTTATCCCTATATCGTGCATTTGAAAGTGAGGCTGTAGTCTGACCACCGTTAATAATTTGGAAATCCTTTGCATAAGTAATAAACTTGCCTTTTGCCTTTTTCTCTATTTTCAAATCCATTGCAGTTGCAGAAATCCCATTGTTATAAGCAAAGAACTTGTCAGGAGCTTTCAGAATAGTCTCTCTAATTTTTTTGTTTACAGCCACTTTTGTCGACAGAAACGATCTTACATTGCCTTCAAGCAACTGACTTCCATAGCTGTCGTAAATATCTGCCAGTACTGAACCAGGGATAATACAAAGGTAACTCTTATATTCGTCTGTTTTAGCATTACTTGCTTCAATACACGGAATTCCTTCTTCGATATACTGTCTGAAATCAATTTCATTGTTCTGACGCCCTGTATCCGAAAAGCAAACGCGGTAAATCCTATCGATATCCCAAATTTGGCATTCCACAGGAGTTTCTTCTATACTCCTAGCGTTTATGGATGTGATTCTCCCACTCATAAAACCATCAGTATACAGTAGAAGTCTATATTTCCGTATCCTATCCTTATTGGTCCGCATGAGGTCGACCAAATCCGCTGCAGGGGTGCTTATATCAATATCCCTAAGATATCGGTTATCATATACTTCTTCGATAAAAAATATCAATCTGTCAAAGAGTTGTTCAGCAGTTGTTTTCGTTAGGACATCTCTAGTCAAAATACCAGTATAATCTGAGACTACCAAGTTCATAGTGTAATCAAAATCATCCAAAGTATACCCGTCGACCCTAAGTCTGCGGCTTCGTTTCCCTGTCCCTTTATAGAATGCCGGAGTGAAATCAGGCAACACTTCCGCATTAATCAAATAGTCAGATATAATGCTGACAAATGCCGCCGACGAACCTTCGCCCTCCACCGCCGCAGTACTTTTTACCTCCTCCAGCAAGTCCTTATGGAATTCTTTAACATCAACCATTAGAACCCTCCTTAAATAAGCTGATGGCAGCAAGGTCTAAAAAATATTTTGCTGAAGTGATCTCATTGGGTACATTTCTCTTTGTGAGCCTTGGAAATTCCGCATTTACTTTATATACATCTGTTCCTTTCAGACGGTATTTTTGTTTGTCATACTCGGGTCTATCCTTATAACCATATTGGAACAAACGGAGGTCAAGCAATTCTTCCATTTTTGTATCGCCTTGGAAAAGCCCCCGGACATCGTTAACTACATTATTTAGGCTAAAGCCTTTTACATCTGCATCTGTTGTCTTGTCCAGTTTATAAAGAATAATAATGCCATCCGTATTGGTATCTAGTTGTTCCAAAGACGAAATAGAAACCGTCGTGGACGAGATCGTTACAGTTTTTACTTCAGCCCATGTATTATCATAAATGAAATCCTGGTCAGCGCCTTGAGGACCACACCAACTATCTAGCGCCTTAAGCTTGCCTGCTGATAAAGATAGGTTTTCCAAAAATAGCAACTCACCGATTAATCCTTTTTGGCGTGATACTGACATAATTTCAGGATGCTTGTATTGTAGAAGGCGTAGCCATTTGGAATACCTTTCAAGTATAAAATCAATTACATTTTGCTGTATTTCTCTAGATGATTCTATAATATCCCAGCAGAATCTAAGAAACACTTCCTCATTTTCAACTTGGATAAGACGAAAGGAAAGTACCCATGTTCCGTCTTCTAATTGATAGTTGCTTACTGATATGGAAGTAGACGACGGTAAGCTTTCGACTGAACCTGAGTTCCTAATCAGCAACGTTTTTTGATTCACTTTTTCATACCCGATATTAATGTCTATATGATGAGAACCATCGATAAGGAGAAATGCATTTGAAAATACGGGCATCTTCTCCCACTTATCCCTCAGTTCCGCAAATGTTATCATTCATCCTCATCTCCATCATCAATTTCCATCCAATTATTTAGTTCTTGAATATTTACAACATAATTAGCAACTTTCATATCTCCTGTATCGGGAAATCCTAGTCCAATGGCAAAGAGGTAAGCTGGGCATTTGTCAAGCCCCTGTCCACCCGGTTGTGCTTGAGTCTTCAGAATATGTATCATTAAAATCGGGGGCCTGTCCTTAATAAGAAAGTCCCTATCACTTAATTTCTTCTGAGCTTGCGGCTTGCCCGCGTTCTTAATTCTTGCTTCATTCCTAATTTTCTCAATTTGTTCATTCGTCAATCCGATTCTCGTCGATAACCCAGCACCTACTTTAACATGTGTGCCACTGACCATAAGCATATCTGGTTCCTCTTTAATTGAACGCAACTGCGGTTTTATTTCGATTTTTCGATCGCTACAGTCCAGTTCATATGTCTGCTCTAGAGATCCAAATGGAATAGCCACATCCCATGCTATTAATTCCTCGTTTTGGATTATATAATCTGAAAGGGCCGTGGATTGAAAGTTTAGATGCCATGGATGGGAATCGAAATTCTTAACTAAATCATAGATGTATTTTTTCGGAACATTATGCCATATTATAGCCTCCGGACTCTCATTTTTTTCGCTTGATACTCCATCTATCCGGTCCAGTTCCGCAATCAGCCGCTTGCACGCTAGTTCGTTAGAAATCAGGGAGTCGGCTCTATTCTTTAATCGTGGTGTCTCTATTAATCGTCCTGAAACAGTTATTGGTCGGGAAACAATCGTACCGGTACGCATTTTGTTACGCGCAGTTACAATCAACGAATTAGGGTCCTGTCTGACCTTTAAGCCAAAATCCTCTGGAGTTTGGTTCTGTTTCTCCATCCTATGGAGTTCCGCCTTCAGCTCATTAGTCGCATCAGTTATGTAACCGTACCAGTCCACAGCGTCTTCTGCCATCCAAATTTTAAAAAGGTCACCATAATTCGGTCGATATCCAAACCAACGGCCCATCTGTAACAGAGTATCGTACATGATGCTATTTCGATAGAAATAGCTGACACACAAGCCCTCAAGGGTCAGCCCACGGGATAGACTGTTACCCCCTACGGCTATCACCCTAAAGCCAATTGCCTTGTATGAATAATAGTTTAGGCTGGCCGATCCTGTTCTCTGGTTAACGGCCCGAACCTCTACTCTTCTTACCGCATCAAAAAGGAATTCCCGTAGCAGAGTATCCCAATCGCACTCCGCAATATCAGATAGTTTGAATTTGTTCCAGACAGAGTATAATAGTTGTAGGCTCCTTATTCTTAAGGCTTTTTCAGGCTCAATCCGTGCATAATCTTCTAAATCAGATTTGACTTGCTTGAGCCAATCCTCTACCAGCTCAGCGGTTTTATTCTGAACGTCAGTAAAACGGCTTACATTTATCATCATTGAACAATGCTCATTCTCATCTCCGCGCAAGTCCCGAACCGCGCTAGCCAGTAAAAAATAGGCTATAGATTCGTAAAGTGATGAAGGGAGGGAATCAAGTTCCTCAGCTAAGGTTTTCTTGTGTCGAAATTTGAAAAATTCCTCCATCTCATCGTCCATAATCTTAATAACCGAATCTCTGTATGGCCCGTCTATTCGATGGCTCCAACTCTCGTCCTGGCCTTGCCCGAAAATAGCATCAGGCCCAATATAGTATGAGGGGGAAGGCAGAACTGTCAAGAAATCCTTTGGGAACAAATCATCTGGCTGATTTTCACCCGTTCGGGGATCTATAAAGATATTAGCAAACGGGGTTGCCGTTATGCCTACGTAGGATGATTGATAAAAGCTGTCGAGGATTTTTCGGATTGCTATATTTATAGCAGTTGGATCCTTATCTTCTGCGTTCGTGTTTACTGATGCATTATCTGCTTCATCATCGATGAGCAATAATGGCAGGTCTATCTTGTTGTCTTCATCCGCATTGTTTTCAAGTAACCATTGATGCAGATTATTTAGCACGCTCTTGTTTTTCTTAACAATAAATAGTGCAGTGCCTTTCAGGTTCTTTAGTGTTAAATCATTGCTTTTTAAAATTTTTTTACTGAAGTCAGTGCTGACTGAAGTAAAACATGATATGCGTTTTTCCGGCTTGAATGGTCCTATTTTGCCTACGCCGACCGATTTGTTCTTTATGGTGGTGTCTGCCCGTGTGTCCAGTGAATACTTACTTTCCCTGCCTGCAAATTCAGCGTCAAGCCGCTCCTGTGTTTGAAATCGAAGGTTTTCCAGCATACCTGCTAAGACTATAATCACCCTGTAACCAGCATCGGCTGCCTTATTACATATTGCCGTGTATGTTGCCGTTTTGCCTGATTGAACATCCCCAAGTAAAAGCCCTCGTCTGCTGAATGCCTTTTTCGGATTAGTTGGGTCACCCAAGTCATCCATTATTTTGTCAGTGGTTTCATTGAGACTTTTCGTAACTTCTGGACTCCATCGTTTCCTTGATTCAAGATACTTACGATAACGTGTCCAATAAAAGCCGTCGTTCTTATGCAGCGGATACCACGACTGATGATTAGTATCCACTCCCTTCAGTGAATGGGAGGTGCCGATAGTAACCAAGACAGACTCTCTTAGATGCCTTAGAATATTCTTAAATTCTTCGTCACTAACAGGATAAACTGATTCGTTAACCTTACGCATTTGCTCTGCTACCGCAGTGAATTCTGCCAGAGTAGGTATATCATCATTATATTGTGCGTTGATTACTGCCACTATTAAATTGGACAAGATTTGGCCGTTGGTTGTCATAGATTCTCTCCGTTCTCAAATTCTTGTGTAATAAGAGTTGCATGATCGCAAAATGGATCTGTATTCTTAAGATTCTGTATTAAAGCTGATCGGGCTTCACCTGCAGGACATTCATCAAGTATCGCCTTGACCATTCTTAAAATAACTGCTTCATCTAAGTAGGTTTCGTTCTTAATCTTTTCGTCATTAGTTAGATCTACAAAAAGCTGGTTTAATGGAAGGGTACCCTCAATTTGGCACAGCAGATTTTCTATCTTTGGTGTTAAGTCCGGATACTTTTGTATTATGTTATTGATCACCACATGTTGTCGGTTAAGCCGATAGAATATGCTCCCATCACGGGCTTTCATTCGACTCCAAAGACGGTCCCTGGTATCATCGACTTCTTTTTTGCCCCTGAATGTCCACTTGCGTTTACTGCTATCAGCAATCTTCCTAAGTATATTCGACAGGTTCTTTCGTACTTCTTCTGGAGGGTAAGCAGTGGATTTTTTTATATCCAATGTCCACAAATCATCAAGTGAATTAGGAATGTCAACCTGAACACGTGCCAGCTTGGAGAGCTCACCTTGGCGCATCATTCTAAACCATGTACCCCATATCAGAAGTCTTTTATTGCGGTAGACATAGAATCCCTGCTGTTTTCGCAATCCATCCTTTCCCCCGAGCATATTTATTTCTTGCGCTGACATGGTGGATATATGAGGTAGGATAAACGGTTTCACCACGACTTGAGCGCCTCGAAGATTAATTATTTCATTGTCCATGATCTGAGCGCTTTTCTTTGAGAGAAACGGGTCTAATGCCTCCACTGGTCTATCGTTCATCTGTATTTCTATCTTGTTTAACCCAGATTCTCCACTCAAGTATCTATGAAACACCAGTGCAAGATGTTCTCTTACCCTATCCATCTTTGTTCCTAATGATGCCTCAAAGTCAATTGAGCCAACCTTAAGTTTATCAAGGTTCTGCCAGATAACCAGAGTACCATTCCTAAGTAGCTTTAGCTTTTGAAAACACGGCAGGCTTTCTATATCTTCAGCGTCTAAGATAATGAGCGACCACTCCCCGACCTGTTGAACAAAATCCAAATCCCATCTCCGTCCGCTTACCTCGCCTTCACAAACGCTTACCACAGTCAATCTTCTGCATTGTGACAATGATGCCGTTTTAAGTCCAAGACCATATCTTCCTAAATCATTGAGATCTCGAAGTTCATTGGGACTCTTACTCCCATACTGCATAGCATTGGTCAACTCATCCGGCTTCATTCCATTGCCATTGTCAAGAACTGCAATATACTCATCACCTATCGGGTAAAATTCTATGTCAATCTTTGAAGCCCCGGCTGCTAAGCTGTTATCAATGACATCGGCTATAGCAGCTTCCAATGAGTATCCTATTGCCCTCGTTGATTCCATAAGGGTGGGTGCATAAGGAGGTAGATTGATTGTCTTCATATAACACTCCGTCACTTTATATATTGAATTCCCGCTTGAGCAGATCTAAAAGATATTCCGCTGTCTCCCTGTCGAATTGTATTGACTGGCTCGTTTTGCCGGGAATCTTGCGCTCTTCGCGTCCAAATGTATCGATCTGGAAATATTTCTTTCCTTCCACTTCGAAGACTGTATATGTCGCCTGGACGTTCTTATGAACATAGTTTCTCTCCTTATCCGTTCTAATTAAATGCTCCTTATTTATCCCGGCCACAGTTATTCCTCCATGTCATGAAAATACATCTGAGTATTTATGAACTGTATATGGAACTCCACGTAGGCTGGCAGATCGCCCCGATAATTACTTCAGACAGATATTCTACAATTTGTGAGCATTTTCCTTTTGTTCTCTTCATATTTATACGGTTGTGCTACGGCAAAATGCATGTTCAAAATTAATGGGACCTTGTTGTTAAATGTAGGCCACCTGTCCAAATTCTATTGCCAGCGCCTGGTATGCCCGATTATCTTTCCCATCGTTACCAGAATAATAACATCAGTTAATGAGCATGGTCAAGATATGATGAGTGCTCTCTACGATGGTTCATGAACACGACCGGTTATGATCAGGGGCCTGTTTCAGGCTACTCTGCCCAGCACTCAACCCCCCTGCTCCCGGAAAGCTGGAAAGGCAATGGGTCTTCCAGCAGGACATAGACACTGGAACCGCTCATTGTAGCGGGCAAAGAATTACTCCAGTAATTGCAGGTTGAAGTATGGCTAAACAACTTGGTGCCTATCTTCAAATTGTTTGAAGCCAGAAAACCGACCTCCCCCGCACCAGGCCTTTTGGGGGAGGCAGTATCGGGACTATTGTTTGGCTGATTTCCTGGACATTTCACTCATGCAGCGGCCGCAGACGTTGTGGCCCTTGTGTCTGTTCACTCTGTCCACGCTTCCGCAGAATATGCAGCCGGGCTCGTACTTCTTCAGAATGACCTGGTTATCGGCCACGAAGAATTCAACCGGGTCGTTGTCGTTCATACCCA
>Ga0209723_1006592_pt1 | contig 11088 bp, 9 predicted proteins | sample BiotimSIPDNA_2_FD_185750 | JGI IMG/M metagenome (GOLD analysis project Ga0209723, IMG submission 185750) | Anaerobic biogas reactor microbial communites from Washington, USA - Biogas_R2 time_0 SIP DNA (SPAdes) (version 2) | ecosystem: Engineered > Bioreactor > Anaerobic > Unclassified | place... | reverse complement strand
GTAACCTTCTAATATACTGACAGTGTGAGTGTGAGAGCGAGAGTGAGGAAAAAGAACGAGAGTGATCAGCCAGCGCTCTTAATCGCTCCCGCTTCCGCTACGCGGAACTGCGTCGCAAACTCCTTGTCTCACTCTCGCTCTTTTTCATGTGGGCCCAGCTGGGATCGAACCAGCGACCCCCTGATTATGAGCGTCAAATAAGGTTTTCCACAGGTTTACACAGATTTGTATCTGTTTGTACCAGTTTATTTTGTAACAGAATAATTGTAAAAGATTTCAGGGATTTATACCGATATGGTGGAAATACTGGCACCAAAACTGGCACCAAAATACTTCCCATCATATAGTCTATTGACAAAGAGTTTGTATTTTACTTAACATCTTCTCAAAATTATTAATTGGAGATAACTTCTTAAGATCAACTTCTTTATTATTCAAACCTAAAGTTAATTCAGAGGATAGTAATACTAAATTCTGCTTTGGCAGCCCTGAAACCTCGTTGAAGTATTTATAATAATCAGGTAATTTGCTTTTATAATTCTTATTGTGAACAGCACCAAGAGTCGGGATAAAGAAAAAGACTTTCTCTTTTTTAAGTTTAAATGTTTTTTGATACTTAGTTAATTTTTCTTTTTGTTCCCGAATAAAATCTTTTGGGTCAGTTTTAAATTCGCCATTCATGAACTTTTCAGTGTCTTTATTGAATCTTTCTTTTGATAGAAAAGGCCTTATCCAACCACCAGTGGCTTTAATTTCAATTATAGCTTTATTTTCTCCATTTTTTGTAATTCTGATATCTGGGGCACATTTTTCCTCCTGACATCTTACAAAAACCTTAACGCCTGCTTTATCGAATAAGTAATAATACATAATTCGACCAATTAAGAATTCTAGTTCTCCTGTAATGGGGGTATGATAAGATACTTTAAAGCGCTCATTATCTTTATCCGTTTCTGCCTTGGCAGAGACATAAATTTCTCTTATTGTCTCCATTAATTTTTGAGATATGAGACCTGTATTAACGAATTCTTGGCAGAGTGCTTCTGCCTTTTCATCAAGTTTGTTTATTAATGCCAACCTTGAATTCTTCATTTTATTCCTGTATTGGTAATAACTTTAACAATTGATGTTTATTTAAATTCAAATAGTTAATAGCGTTATTACTTTCGTGTTATTCACAATATTCATTTTTAACTCTGGTTAATATAGATTGAAAATCTATCCAGAGACTTTTATTAACCTGATAATCATTTTCTAAATACTTAGCTATCTTATCTTCAATTGATCTGAAGCCAAAGAGATAGTAAATGTTTGTTTTACTCCCTTGTTCGATCATACTAAGAATATTATTAGTTTTTACCATATGAGGTAAGGACCTTGGTACTTCAAGGAACGCATAGTTTATATTTGGTATTTTAGATTCTTCGTCAAATGTTTCCAAATTGCAAATTAATAGTCTTAATTTTTTATCACTCCCGAACTCCTCTAATAAAACTCTCTGATTGGAAGGGGAAGTAGTCAAATCTGTCCTTATAGAAGATCCCTTAAAAACATTCGCAAGTGTATCTAAAACAAACAGGTTTGTCGAAAAAAGAACAAGTTTATTACCAACGTCAAGGTAATTACTTATCCACTCAATTGTTTGTTTAAGTTTAGCTTTACCAATCGATTGAATTAGTCTCTCCAAATATGAATCCTCAATTTCTTCAGGATTGTAATTTGAATCATTTTCAGATTCTCTCTTCAAGAATGAAATAAACCTCAACTCTTCAGGCGCATACATAACGGGATTATCCAACTCAATTGGGACAAATGAGAACATTATTTTTGGTAATTCTAAGAGCACATCCGTTTTTAACCTGCGGATCATAATAGTACCCGTGAGATAATTATATAACTCGCTTAGATGAGTGTTTTTGGTGCTAATGCCTTCTCTTTGACCTAACCAATCGACTTCCTCTTTGGGTTTAGTCTCGTATTTAAGCAATTCTTCTGAATAAGGTAAAGCTATGCATCGACATTCAGGATGCAAGGGGATCATATTTTCAATCTCTTCAACTGTAAATATTTTACCTTCCAATGCCTTACAAAAATCACATACTCTGTTATCTCCTGCTGTTCGCCATTCTGCCTTAACATCAATGCCGAGTTCCCTCCAGTTCTTAAATTCCTGCATTGAAGACTTATGGTAAGCCCTCATCATCTCAGTATGAGCTATCATTTCGGATCTTCTTCTCACTGAAATTATTGTCTCTGAAATAAATTCATCCGTAATACCCAGATCTCCTAATCCTGTACCATTTATTGCTGCTTCTATTTTACGAGCTAATTTTATTGGGCCTTCACCATCAGCCATGCCCTGAGCCAATATTCTACTCATAACGGCATCCATGGGTTTAGTAATGCCATTTAAATCGGAAAATACTTGAGTAAATATTAAGCCCACTCTATCTATGTGAAAAGGAGGATTAAATACACCCTTCTCGGCGTTATAACGAGATTGCAACTCCTTCCTTTTATAAGAATCAACAATGTATTTATTGGTCCATTCAGATTGAACTCCTTTACCAACTTGGTCAAATTCACCTATTTCAATTAAACCTTTATCAACTTGTTCCTTTAACCATTTAATAAAATCAGCAAGTTTTTCCTCCCTTCTGTTAGAATTTGTATGATTTGCTTTAATACCATAATCTTCCCATGTATAATAGGTTGGTTTAACTGTATCCCCATATCTTCTTGTGAAATTGGCAAAACTTGGAAATAAGTCAGGCTTGATAAGTTTTATCGCATAAAATGCTTCCAAAGGACGAGCAGGAACGGAAATGCCTGTTAAACAAATAACATGAGATACATTTTTACCCAATTTTTGAATCGCCTTTGTGTGATTTTTAGATTTATCGCTGATATTGTGTATCTCATCTATAACGATGACCTGTGGATTGATAGATTTCAACTTATTAACCCAATCGAATATCTCATTATAAGAAGTAATGAATATTTCACCATTTGGTTGACAGGAACCTGAAATGTCTGGTAGTACTTCAATTTTAGGGTTTGACATGTATTTCTCTGCTTCCTTCTTCCAAAAAAGTTTATCTGAATTAGGAACGACGATCACAACAGGTCTTTTTTCGGGATGCAGTTGTAACCATCCAAGCACCATGATAGTTTTGCCAAGCCCTGTCTCATCATTAATTAGAACTCTTCCATTGTTATTTTCAATAAAAGCCACACCTTTAACTTGGTAAGGGAAAAGTTCTATTTTTAGTCCTGGAATTCCATTTTCCGAGATTTTAGATTCTCTATTTTGAGCATCGATTAGGAAAGATGTCAACTTATCATCTATAGTGAAACCAAATTCAATTAGTTGCTGAATTACTTTAACACTTACAGGAGCGCTCCAGCTTTCATCTTCTTTATGATATTTCCTTTCTGGTATTGAACGTACTTGAAACAAGGTATCTAAATCATATGAAAATTTAATTCTGACTATCGCCTCATCATTCTTGTTTTTACCTAATTCAGCAATTTTCTTCTTTTTTTGAGTATTCATATGATTTTTAAATTGGTTTCACATTAAAATATATTATTTAAACCAACCTTCATGAAGTATTCCCCATTTGGAACTTGAACTACCAAGTCTACCTGCCTGCCTTGGATGACAAAGTGGTACTACATTATAGGTTCTATCATAAATTTTTATTGGATGGTATTTCCCATAAGTTCCTGTTGTTTCACCAAATTGAGATAATCTTGTATATCTCTTATCAAAGAACCGCAAGAACCAATAGATTGGATGATCTCCAAGAAGAATAAGTGTTTCTGCTTTCGATTCTTCAAGTTCTTGAAGGATTTCATCTCGTCGAGATGAAGAATTAAGTTCCTTTTTGTCAAAAAGAGGTACAGTTGCAGGTTTTAAAGAATATTTTGAAATAATATCTGGAGTATAGTTCTTTTGAATTGCTTTGTATTGATTTTCATTTACTCTTGAGAAAGGGAGCAGATCACAAAGCCATACGTTCTCTCTATTAAGACCAAGGGGTTTCAAGAACAGCTCGTCAAGAGCTCTTCCTGACGGACCATTTAGCTTAATATCAATCGGCACAGTAAGAGTTCCAAGTTCCTTCGGTATTTTTATCTCACTTATGATGTCTTTTGCATTTTCCCCTTTCCAAAATATTTCAGGTTCGCTGGCCACAGCCAGAGCTGAGACCTTTTGTTTACCATTCTTGTCAATCCACCTGGCATGGACAGCACTTGCATATACTCCAAGGACGAAGGCTTTCTTTGGTGAACGTTCTTTTTGTTCTACCTTTTTAAGCTCTTGTCCGAACGGGAAATAATAATTTTCTGACATATATAAGGTTTTTAATCCTCTCAATAGGAATTTCTAGGACGTGTGACTAATAAAATTAGTCAAATTTGAACAAATAGGAGGTTTTAAAGGGTTTTCTTAGTGGAAGTAGAACAAATCCATATTTGAGAAAAGATCAATGGTATGGACAAAAATTAAGGGATATGCCTTTGGATAACAACTATGGCTTGTGGGCTATGATAATATATCTTAACGCGAGTAATTGAATATTATCAGTTCTACATGGGTGGAATTAATGGGTGGGCATATTACATTGCTATTACAGATGATTATTGGTACATTTAGAATCAAAAATTATAAGGAGCAGATTATGTTCCATGATTTGATTTAATTAATTGAAACCTTAGAATTAATGCTTAAACCAATTTCTCTAGTCGGTGAACAACGAAGAGTCTTGTTTCTTCCACAACAAAATCCAATTCAAATCAAAGGTGTCGCTGGTAGTGGAAAAACCACTGTAGCATTATATAGAGCAAAACATCTTATTGAAACATTCAGTAATTTATTTCAAGAGCCGAAGGTGATTATTTTTACTTTTAATAAGAGTCTCGTAAATTATATAAAACAGTTATTGCCCAGCATTCCAGGGGGACATCAACCAAACACTGAAGAATTAAAAAAAGGTGCTCCCGCAGGGTTAAATGTTACAGTAACAAATTTCCATAAATGGGCTTACGACTTTCTTGAAAGCAGGGGGTATGAATTGTATGTAAGGAGTCGAATTGCTGAAGAACAACTTATCGAAAGCTATATAGCAACTGCAATATTATCACTAAGAAACAAATACCCAACCTCTAATGTCCTTAATAAAAGGATTGAGTTTTTTAAGGAAGAAATTTCATGGATAAAAGGAAAGTTATTTAAAACAGAGATAGATTATCTCAATGCAAAAAGAACTGGTAGGGGAACCACAGATAGAGTTAGCGAGGCAGATAAGAGAATTATTTGGGGTGTATATTTAGCTTATCAGGGTTTATTAAAACAAGACGACAAATTAGACTTTAATGATTTTGCTTTAAAGACCCTTGATGAAATTGAGAAGGATAAAAACTTCAAGCCTCCCTATACTCATATGGTCATTGATGAAGCCCAAGATTTAAACAAAGCTCAAATCTTGGTGCTGAAAAAACTCGTTTCTGAAGAGATTTATAGTATTACATTGATTGCTGATACCGCTCAGAGGATATATAAAAGTGGATTTTCATGGAGTGAAGTCGGTATAAGTGTTGCTGGTGGTCGAACAATTGAGCTTAAAAAGAACTACAGAAATACAACTGAGATTGCTTCAGCTGCTTTGTCTTTATTAGAACATGATGAAGATAAAGAAGAATTTACTGAAGTCCAGCAACCAAACAGACATGGATCAAAACCAATCCTTTCTGGCTTTTATTCTTGGGATAAGCAAATTAATTTTATTGCAGAAGAAATTAAAAAAATAGGCTATAAAACTAATAGTACTGTTCTTTTACATAGAAAGCGGACACTGCTTAACAATATCAAAGCCAAATTGGATGAAGAAGGTATCGTTTCAGAAATAATAGGAGGCCGTAGAGTAATAGATTATAATGCCCCAACACTCAAAATATGCACCTTATCTTCTATAAAAGGGCTCGAGTTTGATAACGTATTTATAATGGATATAAATGATAGCTTAATCCCCTATCCAGAAGGATTCAATGACCTTGAGGATGAATTTCACATTACAACCGAGCGGCGGCTTCTTTATACTGCTATGACACGGGCAAAAGAAAAATTATATCTTACCTATACAGGAAAGCAATCAAGATATATAGATGAATTGAACAAGAGTCTATTTAGTATTATCGATATTGAGGAAAATACACAGAGTATTGCGGCCGAACCTGAGGATGATTTAGCGTTTTAATTAATTTTTATGGATTTTAAATCAGATTATATCAACTTTCAGAATGAAATTAGCAGGAGGGGTATAAAGTATTTGGTCCATTTTACTGAAACTATTAACCTTTTGAGCATTCTGGAAAATAATAAAATATACTCAAGGGCAAGGCTTGAAAAACTAAGAATCGAACATCAAGATATTTTGGATCATATTGAGTTTAACGATAATATCAGATTAGATGAATTAAAAGATTTCATTAATTTATCGATTTCCTTTCCGAATTTTTTCCTATTCAGTCGTTTCCGAGAAAAGATAAATTGGGTTTATATTAATTGGTGTGTCATTAAAATTAATCCCAAATACATCTATGCTAAGGAGACTTTATTTTCAGTATCCAATGCAGCATCAAACGCTTCCAGATATCAATATCATATAACAGGAGACTATCCAAAATTCTTGATGCTATTTAGGGATAATTTAAGTATTACGAGTTCATTAAACACTAAGATTATTAACCGTTTGAATTTATCAGATAAATATCCCACAGATGTTCAGGCAGAGGTATTAGTAAAAGATGAGATTGAGTATTCGGATATAATTGAAATCTGTTTTCAAAATAATGAAGCACTAGCCTCTGCAAAAGCAGCATGTGATGGCTGCGACACATCGAAATTTTGTATTGATGCCAACTTATTTACAAATAGAAGAGAATGAACATCCAAGAATCAAAGTATAGAGCTTGTGTACAGCTCGCAGCGATAGGAGATGCACTTGGCTGGATTACTGAATTTGTAAAAACATCGAGTGCAATTGAGAAGAAATTCAAGACACAAACTATTGACAGATTCTATGACTGGGAGAAACTAACTGGAGGTAGGTTTAATGGTTATTTGGATCTAATAATGAGTGGTTCATATTCAGATGATACCCAACTAGCTCTTTCAGTTGCTCGAAGTATTCAATCTGACGGGGGATTGGATAACGATTATTTTGCCAAAGTCGAGTTACCAAACTGGCTTTGTTATGCAAGAGGAGGTGGGCGTACCGTTAAAACTTCAGCCTCAAAAATTCAGCGAAAGTCCGCAAGATGGTTTTCCAATTTTTATTACGTAAAATCTGCCGAGGGGGGATTAAATTATCGAGAAGCTGGAGCTAATGGAGCAGCAATGCGAATTTATCCAATAGTACTCGCTAATCTTTCAAACCGAGAATTAATAAAGAAATATATTTTTAGCAACAGCATTGTAACTCACGGTCATCCGAGAGCAATATTGGGAGCGATGTTTTTTGGTCTTTCACTAGATACAATATTTTCCTTCAGAACTGAATCATTTGATTCATTAAAATACATTGAGCTCATCGGAAATTCAATTCATAGTGAATTGAATATTGATTTTATTTCGGAATTCCCATATTCCTCATGGATAAGCGAATGGAATAGAGATTATCAACCAGATTTTTTTTCAGTCTATACAGAGACTAAGGAAGAGTTATTATATCTCATGAGATTGGTTTATAGAGGCTTAAAGGAAAATATTGGGGATAAGGAAATGTTGGAAAAGCTAGGCTGTTTTAACCCTGAAACAAAAAGTTCAGGTATTGGGACTGTTGCAGCAGGTATTTACTTTGCCTGTCGGTATTATGATAATCCACAAAAGTCAATAATTAATTCCGTAAATTGTCTTGGTAGCGACACTGATAGCATTGCTGCTTTTGCTGGAGCATTGTTAGGGGCACTCAATGGTGTCTCAGTAATTCCAACACTATGGCGTGATATTCAAGACCTTAAATACCTTGAACAGATTTCTGACTATTTATTAGGAATCTCAATTGGGGAAAGCCCTATACTATCAAAGTCTTATAATGGTAATCCAGGTAAACTTTTAAATTCAATAGAAGTGGATGATTTTTCAGAGGGAGACTTGGTAAGTTTTGTTCCGTTAGGAATAGGTAAGGTAACCTCATTAAGAAGGGTTAACACACTTACCAAGGGAAGATACAATCTGGTTTTGAATGTTAATTTCGAGATTGGTCAATCTTGCGTTTTTGCAAAACTATTCTCTCTCGATTTTGCATAAGAGCACTTACAAAGAAATATAATTTATCCTCAAAGGATATGTTGATTGATTTCATGTGTCTTTTCAATCGCCAAACTTGCGAGATAGTGTTCGGTTACGATAGAATTTGAATGCCCGAGCATTTCTCCGATATAATCTTTCAAAACACCTGCCCGAAATAAGGTTGTTGCGTAACAATCCCTTGCCGTCTTTAGTTTCAGGGTTACTGACAGGTTAAGTTTTTTACTTATTTCCAACAGTTTTTCATTGATATTGGAGCGTACTTTATGAGAGAGATTCTCATAGGTATTCTCTGCAAAACCCTCTTCAAGCAGGCCAAGGATAAATGGGCTATCTTTTACACCCACCTTGTCAATGAGTTCCTGCAGTTTTGGCGTTATCGGAACTGTAATTGGTTTGATATTATTCTTCCTTGTTGATTGTGTTTTCTTCCTGAAGAATATCAAATAACCTCCCTGTATGCTATCCCACCTCATTCTTATTAGGTCTGCAAAGTTTATCCCATTAGCCCTGTAAAGGAACAGCCAGACATTCTTGGCGTACGCCATTTCCTTATCATTATTAAAATCATTGAAATCAACAACCTTCTGAATCTCATCATTTCTCAGTACAAGCTTCCTTCCGAAGAAACTCTTGATGCTATATCCGCCACGACCAAATGGGTATTCATAGGTTTTGGGGATAAGTTTCTTTTCAAGCATGAAGTAATTAATAACCCTCCTGAGATTTCTGAATACACCATCAATTGTACATCTTGATAGACCAGCTTCCTGCTGTTTGAGATCGAAATGTCTCAGAAACTCAGGATTGATGTCATGGACGGTCAATCCTGGTTGAAACGTCTCTAGCTTGTTAATCGATAACCTGAAATGCTGACGTGTTTTAAGAGTTATCCCCTCGTAATTTTCAATATAGTAGTCAAATAGGTCTTTAATGGCCAATGTTTTAGGAATTTCCTTGTCCTTCTGATATACTAACTGGCGAAACCGTTCAGGATTATATATTGACATTTCGGAAAAGACACTTTCGCATTTGGTCTTAAATTCATTGACAGATGCTCTGAACTTGATACTACCTTCATCCATTGATTGTCTTTCATATACCTGATTATATTGGTTCTCTGTCATCTTAGCCCTAGGAATGGGTAAGTATTGGACATAACCTTTATGACATACTCGGATTGAAAGGGTAAATTTATTTCCCTTCAACTTCTTTCGCTTGTCTTTGACTATCTTAATTGTTGGCATAAATCTTAATTTTTGGGGATCTGAGGTAATTCTTCAATCATCATGCAGTGATTGTGTAGCCATTGGTCAATCTTTGCACGATCAAAAATGGTGCGTGACCCTATTTTAATATAGGGGATCTGGTCCAAACTGACCATTCTGTAAATCAGTGATTTTGAAACGTGTATGTATTCACTGACCATTTTTACATCAAAGTAATTTGTGTTATTCATTGTTCCTGTGGTGCTAAATTAGTATTTATAAATTGCTGTATGACAGATCATTGATGAATTAATTCTTTCTATTATATGAAGAATTTCGCAAGTCCATATACAACCACTCCTTATAAAGATTGGGACATTCATCTTTTATGGCCTCTAGTTCAAACTCAAACAATACTTCATCTGTCTCAATATCATCGTCACCCAGGTAATAGCTTTCATAGTAGACCCCCATCGAGTCAAGTGCTAATTCAATCCATCGTGAATCGCCGTAGCTTTCAGCTAAGAGTGACATATTACCATTACCATCTGCAATCCATGATACTGAGAAGGTGTTAAGTATCCATTCTGCAGTTATTTCAATTTTCTTCATATGATTTTAATCTTAATGTTATTCTTCATAATAGGGGAGTTCATTCCCCTCCTCATCTACATTCATAAAATATGTTGGTGGTATCTTATCACCATATACACCAAGTTTTTGGAAGCGATTAAAGTCGTCAAAGCGTTTTTTCCAATACTTAATGCCATCTTGAAATTCATAATAAGCGACTCCGACATTCATAGCCACTCTTACATCATAATCACGATAATTCATAATTCTTACATGATGTTTAGCCAGCCATGCGATATCATAAACAATAGCATCACTCTTTCCACAATAACCATCAATGCCATCGTCATGGATATTTCGGAGTATGCTGACCCCGGGAAATGGGAAAAAACTGGTTGTTTTTTCTCATTTCCCGCCTGTCATTTCGGCAGATACTGACCCCCTGTGATTTAAGCTAAGGTTTTGTTTTTAATAAATATGTAGTTTTGCGGCGGCTTGTAAAAAGCTGATTCGTAATACGTTTCGGAGCATACTGACCCCATTTAACCGAGGCTCAGGACGCATAAATTGCGGAGCATGCTGCCCCCCTTGGATTGGGTAGCTGTTTTTCTGTTTCGGAGCATGTTGACCCCCTTAGGTGTGTTGGCCTTCAAATTTTTTCGGAGCATATTGACCCCCTTAAGTTACACAAACGATAGGTTTTGATTACTTCGCGGTTTTATAACCCGAAAAAACTTTCAAATGTCAGGAAAAACAAAATCTATGAGTCAAATAAAACAATTGTTGCAGTTACATAAGAAAGGCGAAAGCCGCAAACAGATAGCCCGAATAATTGGTGTGAGTAAAAACACAGTTAAGGTTTATTTACAGAAGCTCTACTTGTTAAAAATGGATATTGACGAGTTGCTCGCACTTGAAGACCCGGAACTTGAAAAGAAGTTCCATGGTGGCAATCCTGCATATAAAGATCCCCGGTTTGAATACATGAAA